>MDTB01074162.1_pt1 | contig 11598 bp, 16 predicted proteins | sample 811161 | NCBI WGS metagenome assembly MDTB01 (sample SAMN05326650, study PRJNA326480) | marine metagenome | isolation source: seawater | place: Mediterranean Sea | collected 2009
ACCTCATGCTGAATTTAATGCTTTAAATAAAAAAATAGATTTTAAAAATTCAAACTTGTACGTAACAATGGAACCTTGTTCTCACTATGGTAAATCACCACCATGTACAAAAATTATTATTAAAAAAGGTGTTAGAAAAGTTTATTACTCAATTGATGATTATGACCTAAGAAGTAAAAAAAAATCAAAAAAAATTTTAAATTTTAAAAAAATTTTAGTAAAAAAAAATATTTTAAAAAAAAGAGGATTAAAATTTTATAAAAGCTTTCAGAGTTTAAAAACAAAAAAAAGTCCATTAATAGACGCAAAAATAGCCCTATCTAAAGATTATTTTTCAATAAATAAGCATAGCAAATGGATTACGAATGAGAGCTCACTTAAATTGGCCCATTTATTAAGATCCAAGTATAATGTAATAATTTCGACTTCTAAAAGCATTAATAGAGACAATTCGTTGTTAAATTGTAGAATTGATGGATTATATAATAATTCACCAGATTTAATTATTATTGACAGATATCTTAAAATAAAAAAAAACTTAAATATTTTTAAAAAAAAAATAAATAGAAAAGTTTTTCTTTATACGATGAAAAAAGATTATAATAAGATTAAATGGTTAAGAAAAAAGAAAATTAAGGTTATATTAGTTAAAAAAATGTATAATAAAGATGATTATAAAAATATTTTCAAATCGCTAATTTTAAAAGGATATTCTAGAATTTATGTCGAGTCTGGACTTACTTTTACAAATTTTCTCATTAAGAATAGATTATTAAATAATATATATATTTTTAAAACCAATTTTAACTTAGGAAAGTACGGACTCAACAATGACAGCAGTAAAATTATAAAAAAGATACCACTTAAAAATCGACTTAATACATATTTATATGATGATAATGTTTTTATGGAAAAATTAAAAAATGTTTAATGGATTAATAAAATATACTGGCACAATTAAATATATTAAAAAAAAAAACAATAGTATGATTTTGGGTATTAGATCAAATATTTTAATGAAAAATATTAAAATTGGATCATCAATTTCATGCGATGGTGCTTGTTTGACACTGACGTCATATAAAAATAAAATTTTAAGTTTTTATTTATCCTCTGAAACTCTAAAAAGAACCAATTTATCAAGCGTAAAAGTTGGTAAAATTATTAATTTAGAAAAGTCTTTAAGTTATGGAGATGAAATTTCTGGTCATATTGTTCAGGGTCATGTTGATACAATTGGAAGAGTTTCTAATATCAAGGTATTAGATAAAACTTGGATTGTAAGAATTGTGGTACCTTCAAAATATAGTAAATATTTAATTGAAAAAGCATCAATTCACATTAACGGTGTTTCGTTGACAATTTCAAAAAAACAAAAAAAACAATCTTTTGAAGTTAATATAATTCCTCATACATTATTTATTACTAGTTTAAAAAATTTAAAAAAAAATTATTTAGTTAATGTTGAATTTGATATTTTTGGAAAATATATTTATGAGATTAATAATTAAATGACAAAAAATTCCTTATCACCAATAAAAGATATAATTAAAGAAGCAAAAAAAGGTAAAATGTTTATTTTAGTTGATGATAAAGACAGAGAAAACGAAGGAGATTTAGTTGTGCCAGCATCAAAATGTAATTATAAAATTATAAATTTTATGGCAACATATGGTAGAGGTTTAATATGTCTAGCTTTAACAAAAAAAAAAGTGGATGAGCTTGGACTCCCTTTGATGGCCTCACTGAATAAAGCTCGAATGCAAACAGCATTTACAATTTCAATTGAAGCTAAAAGAGGTATAAGTACAGGCATCTCTGCTTTTGATAGAGCCAAGACCATTAAAACAGCAATAAAAAAAAGTTCTAAAAAAAAGGACATTGTTTCTCCGGGTCATGTCTTTCCTTTAGTTGCAAGAACAGGAGGAGTTTTGGAACGGGCTGGGCACACCGAGGCATCTGTAGATATATCTAGACTTGCAAAATTAAATCAAAGTGCAGTTATATGTGAAGTTATGAATCAAGATGGAAGAATGGCAAGATTAAAAGATTTAAAAAGTTTTTCAAAAAAACATCATTTAAAAATCGCAAGTATTGAAGACCTTATATCTTTTCGTTTAAAAAATGAAAAATTAGTTAAAAATTTGTTATCAAAAAATATTTACCTGAATAGAAAGAAATTTGAATTTTTAACCTATAAAAATTTAGTAAATGACTCCAATTGCTTTGTAGTTAAGAAGGGTGTTTTTTTAAAGAATAAGTCAATAAGAGTTAGAGTTCTAGCAAAAACATTTAAAAAAAATCAAATCAATTTAAAAGAGAAACAAATTACAAAGACGCTTGAATTTTTATCCAAATTTAACGAGTTTGCTTTAGTAATAATAAAAGATCAAAAATCTCAAAAACAAAAAATATTTGAAGAAACAAAAAATAATATTTTAAGATATTATGGTATAGGAGCTCAAATTATCAAAGATTTAGGTATTAAAAAGATGATTTTAGTTTCCAGGTCTAAGAAAAAAATTATTGGACTGCAAGGATATGGTATAAAGATATCTAAACAAGAAATAATAAAATGAAAAAAAAAATTTTAATTGTAGTTTCAAACTATTACGAAAATCTTTCTAATAATTTAATCTCAAATTGTTTAAAAACATTGAAAAAAGAGAAAATTATCGTAAAAATTGTTAAAGTTTCTGGTACTTTTGAAATACCTCTAATAATTTCAAAAAATTCAAAAAAATATGATGCTTTTATAGCCTTAGGTTGTGTGATTAAAGGTGAAACACCTCATTTTGATTATATCTGCTCATCAACTTTTAATGGGTTGATGAGTCTTTCTATCAATTCAAAAAAGCCCATAGGTAATGGAATAATTACGAGTTTAAATTTAAGCCAAGCAAAAAAAAGATCGATGATAAAAGGAAAAGAAGCTGCTGATGCTGTAATAGGGATTTTAAAAAATGACTAATTTAAGTAAAAATAATACTCCGAGAATAAGAATTGTACAAAAACTCTATTCAAATTCTCTTAATCCTGATGAAAAGATTATTTATAATAAAAGTCAATACAAAAAATTCATCAAAGATGTAACTGAAGGCACTATAGAACGAAAAGAATTGATTGAAGAAATCATTAAAAATTTATTGAAAAATGATATAAATTTGAAAAGAACAGATAAATTATTAAAAATTATAATTTATGCTGCGGTATTTGAACTTCTATATAAACACAATAATCCAAAAAAAGTAATTATAAGCGAATATATCAAGACCTCACATTTTTTTTTAGAGAAATCTCAAATCAAATACTTAAACGCTATATTGGATAAATTGTCAGATTTGATAAGAAAAAATTAATTTTTAAGCACTTTTTCAATAAAATTGAAAAGTTTAGCTTGCGTTTTTTATATTATTTTGGCATTTATCTGGGATCATTATGAATTCAGCTCTTGAACTTCTTTACCTAATAATTTTTTCAGGCATTTTAGCTGTTGCATACAGCTACCTTTTATCAGGTCAAATTTTATCAGCAAGTGCTGGCAATGAAAAAATGAGGGAAATTGCTGAAGCAATTCAAATAGGTGCCAAAGCTTATTTAAACAGACAATATAAAACTATAGCTGTTGTAGGCTTTATCGTTTTGATTATAGTTACTTATTTTTTTAATATTCTCGTTGGAATAGGCTATTTTGTTGGAGCAACATTGTCTGGAATAGCAGGTTATGTTGGAATGTTAATTTCTGTAAAAGCAAATGTAAGAACAGCAGAAGCTTCAAGAAAAAGTTTACAAGCCGGTTTAAATATTGCTTTTAAATCTGGTGCTATAACAGGATTATTAGTAGCAGGTTTAGCATTACTATCGATAGCAATTTATTATTTATTTCTTTTAAGTATAGACACTAATGAACGAGACATTATAAATGCATTAGTAGCTTTAGGTTTTGGTGCTTCGTTAATATCTATTTTTGCAAGATTAGGAGGTGGTATTTTTACTAAAGGAGCTGATGTTGGTGCGGATTTAGTTGGAAAAGTAGAAGCCGGCATACCAGAAGATGATCCAAGAAATCCAGCAGTAATTGCGGATAATGTTGGTGATAACGTGGGAGATTGTGCGGGAATGGCTGCCGACTTATTTGAAACTTATGCTGTAACAATAGTAGCAACTATGGTTTTAGCATCAATATTTTTCCCGGACTTTCAAAATATGATGGTGTACCCTTTAGCGATTGGTGGATCATGTATTATTACATCAATTATAGGCACTTGGTTTGTTAAGTTGGGAAAAAGCAAAAATATTATGGGTGCTTTATATAAAGGATTTATAGCAACTGCAGTTTTATCTTTATTGATTTTATATCCTCTCACTGACGCAACACTGGGATTGAATGAAACTTATTCGTATTCAAATATAGTTTTTTCTGGATTTGATTTATACATATGTTCAGTAATTGGATTAATAATTACTGGACTTATTATATGGGTGACAGAGTATTATACTGGAACTAATTTTAGACCAGTTAAAAGTGTTGCTAAATCTTCTACCACCGGTCATGGAACAAACGTAATCCAAGGTTTAGCTATTTCAATGGAAGCTACAGCAGTGCCTGCTCTTATTATAGTTGTAGGTATTTTAACTACTTTTAATTATGCGGGTCTCTTTGGTATAGCAATAGCAGTGACATCTATGTTAGCTCTAACTGGTATGGTTGTAGCTTTAGATGCATATGGACCAGTGACAGATAATGCCGGCGGAATAGCTGAAATGTCAAAACTTCCAAAAAATGTTAGAAAAACTACAGATGCATTAGATGCTGTTGGTAATACTACTAAAGCTGTTACAAAAGGTTATGCAATTGGTTCTGCTGGATTAGGTGCTTTAGTTTTATTTGCTGCTTACACAGAAGATATAAAATATTATGCATTAGATAAAACTTCCTCATTATATAATTTAGAAGTTAGTTTTGATTTATCTAATCCTTACGTTGTTATCGGATTGCTGATCGGTGGTCTTTTACCGTACTTATTTGGTTCAATGGGCATGCAAGCAGTCGGAAGAGCCGGTGGTGCAGTTGTTGTTGAGGTAAGAAGACAATTCAAAAAAATTCCCGGTATCATGAAAGGAAAGAGGAAACCTGATTACGGTAGACTTGTTGACCTTCTAACAAAAGCTGCAATAAAGGAAATGATTATTCCATCTCTATTGCCTGTTCTATCCCCTATATTTTTATATATTATAATTTTACTAATTGCTGGAAAAGTTGCAGCATTAGCTTCATTAGGAGCTATGTTGCTTGGAGTTATTGTTACAGGATTGTTTGTTGCAATATCAATGACGGCTGGTGGCGGCGCTTGGGACAATGCAAAAAAATATATTGAAGATGGTAATTTCGGCGGCAAAGGGTCCGAAGCACATAAAGCAGCAGTGACAGGAGATACAGTTGGAGATCCATATAAGGATACAGCAGGTCCTGCAGTTAACCCAATGATCAAGATTACAAATATTGTAGCTTTGCTATTACTATCTATTATAGCACATTAAAATTTTCTTTTTCCATACATTTTCTGGCGAACACTCTGAAGAAATTTAGACACGAAACTTTGTTGTGAAACTGGATTATCAGTCTGCATTTCTGTATATGAGATTTTCTTCATATCATCTTTGCTAAAAAATTCTTTTTTCTGAACTATTCCTAATTTGTCAAACTTAATAATTAAAACATTATTCTCTAAAAGCTTCATATCATTAAAATTTATCAAATTACCACCAGAAATTTTTCTATCAAAATAAAACCATAGATTATCATCGTCAATAGATTTTGTATGGGGAATACCCAAAACACTGATAACATCATTTTTGTTAGTCTCATTAAGAACTATTCTTTTCGATCTATTCTCTAAGAAATTGATACCGTGACCTTTTATTGGCTCTTTAAATTGACAACTAGATAATATAAACAATGAAATTAATATTATTGTAATTTTAAAATGTTCGATTTTAAATATAAAAAACATAATTCTATTTATAACAATTTAGTGAAATTATCACGTAATACTTTTTTTTACAAAGAATTAAAATTTGATGATAAACTAGAAAATAGGATAATTATAATTTTTGCTCATCTTAGTATTATTCTAAATTGCATGAAAAAACACAAAAAATATAACACTATATCTCAAGAAATTTATGACAATATCTTTCTTAATATAGAAAACAATTTAAGAGAAATCGGTCATGGAGATGTGACCGTCAATAAGAAAATGAAACAATTAAATCAAATTTTTCATAATATTTTAATAAAACTTTTTGATATAACAAATAATAAAAAAATTAAGATATCAGAAATTACAAATTTTTTATTTTTAAAAGATAAAAGTCCTGAAATATCACAAAAACTTACCTTATATTTTGAGAAATATAATGATTTTTGTTTTGATATTATTGATAAAAATATGATAAAAGATCTTGTAAATTTTAAATATTAATTATGGCTGTACCTAAAAGAAAAACAACTGTTTCAAAGAGAAATAAAAGACGCTCTCATCATAAAATTTCAAACGTTAATATCGTTGAAGATAAAAAAACTGGTGAATATAGAATGTCTCATCACGTTGATTTAAAAACTGGTTTTTATAACGGAAAAAAAATTCTAGATATTTAATTAACATATGTCCAAAAAAATATGTATCGCAATTGATGCAATGGGCGGTGAAAATGCTCCATTCAAAAATATTGAAGGTATAAATATTTTTTGTAAAAAAAATCAAAATAACAATGATTTTTTTTTTAATATATTTGGTAATGCTAAAGAAATAGATAAAGAACTAATCAAATATAATATTCCTAAAACAACTTATCAAATATTTCATACTTCATCCGTTGTTTCAGATAATGAGACTCCTTTGACAGCCGTTAAATCTTCCAAAAATAGTAGTATGTGGAATAGTGTTTACTCTCAAACAAAAAATGAGAGTCACATTTCTTTATCAGCAGGTAACACAGGTGTATTATTAGTAATTTCAAGAATGATATTGAAAACGATAAATGGAGTTAGTAAACCAGCGTTAGCTGGACTTTGGCCTAACGACAAAGGCATGAACATAGTTTTAGACTTAGGTGCTAACATAGAGTGTGATGAAAAAAATTTAGTAGAATTTTCGGAAATGGGTTCAGCTCTTTATAAATCACTTTTCCCAAATGATACGTCCAAAGTAGCTTTACTTAATGTGGGGTCAGAAGAAATAAAAGGCACAGAAACAATTAAGAAAGCATACAATTTATTAAAAGAAGTTAGTCAAAATGGTGACTTTAAATTTAATGGTTACATAGAAGGAAATAAAATTACTGAAGGGCATAGCAACATTATTGTAACTGATGGATTTACAGGAAACATCGCATTGAAAACAGCTGAGGGTACCGCTAAATTTATAACTGATAATTTAAAAATTTCATTAACAGAGAATATATTCACAAAAATTTCATTAATTTTTTCATACTTTAGTTTAAAAAAGTTTAAAGAAAAATTAGACCCTAGAAAATTTAATGGTGCAATTTTTTTAGGTCTTAACGGTCCAGTTGTAAAAAGTCATGGATCTACAGACTCGCTCGGATTTTATCATTCAATAAACTTATGTTATAATATTGTTAAAGGAAACTTAATGAGTCAAATTAAACATAACTTAAGTCATTTAAATGATACTAAAAGATAAGAAAAATGTGAGCAAAAAAGATATTGTAAAAAATATTAGATCTTCTGTAGGTACAACGCACCATAACATTCAAGAAATATCAGATAATATTATTGAAATAATATCATATGATTTAATTAAGAATAAAAAAGTAAACATAAAAAATTTTGGTTCATTTAATATTATTTATAAAAATCAAAGACAAGGAAGAAATCCAAAAACAAAAGAAAGATATAAAATATCTTCTCGAAAAGTAGTAAGTTTTAAAGTATCTGATTTTCTTAAAAAGAAATTAAATGAATTTTAATATGTCAAAAAATTTACTAGATATATCTGAATTGTGTATAAAATTAGATCTTATAAATAAGAAAACTGGTAAACCAGCTAATCATATTATTAGGTTTTGGGAGAAAGAATTTAGTCAAATAAAACCAAAAATTCTAAATGGCAAAAGAAGATATTATGACAATAAACAGATACAGAAGATTATGTTTATTAAGTACCTCTTAAGAGATCAAGGTTTCACAATTAAAGGGGTAAAAAAAATATTATTATCAAAAAAAAATATTGACGAAGATGACATAAATAATATAAATAAAGAGTTTTTAAAAGATAACTTGAGAACTAAATCAAAAAATATTTTAAAAAAAATAAAAAGTTTAAAAAATTATGGCTAAAAAAACTCATCTTAAAGTAAGAATGGTTCCTGAAAGCAAACCTGATAGCGCTTTCGTTTATTATGCTAAGAAACCAACCAAAGGTGAGAAAGCAAAAGTAAAATTAAAAATTAAAAAATACAATCCCAATACAAGAAAACATGAGTTCTTTGTTGAAAAAAAACTTCCTCCACACAGTAAATAAAGTTATTTTTTAAAATTTCTAAATTCATATTTTATATAAGCTCTTATCATAGCGTTCCAAATTTCAATTGTAATTATAGGATCGATCTTTTTTTTTAAAGATTTTGATTTGATATTTGAAAGAATCTTTTTTATTCTTTTCTTATCAACAATTTGATACTTATATTTTTTAGTTAATAGCACTTGGTTAACTAGCTGGGTTCTTTTTTTTATAAGAAATAAAAACTTATCATCAAGTTTATCAAGTTTTTTTCTGATATTAAGTAATTTTGTATTTATCATAGCGACATTTATATTATATGAGATTTCAAATTATAATTATATATTTATGTGATGGAAACAAAAAAAATTAATCATGAAAAAATTGTCAGTATTTGGCTTTTAACTACAATTAGCCTAGTTTTTTTAATGATTATAGTTGGGGGTTTAACTCGGCTTACTAATTCTGGACTCTCTATCACTGAATGGGAATTATTTAAGGGTATATTGCCCCCGTTAAACACTACACAATGGATAATATATTTTGAATTATATAAAACGATACCGCAATTTAACTTAATAAATCCAACAATGACGCTGCATGAATTCAAAATAATCTTTTATTGGGAATATTTTCATAGATTGTTTGGAAGAGTTATTGGGTTATTTTATATTATACCTTTAATTTATTTCACTTTTAAAAATTTTTTAAATACTAAATTACTTATAACTTTATACTCAATTTTTCTTTTAATTGTCTTTCAGGGTGTTTTAGGTTGGTATATGGTTAAAAGCGGATTAGTTAATAATGTAACTGTAAGTCATTACAGATTATCTTTACATTTGTTATTTGCTTTTTTGATAATTTCAACCTTATTTTGGAACTTTTTAAATTACAATTGTAATATAAAAAAATATTTTTTTAATTTTAAAAATAAGTTAATCAAATTATTATTTATTTTAGTTTTGTGTCAAATTATTATTGGTGCATTCGTTTCTGGTCTTGATGCAGGTTTAATTTATCAGACATGGCCAAGAATGAACCTTTCTTATTTTCCAGATGATGTTAATATAATAAATACTCATCTTGTTTCCTTATTTAACAATCAAAGTTTTGTTCAGTTTTTACATAGAAGTATTGCATACATTATTTTTGCGATAGCTTTCTTCATAGGACTGAAATTGTATTTTATAGATAAAGCTAAATATTTTAAAAGTTATGTTAGTGTATTTCTTGTACTAATTATACAAATAGCCCTTGGAATTTTTACTTTAATTAGCGGGTTAAATCTTTATTTAGCTTCATTACATCAAATATTTAGTGTTATATTGGTATTTACCGTTCTGAATCTTAATCATAAATTTTCATAAAGAAATTGACATTTGTTTTTTTTATTAGTAGTTATCCCGTTAAAATGACGCCATTTATTAAGAAAAAAGATATTAAACAAAATTGGTATATTATTGATGCTGAAAATGCTGCTGTGGGTAGATTAGCAGCTTTTATTTCAAAGGTTTTGAGAGGCAAAAATAAGTCTACTTACAACCCCCATATTGACAATGGTGATTTTGTTGTTGTAACGAATATAGAAAAAATTAAATTTACAGGAAAAAAATTTACTGATAAAAAATACTATAGACACACTGGACATCCGGGTGGAATTAAAATTTCAACACCTTCAACTTTTTTTGATAAAAATAAGTCACAAGAAGTTTTGAAACTAGCAGTTAAAAGAATGCTTCCTGGTGGTCCGCTTGCTAAAAAACAACTTACAAAATTAAAAATTTATACTGGTCAATCTCATCCTCATCAAAATCAAAATCCTCAGTTGATTGATTTTAAAAAATTAAACAAAAGAAATACAATTAAAATATAATGGAACAAACTCAAACTAATAAAGAAAAACCAAAAAAGATAAAACTAGATTTTAAAGAAAGCAAATATTCCACAGGCAGAAGAAAAAGATCTATCGCGAGAGTTTGGGTAAAAAAAGGCTCAGGTAAAATTTATGTCAATGGTAAGATTATGGCTGACTATTTTAAAAGACCAGTTCATCAGTTGATAGTAACAAGACCTCTTGAAATAACTAACGTTATAAATAATTACGATGTAAAATGCTCTGTAAGAGGAGGTGGTTTATCAGGTCAAGCTGGCGCTATAATTCTGGGTATTTCTAGAGCACTTATATCACATGAAGAAAACTTAAAAAAAGAACTAAAAAAAGATAAGCTTACCACCAGAGACTCAAGAGTTGTTGAAAGAAAAAAATACGGACATAGAAAAGCGCGAAGAAGTTTTCAGTTTTCTAAAAGATAAATCATTTCAATTTAAAAACATCAATTTAATGGTATAAGTTAATAATGCTTAAAAACAGAATTAATGTAGTAGTGGCTGGTGCAACTGGTTTTGTAGGTTTAGACTTAGTTTATCTTTTGTCAAGACATCCTAATGTGAAATTAACTAATTTATGCGCCACAAAAAATATTGGAAAAAATATTAATTTTTTTGATAAAAGAATTAAAAAGAAAATACCAAAAATTAGCAATCTTAGAAAAGTAAATTGGAACAAGGTTGATTTATTATTTTTATCACTTCCTAATGGAGAAGCTCAAAAATTAATAAAAAAATTATATTTCAAACAATCAAATTTAAAATTTATTGATCTTTCTGCTGATTTTAGATTAGTGAACCCCCTAGTATATAAAAAAAATTATAAAATAAATCACAAAGCCAAAAGTCTAATTAAAAAGTCCATATATTCAATAGTTGAATTAAAAAGAACTAAAATTAAAAATTTTAGAATAATAGCAAACCCGGGTTGTTATCCAACTTCAATACAAATCCCTTTAATGCCATTATTTAAGAATAAGTTAATAGATTATAAAAATATTACAATAGATTCTAAATCAGGATATTCGGGTGCGGGTAAAAATTATAAAACAAAATTTAATTTTAAAAACTTTTATGAGTCGACATATGCGTATGCAGTTAAAAATCACAGACATATCGCAGAAATAGATCAAGAATTTAATAGGATTTCAAAACAAATAGCGTTTACTTTTAATCCCCA
>MDTB01240652.1_pt1 | contig 11598 bp, 8 predicted proteins | sample 811161 | NCBI WGS metagenome assembly MDTB01 (sample SAMN05326650, study PRJNA326480) | marine metagenome | isolation source: seawater | place: Mediterranean Sea | collected 2009
GATGTAAGTGATGTAAGTGATGATGGAGATGATACAGATGGAAATACATCAGATGATCCAACCATAGTGATAATAGCTTCTGGAGATATGACTATTGAAGCAACAAAGACAGCTGAAATCACTGATAATGGAGATGGAGAAATTAACAAAGGAGACATAGTTACTTATAATATTTCAGTTGAAAATATTGGGGAAACAATAGTTACAAACCTAAGTATTGTTGATAATTTATCTGATGGAGACGGCAATGTACTTTCACTTAATAATGGTCCTTTCTTTACAGGATCTGATCAAAACTCAATAGAAGGAATTCTTAAACCAGGAGAAATAGCAAGTTATATAGCGTTCTATATTATTGAACAGTCAGCTGCCGATTCTGGTAAAATTTTAAATAGTGTTGTTGCAACAGCTGGAACTGAAAGTACTAGTACAGTTTCTGATGTAAGTGATGATGGTGATGATTTAGATGGTAACACAACAAATGACCCAACAGAAGTATTTATTGCTCCAGATCCAAAAATAGAAGTTGTTAAAACAGCTGAAATAACTGATCAAGGAGATCAGAAAACAGGAAAAGGAGATATTATAACCTATACTATTGTTGTTACAAATACAGGGAATATAACCCTTTATGATTTAAATATAGTTGACACAATAACTGATGGAAATTCAAACGAATTGACCCTAAGTAATGGTCCTTATTTCTCAGGTTCTAGTCAAGGCTCAAATGAGGGTATTCTTCAAGTTGGAGAGGCAGCTACATATGTCGCCTTTTATATAATAGAAGCTTCTGCTTCAGAAACGGGGAGAATTGAGAATACAGTTATAGTAACCGCAAGCAGTCCAGGAAATATTAATGATGTCACTGATGTTAGTGATGATGGTGACGATACAGACGGAAATACAATTGATGATCCTACTGTAGTTGAGATATCACCATCACCCTCAATTGAGGCTACTAAAATTGCTGAGGTCTTAGATGATAATTCAGATGATAAAACTGGTCCAGGGGATACCATTAACTACACAATAACTGTTGAGAATACAGGTAATATAGAGGTCACAGATCTTAATTTAATTGATACAATGACAGATGGAAACGGTAAACCAAGAACCCTAACGACTGGACCTACATATGTAAGTTCAAGCCTTAACTCCCAAAGGGGTACTCTTCAGGTTGGAGAAATTGCAAATTATATCGCTAGTTATAAGATAAAGGATTCAGATGTTGAAGGCGGTAGAATTGAAAATTCAATTCTAGCTATTGCAAGTAGCCCCAATAATAGTGGGGATGTAACTGATGTAAGTGATAATGGAATTGATACTGATGATAATACAATTGATGATCCTACAGTAATAATGATAACCTATGTAAGAAAATATTTTGAAATATTCAACCTAGTTACTCCAAATGGAGACGGATTAAATGATTATTTCGAATTAAGAGGTATTGAAAACTTCGGTCCAAATGAAGTTAAAATTTATAACAGATGGGGCGTTTTAGTATACGAAATAGAAAATTATGGAAGTACAGCTGGTTCTGATAATGTATTTAATGGTTATTCTCAAGGAAGAATAACAATAGATAAAACTATTAAGCTTCCACCTGGAACTTACTATTATGTTATTCTTTTTTCTGGGGAAAATCCGGGCAGAAGAGGATATAGCGGTTATTTATATTTAAATGAATAGGTGAGATTAAAATATTTATGAATAGACTGAGGAAACATATTAAAATAAAATCAATTAGAAATCTAATATTGATTTTCTCTATCATACTAAATATAAGTTCATTGTATTCAGTTAATCCTATTCCTTTAAAAGAAATTAAGGAACAAAATTTATTACAGCCTTATTATCACGTAATAACAGGTTCATTTAAAAAGCGATCTCTAGCTTATGATCATATTAATGATCTCAAAAAAAGCGGTTTTAAGAAAGCAAAAATTTTACCTGTTAGTAAAAATGGATATTATAGGGTGTCAGCAGAGAGTTATAGCAATATAATTCTTGCGAATAAATCAAGGGATAATTTGAAAAAAGGTAAATACAAAGATGCTTGGATTTTGAAAACAGAATTTAATCAGAAAAATCTTAATGCTGGAAAAATAGTTAATAAAACCAAAATAAAAACAAATTCAAATAAATCAATTAGTGGAGTTGATGAAGTGATCAAGAGGGTCTTGGCTAAAAGACAAAATGTAATAGGGAAAAATGAAACAAAAAAGAAAGGAGATGAGAGAGAAAATAAAGTAATTGACTCAAAATCTGATTTAAAAACATCTCCAGAAGTTATAATTATTGCAGATCAGACAGATACTTCTTCAGAAAATAATCTTTCTGATGAACCTAATAATTCAAAACCAAAAGTTGTCAATGAAAATAATGTCGTAATTATTAACAAATCTGAGATTCAGCAAAAAACTAATACTATTACAGAACTTGAATCAATTGATGACTTAAATCAAGATTCTAATCAACAAAAGGGAAGAATAATAAGTGGTAATTTAAAGAATGATCAAGGAAGACCAATCCCAGGAGCAGAGGTCATTGTTTTAGGAACTTCTGAGTCAATGATCACTGATTTTGATGGTAATTTTAAAATTAGAGTTTCAGAGGGACAACAATTAGAAATTTCAAGTATTGGTTTTTCCAGGCAAACAATTGAAATTAATGATCAAGAGGTCTTAGATGTTACTCTCAAGTTAAAAAGTCAAGATGATGAACAAGAAGATTCTGCTAGATCTAGTAAGAAAAGAAGAAAAGATAATTTAGATAAAAATATTTTTATTGCAAGAAAACAATATGACAAATATGATTATGACCTAGTTCAGCAAAAATATTTGGATCTAATTAATTCAGGCAAAGAAACAAAAGAATCTTTAGAATATTTGGCTAATTCATTTTTTAATAACAGTGAATATGACAGGGCAGTAATATGGTTTAATAGATTAATATCTAAATATCCTAAGGAAATATCAGCTGAAATATACTATAGAGCTTCTTTAAGTTTTAAAAGTCAGGGTTCATACGAAATATCTGATGATTTACTAAGAAAATATATTTCATTAACAGATAATCTTGTTATTAAAAATTATTATGAAAATAACCCTGATTATCTTCAAAAAATTTCTCAAAACGCAGAGAATTATAGTATACTAAAAACCAGAATAAATAGTGATGGTTCAGATTTTGGGCCATCTTTTTACGGTGATGATAAAATTATTTTTTCATCCACTGCAAGTAGTACTGGTGATGATTTATATGAATGGTCAGGTGAAAGGTTTTTAGATTTATTTATTGCTGATATGGACTCAGATGGAAACCTTGTTAATCCGGAACCTCTATCTGGGGATATAAACACAGAATATCATGAGTCATCTGCTGTTTTAACAAAGGACAAAAAGATCATGTACTTTACAAGGAATAATTATTTTTCAGGGAAATTAGGTTTTGATAAAAACAGGCAGGTTAATTTAAAAATATACAGAGCTGAAAGTGATGATGGAGAATTATGGAGTAATATTGAAGAATTACCCTTTAATAGTGATGAGTATTCTGTGGCGCACCCTGCAATAAGTGTTAATGAGAAGAGACTTTATTTTTCTTCTGATATGCCTGGTAGTTTTGGATATTCTGATATTTGGTATGTCGATATTTTTGAAGACGACACTTACAGTGACCCTATTAACCTAGGGCCACAAGTAAATACTGAATTTAGAGAATCATTCCCCTTTATTAGTGAGGAGGGGATACTTTATTTTTCTAGTGACGGAAGAATTGGTTTAGGTGGATTTGATGTTTATTTATCAGATCTTGATTCAAGAGGTATGCCTAAAACTTCAAAAAATCTTGGACCACCAATTAATAGTAGACTAGATGATTTTGGATTTATTTTTAGTACAGGTAGAGGATTTGGTTATTTTTCATCAAATAGAAATGGAATAGAGGGTAGTAGTTCAGATGAAGTTTATAGGGTTGAGGTTGGAGACGAAAATATTATCTATAATCGATTTGGAGATGAAATCAACGCTAATAATCAATTTGAAGAGCCAAATTATAATCGTGGTTTCAACTCAATTGAATCTAGATCTGATAATTTTAGGACAAACCAATCCCTAACCAATAATTTTAATAATAGAGATTGTCTGGAAATGGATTGCAGCTATTTCTGTAATGTTTCTATCCAGGGTATTATAAGAGATAAAAACACAAGAGAAATTCTTAGAGACGTCTTAGTATCTTTAATAGATCCCAATGGGAATATATTATATGAACAATTAACAAAAAAAAATGGTTCATATAGCTTTACAGGTGAGATTGATTGTTCAAAAACGTATTTTATAATTGCATCAAAACCAATAGGATATTCAGATCACGAGTCTAAGATCAGAATCCCTAGTACATCAAAAGAAATAAAAAAGGATATATATCTGGAATGGAGAGATAATTGTCTGCCCAATGATCTTGGATGTTTATTAGATATAAACCCTATTCTTTTTGATCTAGATAAGCATTACATAACATATAGAGCATCTAAAGAACTTAAAAAAATACTTACCATAATGTTTAAACATCCTAAAATAAATATTTCTATTGAGTCTCATACAGATTCTAGAGGATCTAATTCATATAATGAAGCTTTGTCAGATAGAAGAGCAAAAGAAACTAAAGCTTGGTTAGTGAAAAGAGGTATTAATGGTGATAGGATATTGATAAGAGGTTTTGGCGAATATAATTTGGAGAATTATTGTAATGATAACATAGACTGTATAGAAGATGAACATCAAATTAATAGACGATCTGTATTCAGGATTTTGTAGTTTCTATAATTAGAAACTATCAACTTTTTTATATGCATCAATAACTGCTTTTTCTCCTTCAATACCTTTTATAGAATTTCCATGCTCCATTCCTAAAACCCCTTCATACCCCTTCGAGTAAATAAACTTGAAAATATTTGAATAGTTTATTTCTCCTGTTGTCGGTTCATTTCGTCCAGGATTATCACCTATCTGGAAATAAGCAATTTCCTCCCAACATTTATCAATGTTTGGGATAAGATTTCCTTCTTGTATCTGTTGATGATAAATATCAAATAATATTTTACATGATGGAGAGTTTACAGCTTTACATATTTCATAAGCCTGAGGACTTTCAGTTAAAAAAAGGCCAGGATGATCTCTAAAATTTAAAGGCTCTAAAACCATAATTAAGCCATGAGGTTCTAATAAATCTGATGCAAGTTTGAGGCTTTCAACAACATTTGCTGTTTGATATGAGAGTTTTTTTCTTAAATCAAGATGACCTGGGACAACAGTCATCCATCTTGCATTAATTCTTTTTGCAACCTCAATACTTTTTTTAACTTGTTTTAGGAAAGCAATTCTCATATTTAAATCTCCACTTGCTAGATTTGGTTTTTTCCATGAAATTTCATGAGCAACAAACACTCCCATTTTCATCCCACGTTTTGCCATAACATCAGCAATTTTATTTTGCATAGGAATTGATCTCTTTTTCATTCCATTATCTTCAAAGGCATTAAAACCATTATCAGCCATGAAATTTATTTGATCAATAGGGTCATTACCAGCAGAATTCTCAAACATCCCTAGATGGGGAGCATAATTAAGTTTATAACCTTTGGGTCTATTTTTTAAAGACTTGGCATAAATAGGCATTTTTGTTGCAAGACTTAATCCTACAAGCGAAGTTAGCAAGGTAAATTTTCTTCTATCCATGATTTCTTAGTGGTACCTCGCAGAATCGAACTGCGGACACAAGGATTTTCAGTCCTTTGCTCTACCAACTGAGCTAAGGTACCATTTGGATGCAAATATAATTTCCTTTTTTATTTCTCTAAAAGAAATACTATAAAAATCTTTATGTAAATTTATATATTAAAATCTTCCATTAATGTATTTGGCAATAGATATTGGAAATACAAACACTAAATTTTTTTTGTTTTCTGATGAAAAACTGATTGAAAAGGGAAATTTCCCTAACGAAAGAAAGATAAAAGCAATAGAAGAAGTATGCACCAGCTTCAAAATAGGTGCGATTATATATTCTAATGTTTCAAATAGCCAAAATGATGATCTGAAAAGAGTATTTAGAAATTATCTTGTTTATGAAGTAAGCAATAATCTTAAATTACCATTTATAAATGAATATAAAGATGTTTTGAACCTTGGTTCTGATCGTATTGGATTAGTTTGTGCTGCAATAAAAAAATACCCTAATAAGGATGTTCTTGTAATTGATTTAGGGACGTGTATTACTTATGATTTTATTTCCTCAACTAAAATATATCAAGGAGGTGCAATTACACCCGGATTTATGATGCGTTATAAATCTCTAAATCTATATACAAGTAAATTACCAATCTTAGATTTTAATATTCCTAAGAAATATAATGGTAATTCTACTTTTGAGTCAATTCATTCTGGAATTTATTTTGGAATTATTGATGAAATTAAAGGAAGGATAGATTTTTATAAAAAAAGATTTAAAAATCTAAAAGTAATTTTGACAGGAGGAGATTCAAATAAGTTGCCAAATAGCTTAAAAAGTGGCATATTTGCTGATTCAAATTTCATTGGTGAAGGATTACTGTATCTATTAAAGTTTAATTTATAGACATGTTAAGAACTATAGCGCTTCTATTTTTTTCATTAATTAGCCAATTTGCTTCAACTCAGGTTGGATCTAGTTCGCCATACTCATTTGCTGGAATTGGAGAAATAAATTTTAGAGGGAATCAAATAAATAGGTTTATGGGTGGGATTGATATATACAATGATTCTATTCATGCTAATTTAAATAATCCAGCTTCATATGGCGATTTAAAAATGGTCACCTATTCAATGGGAATAAACTATAAGGTTACTAATTTATCCGATAAAGAATCTTCATATCAAACAAGTAATTCTTCACTTGATTATTTAGGAATTGCGATTCCTACTGGAAAATTTGGCTTTGGTTTTGGATTAGTACCATATTCTTCAGTTGGTTATCGCTTAGAAGGGAGAAATGATTTGCTGAATTTTAACTCGACAAATCAATTTGAAGGTTCAGGTGGAATTAATAGAGCTTTTTTTTCGGTTGGATTTCGTGTCACTAAATATTTTTCAATAGGTGCTACTTTTAATTATGGTTTTGGAGAGATAACATATCGAACCACAAAGCTTATTGACAATATTGAATTAGTGACAATACTTCAAAATAAATCTAGTCTTTCTGGATTAAATTATCAGATATCATCTAATTTAAAATTACCTGTATCTAAAGATGTTGATTTTCATTTAATGTATTCTTTATCTCCAGAATCAAATACAAAGTCAAAAAATTCTAGAATATATCTAACTGATTCCCAAAACAATATAAATGTTGGTTCTGATTTTGAGGAGGTTGATCTAAGTGCTAATGGTTTGAGTAATACTAAAGTTAATCTTTCCAAAATAACAGCAATAGGAATTGGATTATCTAAAGAAAAAAAGTGGTTTTTTGGAGCGCAGTATTCTATGATCAATTCTGAGAATTTCAGAAATGATTTTATAAACATCCCAAGTTTGACATATCAAAATGGCTCCAGAATATCATTAGGTGGTTTTTATATCCCCAATTATTCTTCTTTAACTGATTACTGGAAAAGGGTTGTTTTTAGAGTTGGTTATAGAAATGAATTAAGCGGGATTATTATTAATAATTTTGTATTAAGAGAAACTGGTATTACATTTGGGTTTGGTTTACCTATGACAGGATACTCAAATACAAATATTGGTATTGAGATAGGCAAGCGTGGATCAATAGAAAATAATTTAGTAATGGAAAAGTTTTGGTCATTAAGAATAGGTTTTTCACTTAACGATATTTGGTTTATAAAAAGACAGTTTAATTAATGAAGCTAAAGAACTTTTTATTGATATTCAAAATATTTTTAATTTTTACAATTAATAATATACAAGCCCAACTTAGTAATGAGGAATGTATTCAAAATCTTTCAATTTTTGCAGAATCTGCAAAAGTAAAAAATTACGAAGCTGCATATGAACCATGGATCAAAGTTAGAAATGAATGTCCTTCAATTAATCTAGCAATTTATTCATATGGCGAAAGGATTTTGAAGTTTAAGTATCAAAATTCATTAGGAGAAGAAAAATCTTCCTATGCTAATGATATTTTGAAACTTTATGATCAGTGGTTAGAGCATTTTCCTACTAAAAAAAATAAAAAAGTCGTAGGTGATATAATAAGCAGTAAAGCTCAAGCAATGATCGATTATAAAATTGGAGATAAGATGCTTGTATATAATACTTTTGATAAGGCTTTCACTACAGATCCACAAAGTTTTACTAATCCAAAGGGGCTTTATAATTATTTTAAAACATTATATGATTTATACAAGGAGGGAGGAAATAAAGTAACTATGGAGGAACTTTTTGACAAATATGAAGAAGTTTCAGAAAAGTTTGAATTTGAAGCAACCAAATTATCAAGAAATTTAGATGTTATTTTAAATAAAGAGGAAACAGGATCACCACTAACTTCTAGAGAGATTCGTAGTAAAAAGGTATATGAAGTCAATAGTAATGCTATTGCCATAATGCTTAAAAATTTGGATGCAATAATTGCAAAAGAAGCTACTTGTGAAAATCTAATACCGCTTTACAATAAAAATTTTGAAGAAAACAAAACCGATCCCATTTGGTTAAAAAGGGCTGCAAGTAGGATGGATAATAAAGAATGTTCGGATGATCAATTATTTGTTACCCTTGTCGAAGCTCTGCATAATTTAGATCCTTCTGCTGATTCAGCATATTATCTGGGTTTATTAAATGATAAAAGAGGAAATGGAACACAAGCCTTAAAATTTTATGAGGAATCAATAAAATTAGGTTCAGATCCCTACAAGAAGGCCAAAATATTATACAAAATTGCACTGAAGTTTAAAAATAGCGGAAGAAAATCATCCGCTAGAAGTTATGCGAATAAAGCGTTGTCTTATCAACCATCTCTTGGGAGAGCATATTTATTAATTGCCAGTTTGTATGCCAGTAGCGCTAATGATTGTGGTAAGACACAATTCGAAAAGAGAGCAGTTTATTGGTTAGCTGCAAATATTGCTCAAAAAGCAGGTAGAGTAGATGCTTCGATTCGAAAATTAGCAAATAAAACAAGGGCTAGTTACTTAGGGAGAGCACCTTCTAAAACTGATATATTTACAGAGGGTAATGAAGGAATTAGTATTAAATTCAATTGTTGGATTAATGCTAGCGTTAAAGTTCCCAAATTATAAATGGAAATTTCAAAAGCTGAAATATTCAAAAAGGTTGCATTTATAATTTCAATTTACCTTTTTATTTCTTGCCAAAGTCCAGAATTAGATTTTGAAACTGACAACAAGTTTTTTGAAAACCCTCTTGGTGTTGCATCTGACGTTAGACTTGTGTATACAGATTCCGCAAAAATTCAAGCCGTTTTGACTGCACCTATTCATTTAGATTATAATCATTTAACTTTCAAATATTCTGAATTCCCCAAGGGACTAAAAGTTACTTTTTATGATGATAATGGTAAAGAAAATAAGGTTTATGCAGATTATGGTATATTTTATAAGGCTACTAAAATAGTAGATCTACAAAAAAATGTAAAATTAATGTCAAATGATGGATCTGAACTTTTTACTCAACAGCTTTTTTGGGACGCAGAAAGCGAGTGGTTATTTACTGAAGGACAATTTACTTTCAAAAATATGGATTATGATATTGATGCTATTAGATTAGATACAAATAAAGAATTCAGTGAATTCAAAACAGGAAAATTGTCTGGATCACTTAATGTTACTGAAACTAAAGATTCATTGCAATAATGAAAAGCTATAAGATTTCAGAGATAATTTATTGGTGCATTGCAATAATATCTATAGTTGAAGTTTTTTTGGAATGGGAATTTAATCGAAATAGAGCATATATATTTTTAGGTTTTGCTGTCCTATCAATTTTAATGGCATTTTTCAGAAGATATTATCGTAAAAAATTTAGTAACCAAAAAAAATTCAGAAAATGATAATTTCTGATTTAATAATTTTTATTTGCATATTATTATCTGCTTTTTTTTCAGGCATGGAGATTGCGTTTATATCTTCTAATAAAATTTTTATTGAGGTTGAAAAAAAACAAAGTGGTATAACTGCTAAATTTTTAAATTTCATTACAAAAAATCCCTCAAGATTTATTGCAACGATGTTACTTGGAAATAATATTTCATTAGTTATTTATGGTTTATTTATGGGTGATAGAATAATTGACTTTATCTTTCCTGAAGTCAATTTAAATGGAACTGTAGACTTCAAGATTTTTTTTATTCAGACACTGATTTCAACATTAATTATTTTATTAACTGCTGAATTTTTCCCAAAAGTTTTTTTCAACATTTACGCAAATACATTGATGAAATATTTCACATTTCCTGCAATGATTTTCTATATACTTTTTTACCCACTTACATATATGATAATTAAAGTAACTGATGTTATATTAATTAACTTCTTTAATTCAAAATCAGATGCAACTAAATTTTCATTTTCTAAAATTGAATTGGGTGATTATATTGATGAGCAACTTAATGCTTCTCAGGATAAGGAAAATGTTGATACAGAGATTGAAATTTTTAAAAACGCACTTGATTTTTCAGATTTAAAAACCAGAGAAGTAATGCTTCCTAGAACTGAAATAATTGCTGTTGAGGCAAATTCTTCTATTAAAGAAATCAAAAAATTATTTACGAAAACAGGATTATCAAAAATACTAGTATTCAAAAAAACCATCGACAACATAATTGGGTATGTTCATGTTTTTGAAATATTTAAAAAACCAAAACAAATAGCTTCAATTTTAATTCCAATAGGATTTGTTCCAGAAACTATGCCTATTAGTGCAGTGTTAAAAAAACTAATAAAGCAAAGAAAAAGTATTGCAATTGTTTTGGATGAATATGGAGGCACTTCCGGAATTATAACTGTTGAAGATATAATAGAAGAATTATTTGGTGAAATAGAAGACGAACATGACAAAATTGGATTTTATGAAAAAATTGTCAATGATAATGAATACGAATTTTCTGCTCGTTTAGAAGTAGATTATTTAAATCAAAAATATAATTTGAAATTACCAGTTAAAGAATTATATGAAACTCTAGGAGGACTAATAGTAAGCATCACAGAAAAAATTCCAAAAAAGGGAACAAAAGTTAATATAGAAAATTATCAAATAGAGATAAAAAGTGTTTTGTCAACTAAAATTGATAGAGTAATACTAAGGATGATAGATGAAGATTAAAATTTTAAATAAAAATTGTATTTTCGCACCAAATAAAAGTTACTTTTTATGGCTATTTTAGGGCAAATACGTAAACGTTCGTTTTTCTTAATCCTTGTAATAGGAATGGCTCTTTTTGCCTTTGTTATTGCTGATGTTTTTAATAGGGCTGGACCTAATTCATCTTCTGATGATCCAATAGGTGTGGTAAACGAGATAGACATGGATTTAAATTATTTCAGAAGTCTAGTTGAACAAACTGAAAGGAATTATAATC
>MDTB01156706.1_pt1 | contig 11597 bp, 12 predicted proteins | sample 811161 | NCBI WGS metagenome assembly MDTB01 (sample SAMN05326650, study PRJNA326480) | marine metagenome | isolation source: seawater | place: Mediterranean Sea | collected 2009
CTGGATTTTCAGTGTTAATATTTACTGTAAAATTACTTAAATCTAACTTTAAATATACATTATCAAGTTTTAAACTTATTCTTTCGTCAAAATTTTTAATATTTTCTTTAATTTGATTATTAAATTTTGATGTTTTAATCCCAAAAGTGCTTAAATAAATTATTGCAATAATTAACAAAATTATGAAATAAAAAATTAATTTAAATAAAATTCTATACATTTAATTTATGAAGTGATTTTTCCAAAAATGTATCTATGTCACCATCTAATACTTTGGTTGGGTTAGAGCTTTCATGATTAGTTCTATTATCCTTAACTAATTGATATGGGTGCAATACATATGATCTAATTTGGTGCCCCCATCCAATATCAGATTTTGTATTTTGTTCAGTTTCATTTTTTTTCTCTCTGTTTCTCAATTCGTTTTCATACAATCTTGCTTTAAGCATATTCATACAAGTCTCTTTATTTTTATGTTGAGATCTCTCGTTCTGGCACTGGACAACTATTTTTGTAGGCAAGTGAGTAATTCTTACCGCGCTATCAGTTGTATTCACATGTTGTCCACCTGCACCACTTGATCTGTATGTATCTATCCTTAGATCTTTTTCCAAAACTTCAATATCAATAGTTTCATCTACTACTGGATATACCCAAACACTAGCAAAACTTGTATGCCTTCTTGCACCTGAGTCAAAAGGGGAAATTCTTACTAATCTGTGTATTCCTGATTCGTATTTAAGATATCCGTAGATATATTCTCCACTTATTTTTATTGTAGAAGATTTTATACCAGCCTCATCACCCTTATGTTCACTTATTAACTCGTCTTTATATCCTTTTGAAACAGACCATTTAGCATACATCCTTCTTAACATTTGTGCCCAATCTTGACTTTCGGTGCCTCCTGCACCAGCATGAATTTCCAAATAGCAATCTAGACTATCATTTTCATTTGATAAAAAACATCTAATTTCGTTCTGTTTTGCTTGGCGATAAAGAGATTGAATATTTTTTTTACATTCTTGAATTATACTATCGTTATTTTCATCAACTGCTAACTCGTAGAGATCTACTATTTCTTTACTATTGAAAACTGAACTTTCATAGAGCTTTATTAAACTCTCCTGAAGTTTCTTTTCATTAAGAATTTTTTGCGCTTTTAACTGATTTTTCCAAAAATCACTTTTTTCAATTTCTTTATTATTTGCAATTACCTTAGAATAAAAGTTATTTTTTTCAAAGATACTCCTTAATCTTTGAATTAATTTTATCTATTTCTAATTTTATATTTAAAAAATCTGATTGCATTAATAAAACTCTAATATATTTTTTTTATTAAATCTATCATTAATATTTTTTTTAAATTCAAAATTTTGATTCAAAGGTCTATTTTTAAAAGCCTCGATTATAGTCTCTTTTGATGTGAAATCAGCTTTCATGCCAGTTTTTGGATTGATCATAACCATTGTTATATTCTCTGATACTTTAAAAGGTCTAGTATCCTTCTTGGTTAAAGCATTTAAAAGAAATTCTTTAAAAATTGGCATAGCAGTCTTTGAACCTGTCTCATATTTACCTAATGGTTCAGGTTCATCCATCCCAACGTAAACTCCTATTACTAGATTTGATGTGTAACCAACAAACCATGTATCCGTATTATTATTTGTAGTTCCAGTTTTTCCTGCAATATCTAAATTTAAGTTTTTCAATTTTTTTGCTGTACCTCTTTTAATTACGCCCTCTAGTATTGATGTAATTTGATATGCTGTTTCGGGAGACATTATTTGTTCAAAATTATCTGATGAAATTATTGGTATATTATTACTTAAATATGAGATTTGACTACAATTTATACATTTTCTTTTTTCATTACTAATTATAGTATTTCCTTCTGAGTCTTGTATTCTATCAATTAATATTGGATTTATTTTTTTTCCCCCATTTACAAAAGAGCAATAAGCTGATGTAAGTTTTAATAAACTTGTTTCAGTTGATCCTAGAGAAATTGATAAAAGTTCATCTGGACTCTCATATATGCCTAATTTTTTGGAAAAATTTGTTATTTTTTTAATTCCTATGTCCTGAGCTATTCTTACAGTCATTAAATTTCTAGATTTTTCTAAACCTGTTCTTAAAGTTGATGGACCATAAAATTTTTTTCCATAATTTTCAGGTTTCCAAAGTTTTAAATCTTTTCCTTGATGAAGTACTATTGGGGCATCAAGAATTAATGAATTTGGTTTGTAGTTATTTTCTAAGGCAAGTGCATAAATAAAAGGTTTAAATGCTGAACCAGGCTGTCTCGAAGCTTGTGTAGCTCTATTAAATTCACTTTTTTTGAAGCTAAAACCACCTGACATTGCATAAACTCTGCCATTGTAAGGGTTCATGACAACTATGGCGCCATTTACTAAAGGTATTTGTTTCAAATCATATTCTTTATCAATAATTTTTTTTACATATACAATATCTCCGACATTAAAAATTTTATCAAAATCTTTTTTAGTCCAAGAAACATTTTTTAAATAAATATATCCACTTTTGCCATCTATTGTTTCAACTTCTGTTTCAAATTTATTAATTCTTTTAACGATAGCTAAAGTCCAACCTATTGAATTTTCAATATTAAATTCTTCTAAATTATTTTTCCAATTCATATTATATTTTTTATTTGTAATTGCTCCTCTCCAGCCCTTCCTTTTATCAAATTGTTCTAAACCAAATCTTAGAGCCTCAGTTGCTTTATTTTGTAAATATAGATTCATTGGAGATTTTATAATTAAACCTTTTTTATAAACTCTATCAAAACCAAATTGGTCAACTACATTTTTTCTTATATCTTCAACGTAATATCTTGTATTTTCTAAATAAATTTTTTCTCTTTTACGAAGTTTAATCTCTTTTTTTATTAATTTCTCATAAACTTTTTTATCAATGTACTTATTATCAAGTAAATTTTTTAAAACTAAATCTCTTCTAAATTTTGCAAGCTTTTTATTTTTGTATGGATTGTATTTGCTTGGAGCTTTAGGTAACGCTGCTAATAATGAAGCTTCATCATATTCTAGATCACCAATTGATTTATCAAAATATCTTAGACTCGCAGATGCAACCCCATAAGATCCTTGGCCAAGATAAATTTGGTTTAAATATAGTTCCAAAATTCGTTCTTTAGTTAAAACCCTCTCAATTCTAAACGCTAAAATGGCTTCTTTAATTTTTCGGTTTAAGCTTACCTCATTTGATAAAAGAAAATTTTTTGCTACTTGCTGAGTTATTGTAGATGCTCCCTCTAGTCTTTTTGAATTTATTATATTATTTATGTTATTTAATGTTGCTCTAAGCACTCCCTTTGCATCAACTCCTGGATGTGAAAAGAAATTTTTATCTTCTGAAGATAGGAATGCATTAACTAATTTTTTTGGGATAGCGTTGTATGGTACAAAGATTCTCTTTTCTTTTGAAAAATCTGAGACTAATTCACCATTTCCAGAATATACCTTGCTTGAAACTGGTGGTTTATAATTTTGTAAAAATTTATAGTCAGGCAGCTCGTTAGAAAATACCCATAAAATAGCAATTACTGATATTACTGTCAGTAATGATATGCTAGAAATAATGAGAATTATTTTTTTCAACATTTTGCTCATTTTACTTTAATTACCTAATGAATTTGTTAAAGTTAAGGCATCTAAATATAACGAATTTATTAAATGAAACAAATAATCAAAAAAACATGGAAAAAAATTTATATATCGATGCATCGCATCCAAATGAAACTAGAGTTGTACTTAAATCTGATGGAAATATTGAAGATTATGAATATGAAGCAAAAAAAAGTATTCTAATAAAAAATAACATTTATTTGGGAAAAGTAAGTAGAGTTGAACCCTCCCTGCAAGCTGCATTTATAGACTTCGGAAGAGAAAGGCATGGCTTTTTATCTTTTAATGATATTCAATCTGATTATTATCAAATACCCCAGAGCGACAAAGATAAAATAAAAGAAGAAGAAGAGGCAAGAAGACTTAATTTAATTAACGAGAGTAAACAAAAAGAAGAAGAAAATATAAAAGATGAAAACTTTTCTAAAGATGAAATGTTTGAAAAAAAATTGGAAAATAGTGATGATCTAACTGATATTTCAAAAAATACAAAAAAAACTTTTAAAAAGTATAAAATACAAGAAGTAATAAAACCTAATCAGGTCATATTGGTTCAAGTTTTGAAAGATGAGCGAGGTTTAAAAGGTGCTGCACTTTCTACATTCATATCTATTGCAGGAAAATATATTGTATTAATGCCAAATACTCCAAAAGGTGGAGGGATTTCAAGAAAAATTTATAACCCTGGTGAAAGAAAAAAAATTAGATTAATTCTTAATGAAATAGAAATACCAAAGGAAATGGGAATTATTGTCAGAACGGCAGGATCGAACAAAACAAAAAATGAAATAAATTATGATTTGGACAATTTATTAAAAGTTTGGAATTCTATTAAAGGAAATGCCATGAACTCTATAGCTCCATCACTCATACATCATGAGGACGATATTATTAAGCGTACTTTGAGAGATATTTATGATGATGAAACTAAAAATATTATTATCGAAGGTAATGAAGGTTATTTAAAAGCTAAAAATTTCATGAAAATTATAATGCCTAAAGATGTTAAAAAGATAAAAAAATATCGAGATACAGTACCTTTATTTTTTAAAGAAGAAATCGATCAAAAACTAAATGATATCTTTGAAACACAAGTAAAATTGAATTCGGGTGGATATTTAGTCATAAATCCAACAGAAGCTCTCGTTTCAATCGATGTAAACTCAGGTAAATCAATAAAACAAAAAAATATAGAAAGCACAGCATTGAATACGAATTTAGAAGCTGCAGACGAAATTTCTAGGCAAATTAAAATTAGAGACCTTTCAGGACTAATAATTATAGATTTTATTGATATGCAAAGCTATTCAAATAGAAGACAGATTGAGAGAAAATTAAAAGAAAAATGCAGAAATGATAGGGCAAGAATCCAGATTGGAAGAATAAGTAATTTTGGCTTACTTGAAATGTCAAGACAAAGACTTAGAGAAAGTTCAATAAAATGGGAAATAAAGTTAACAACCGAGTCATATGCTATAAAATTACTAAAAATGATAGAAATTAAATCAATTAAAAATAAAGCAAAATTAGTTAATGCAATTATACCACCAAAAATACTAGAATTTATAAATCAAAATTTTATGGATGATTTGAAATATTTTGAAAAAAAAAATAAAATTAAGTTTCTTTTTAAAGAAAACAGTTCTTTTAATCTAGCGGATCATTCAATAGAATTTTTATCAAAATCTAAAAAAATTTTAGATAAAATCGAAATAATTACAAAATTAAAAAAAATTAGTTTAGATGAAAAAGATAGTAGTGAACAAAAAATAAAAAAAACAAAATTTAAAAAACGTAAATTTTATAAAAAAAAAAAAATTAAATAATCCCTTTTTTTGTTGTTGAAGGATTGGCGTATATTGATTTACTAATTCTTCCTGATAGAAATGATTTTCTTCCACTAATCACAGCAAATTTCATAGCTTCAGCCATGCCATAAGGTTTTTTTGCTCTAGCAATAGCTGTATTAATTAAAACCCCATCGCAACCTAATTCCATTGCAATAGTTGCGTCTGAAGCTTGTCCAATTCCAGCATCTACGATTAGGGGTAACTTCGTCTGATCTCTAAGTATTTGAATATTAATTTTGTTTTGTATTCCTAAACCAGAACCAATTGGTGCAGCTAAAGGCATAATCGCACAAGCTCCAACATTTTCGAGTCTTTTTGACATTAATGGATCATCAGTGCAATAGACCATAACTTTAAATCCCTCTTTTGCTAAAATTTCAGTAGATTTTAATGTTTCTATCATGTCTGGGTATAATGTTTTTTTATCGCCAAGCACTTCTAATTTTACTAATTTCCATCCTCCTATTTCTCTTGCGAGTCTTAGTGTCCTTAATGCTTCAGTTGAAGTAAAGCATCCTGCAGTATTTGGTAGATAAGTAATTTTTTTTGGATTTATATAGTCCATTAACAAAGGTTTTTTTTTATCTGAAATATTTACTCTTCTTACTGCAACAGTAACTATATCTGCTCCAGATATTTCTATTGCTTTGGCACACTCTGACATTGATTTATATTTACCTGTTCCAACAATCAATCTAGATTTAAATTTTTTTTTTCCAATTATTAGATAGTCACTCATTTAATTTACCCACCTCCGATAAAATGTACTATTTCTATTTTATCATTTTTTTTAATTTTGATTTTATTAATATCCTTTTTATCAATTATTTCATGGTTTAATTCAATCGCTACTTTCTTCAAAGGAATTTTTAGTTGCTTTAAAAATTTAGATAAAACTAGATTTTTATCTATATTTGTATTTTTACCATTTACTTTAATTTTTATTTTCTTCATAATGCACAAGATTTGAAATGAACAATATTATAATTATTAATGGACCAAATCTCAATCTTTTAGGAAGTAGAGAAGAGTCGCAATACGGATCTATTACTTATGAAGAATTAAAAAAAAAATGCTTAGATAAGGCAAAAGAAATAGGTTTAAAAGTTACATTTTATCAATCTAATGTAGAAGGAGAAATTGTAAATATAATCCAGCAATCTATAAAAAAATATGATGGTATTATTATTAATGCTGCAGCATTCACTCATACCTCAATAGCGATCAGAGATTCATTAACTATTTTTAAAAAACCTATAATTGAATTGCATATTTCTAATATTTATAAAAGAGAGGATTTTAGAAAAAAATCATTAATTAGTGATATTTCAACTGGTGGTATTTTTGGGTTAGGAGATGAAGGATATATTTTAGCCATAATTTCGATGCAAAAGTTAATAAGTAATGAAAATTGATAAAAAAATTATAAAAGAATTAACAGAATATTTAAATGAATTTAATTTAAGTGAATTAGAATATTCTGATAAAGAGTATAAAATTAAAGTTTCAAAAAATTCTATAATTGCAAATCCTGATAAAAAAAAAGAAATAAAAGAAAGCATTGTAGTTGAAAAAAAAGTTTCTTCCTCGGGAAAAGATATTACATCTCCAATTATAGGCACCGCATACTTAGCACCTGAACCTGGGGGAAAAAAATTTATTGATTTAGGAAAAAAAATAAAAAAAGGTGATACAATAATAATTGTTGAAGCTATGAAAACTATGAATCATATTCCTTCACCATTTGACGGTATAGTAAAAGAAATTTGCGTCGAGGATGGTCAGCCAATAGAATTTGGTCAGAAAATTGCAATAATTGGTTAATGTTTAAAAAAATTTTAATTGCAAATAGAGGTGAAATTGCGGTTAGAGTAATTCGAGCATGCAAAGAATGGGGTATTAAAACCGTAGCCGTTCATTCCGATGTAGATAGAGAAAGTATGCATGTGCGACTTGCAGATGAAAGTGTATGCATAGGATCTTATCAACCATCTAATAGTTATTTAAATATCCCATCTTTAATCTCCGCAGTAGAATTAACTAACTCTGACGCCGTCCATCCAGGATATGGTTTTTTATCTGAAAATTCTAATTTTGCAAAAATATTAGAGGACAATAATATTAAATTTATTGGTCCATCCTCTCAAGTAATTAAAAAAATGGGAGATAAAATTGAGGCAAAAAAAATTGCAAAGGAAAATGGTTTACCTGTTATAGAAGGTTCAGATGGTGGGGTAAGTAATTTTGAAGAGGCATTAAACATTAGTAAGAAAATTGGATTTCCTGTGCTCATCAAAGCTGCAGCTGGAGGAGGAGGTAAAGGGATGAAAATAGTTAAAAAAGAAGAAAATTTTAAAGAATTATTTTCTATTGCTAAAAATGAGGCAAAAAAATATTTTGGAAATGATGAGGTTTATATTGAAAAATTTTTTCAAAATCCAAGACATATAGAAGTCCAAATATTATCTGGTAAGAATAGAACTGTTCATTTATTTGAAAGAGATTGTTCAGTACAACGAAGACATCAAAAATTGATAGAGGAATCCCCTAGTCCAATATTGACAAGTAAACTAAGGGAAGAATTATTACAAAAAAACAGTGAATATGGTAAGTAAAATAGGATATGAGGGTGCTGGAACAGTCGAATATATTTACGAAAATAATAAGTTTTATTTTTTAGAGATGAATACGAGAGTGCAAGTTGAACATCCTGTCACTGAGATGATTACAGGAATAGATATAATTAAAGAACAAATTTGGATAGCTTTTTCAGGTGAAACAGCATTAAAACAAACAGATATCATGCCTAGAGGTCATGCAATAGAGTGTAGAATTAATGCAGAGGATCCAAAAAAAAATTTTCAGCCATCGCCAGGTGAAATAACAATGTGCCATCAACCATCAGGATTTAGAACTAGAGTTGATGGAGCAATATACCAAGGATATAAAATAACTCCATACTACGATAGTATGGTTTGTAAATTAATTTGTCATGGAAGAAATAGACAAGAAGCAATACAACGAATGCAAAGATCTTTAGATGAATTTGTATTAGAGGGTATTACAACAACAATTAATTTACATAAAAAAATTTTAGAACACAATAAGTTCATAAATTCAGATTTTAATGTAAGCTGGTTAGATAACGAAAAAATTATTTAATAACACTCAATAATCCATAAATCATAAACAGGGTGATCAAAGGGATTTATCGATGGACTTGAAGCAAAAGACCAGCCATTAAAAATAAAAACATCATCATTGCTAGTTTTGTTCATATCACTTACTTGCAAATAAGCTGTTATCTCAGGATCGTCATCAAACTCTGAATTTTTACATTTTAAAGCTTTAATTTTTAAATTTTTAAATTCTATTTCATCTCCAATTTTAAATTCAAGCTCAGTATTTTTAGAGCTGACTTTATCCAGTACTTTTAATTTTATAATACCAATTGATCCAGCTAAAGTATTTTGGTTTATTAAGTTAAACAATATAAAAATAAAAATTAAATAAAATTTAATTTTTCCAAGATTTATATTTTTTATTTTGTTCATCATTCTTTTTATTTGGATGATAGGATTTTGATGTGCCAGTCAAATTTTGTTGATGTGGCTTTTGCCAAGGATATTTTTTATAATCTTGAATATGTTCTAGTCTATTTTTTGTAAAGTGAATCCAAGAGTACCATTCGTTTGGAATTTTTGAAGCATCAATTTCGTCTTTATATATTATCCATCTTTTACCATTTTTACTTTCATAATATTTATTTCCTAAACTATCAACGCCTTTAAGCTTTCCAAAAAAGAATGTATTAATTCTTGTGCCTATTGTCTGTTGATTCCACCACACGAATATTTGTTTTATAAATGTCAACATAAATTTTTTATTTTTATTTCAATTTCAAATTGTAAAAAATAAATTAGACTAAAGTATGAAATTGTATATATATTAATTATTCTAAGACTCAAAAAAAAAATTAAATAGGATTAAAATGGCTAAATACCTAGTAGAAACATATTATAACTGTAGCTTTAAAGTAAAACACTATTTAGACGACATTAATGAAAGTGAGCTATCAAATTTAGAAAAAAGAGATGATGGAAAATTTGAAATTCTTGATATTAAACTTGATAATAGAAAGACTAAGAATCTGAAAGTAAATGGAAATAACCAAGAAAGAACAAATTTAGATAATAAACAAAATATGGCAGACATGACCCAAGATCAAAAAATAGATAAAAAAACAAATGGTTTTGTAAAAAAACTTAGTGAAACTGCAAATAAACGTTTTAGCATGCCTGACAGAAGAAAAGGTTATATACAAAAAGCAACTATCGGAGATCATAAAGTATATTTACACACTGGAGAATATGAGGATGGAAAAATTGGCGAAATATTTATTGATACTAGCAAAGAGGGGGAGTTAGTAAAAGCTCTAATGAATAACTTTGCGATAGCAATTTCTCTAGGATTGCAATATGGCGTTCCACTAGATGAATTTGTAAGCGCTTATGTTGATACCAAATTTGAACCATCTGGAAAAGTTTTTGGCAATGATAGAATATTAAGTGCATCTTCAATTCTTGATTATATTTTTAGAGAGTTAGCAATATCTTATTTGAATCGGGAAGACTTGGCTCATACTCCTGGTATAGGATTAAACCCTGATAAAACTTATAATGAAAATGTAACTGAATCTGAAGATCAAAATCAATTTTTAAAAATGGTAAAAGATATTACAAGTAAGGGATTTGTAAGAAATAATTATAAAAAAAACCTAATTGATCTATCTGATATAAAAATTAATTTAAAAGGAAAAAAATAACTATTTATTTTTTTTTAAAATTAAATTTAACTCTTTTAGCTGTTCTTCTGTGACCTCTGAAGGAGCGCTCATCATTAAATCCTGAGCGTTTTGATTCATTGGAAACATTGTTACCTCTCTTATATTTTTTTCATCTGCAAGTAACATGACTATACGATCAATGCCTGGAGCAATACCGCCATGTGGAGGTGCTCCGAAACTCAAAGCATTTATCATTCCACTAAATTTCTCATTAACTTTTTTTTCTGAATAACCTGCGATTTTAAATAGTTTATACATTAATTCAGGAATATGATTTCTTATTGCTCCTGAAGACAGCTCTATACCGTTACAAACAATATCATATTGGAATGCTTTGATTTTTAATGGATCATTACTATCTAATTTTTCTATATCACCTTGTGGCATAGAAAATGGATTATGACTAAATTTTATATTATTATTTTCGTCCTTTTCAAACATAGGGTAGTCAACTACCCAACAAAAAGCAAATTTATTTTTATCTATTAAGTCAAGCTCTATTGCAATTTTATCTCTTGCTAAAGAGGTTATTTTTTCAACTTCATTTTTTTTACCACATGCAAAAAATATGCTATCTCCAACTTCAGCATTTGTTATACGCATTATTTCTTTTAAAGAGTCCTCAGAAAAAAATTTTCCGACTGGACCTTTGCCACTAATGTTTTGATTTTTTTCAAATGTAAAATAAGCTAGTCCAGAAGATCCTTGTTCTTTTGACCACCTATCCATACCATCAAAAAAACTTCTAGGTTTATCTTTTGTATTTTTAGTAATTATGCACCTAACTAAAGATCCTGAATTCACAAGTTTTTTAAATATCTCAAATTTTACATCCTTTCTAAAGAAAACTTCTGTTACATCATTAATTAATAATGGATTTCTCAAATCTGGCTTATCAGATCCAAATTTTAACATTGCATCCTCATAAGAAATTCTTGGAAAATTTTCATTTTGAATTTTTTTTGTTGAAAATTTTTTGAAAATTTTTGTGAGTAATTTTTCAACTACACTAAATACATCCTCTTGATTAACAAATGACATTTCGATATCTAATTGATAAAATTCTCCTGGACTTCTATCTGCTCTTGCATCTTCATCTCTAAAGCATGGGGCTATTTGAAAATACTTATCAAATCCTGAAACCATAATTAATTGTTTAAATTGTTGAGGAGCTTGAGGTAAAGCATAAAATTTTCCAGGATTTAATCTGCTTGGAACTAAAAAATCTCTTGC
>MDTB01208001.1_pt1 | contig 11597 bp, 10 predicted proteins | sample 811161 | NCBI WGS metagenome assembly MDTB01 (sample SAMN05326650, study PRJNA326480) | marine metagenome | isolation source: seawater | place: Mediterranean Sea | collected 2009
TAATAAATATATCTGAAGATAATATTTGGGATTGATCGGAAGTTAAAAAAATTTTTCTTAAATTTTTAATTCCATATTTTTTTGCTTCGTTAGTGCTATCTTTGAGTAATTTTAATTCCTGAATTTTTTTTTTATTTATATCAAATCCTGTTACTATATATTTTTTTGCTACTAATGATAAAGCAAGTGGAATTCCTACATACCCAAGTCCTACAATACAAATTTTAGTTTTTTGATTATTTTTCATTTATATTGGTAATATTTGTTTTTATTTAATTATTGTTAGAAATTAATTGTAAAATACTATGAGATTAAATCATCATATTTATTTTTTAAAGCTTTTTTTTAATATTCTCTTATTTTTATTTAAGCTAATTTTTTTGATTAATTATTTTTAGGTACTTCTTTAAAATTATTTCATCGCAGTAAAATTTTTTAACTAATTTAAATGACTCATTGCCTAATTTTATTCTTTTTAAGTAGGAAAAATTACTAAATTTTAGAATAGCTTCTATTAAACTATCTTCATTCTTTGGTTCAAAAAGAATACCATTTAGATTGTTAAAAACTAAATCTTTCACACCAGGAACTTTAGATCCAAGTATTGGTAAACCTTTCGCCATTGACTCGAGTATAATCTTAGAAAATCCCTCTCTATATGATGGAAGAATTACACAGTCAGCTTTATTCAAGTAGAAATTAACATTATTTTTGTACTTATAACAAGTGACATTAGATTGAAATTTTAGTTTCTTAAACCTATCTTTTGTTAACCTTGAAGGATTTTCATCAGAAAAATCACCAACAAAAAAAAAATTAAAATTTTTATTTTTTAATCTTTTTGCTGCTCCAAAATATTCATATATTCCTTTGTCTTTAATAATTCTTGATATTAAGTAAAAATTAATTTTTTTTTTATTAAATTGTTTTTTTTTCTTAAATTTTTTTAAATCAACACCAGAACCTTCAATAATTTTTGAGTTTTTTAAATTTAAAAAATTTTTATCACTATTATTTTGAAAAATTATTAAGTTTGCGTATTTATAAAATGATTTAATAATAATACTTAATAAATAATATTTTTTTTTTTTAATAAATAAAGATCCAAGACCTGTAACAACAGTTATTGATCTATATTTAAAAAAAAACTTCACTAATATGTTTATAATATTCGGTTTATGTGTAAAACTTAAAACAACATTAGGAGAAATTTTTTTAACTACTTTTATAAAATTAAATAATTGTATAAAAAAAGAAAATAAGAAATTATTATTAAGATCTTCAATTAAATACAAATTTTTTTTGTATTTAGTTTCAAGTTGACTATAATATTTTGATTTTTTACAGACAAGATATACTTGATATTTCTTTTTAAGAAACTCAATCAATGACTTTCTAAAATTAATTAAATTCCAAGATGAATTAGAAAAAATTACTATTTTCACGACAAATATATTAGAGTTATATATATGAAATATTTTAAATTAAAATGAATTATTTAATAATAAATGCAGATGACTTTGGTCTAAGCACAAGTGTCAACAACGCGATAATAGAGCTATTTTTAGAAAAAAAAATTACTTCCTGCACACTCATGGTAAATACAGAAGGTACTCATAAAGCTTTAACAAATTTGGATACTAACGAGCTTAAAAACATGCCGGTTGGATTACACTTTAATATAGTCAGAGGTAAATCACTTTTAGGAAATTCATCTATAACAGATTCAAGTGGATATTTTTTAGGAAGAAAAACGTTATTTAAAAAAATATTTTTAAAAAAAGTTAAAATGTCCGATATCACTGCAGAATTTAACTTCCAGATGAGATTTTTAAAAATAAATAATATTAAAATAAGTCATATTGACTCGGACAATCATGTTTTATCAAATCCTTCAATTTTTTCTCATTTAAAACAAGAAATTATAAATACTAACTTACCGTGTAGGTCTTTAAAGCCATTAAAATATGTAAATTTTTTCAAGAAACCCAAACGATTTTCTCAACAAGTTTATTTATATTTATCTGATTTAAAAAATAATTCAAAAAAAATTAAATCCAATGATTATCTTATATCTATATATGACTCTAATGATAATAAAATTGACAAAAATACCTATAGAAAAATTTTAGAAATTAAAAAAAAAAATAAAGTAATCGAATTAATGGTTCATCCTTATATTGAATCAAAAGATCTTTACAAGATTTACAATTCTGATTATGAAAGAGTCTTTTTGCAAAAATGCTTTGAGGAATATGAAATAATTAAAAGCGGAGATATATTTAATTCTGATAATTTTAAAAAAATAGATTATAATTTTTTTAACAATTAAAAAATTTATACTTTAAAATATAAATCTTAAATTAAGACCATTTTAATTTAAAAGTGATTGGATTATTTTCAAATTCATCTTCACATTTTTTTACTGAGTCTATGTAACCACTAATAACTTTAGCTTTTTCGTAAATAGTTTTGTTTTTCAAATATTTTAAAGAATAACTCATTATATCTTTATTGATAAAATCTTTAAATTCTGAAATTTCAAATATGATTTCTTCAAGATTTTCTCTAAATGGTGATAATCTTTCACTTTTATTTTTTTCCCAGAAAGTTTTCTTATCCCATTGTTCTTTTGAGTATGTATCTGAGTAAGGTTCTGGATTTTCAGCAACATACTTTGCTCTCTCAGAAATATATTTATTTGCAATTTTATTTTTTTTTTCAATTAGCAGATCCAATTTTTCTTTTTGAGACAAGAAAATTAAATTGGTCTCGTAAGTTTTTTTATCTATATTTACTACTTCTAAATTTGAGTAATTTTTATCCGCACAAATATTAATTAAATTGAGTATTTCATTGTTTTCAGAGTATGCATTTTTACCAAGTAAAGAAAAAAATATAAAAATAATAAAATAATTTTTTATAAGAAATTTCATATTATATTTATTTTAAAAATCATTTAAGCAACCTGAGTGATTTTATTTCTTCATATAAAAATAATAATATTGCAATCGAGAATAAACTTAAAATTAGTCCACCAATAATAAAAAAAATAAGGGGATTAAAATTTTTCTTATAATACTTTGATGGGAAAGAAATAAAAATATTATAGAAGGGATAATTTTTTTTATATTTATTTTCTATTTTGCTAGCTGTAAATTCCAAATACTCTTTTATATTTTTTAAATTTTCATTTGAGGTTTTCTTTATTACAACAAAATATGTTGCTTCTGTATCTCTTAACTTTGGGAAAACTAATTTAGAATTTGACGAATAACCATTTTCATTTGAATACACACCTTCTTCAATAAAATCATTTATTTCAGCTGTTGGATTTTTATTTTTAAGCCAATAATCATAATTATCTAAATTTCTAAAAGACTTAATAAAATTTCTATGAGATTCAAATGGTACATTATTATATGTGACACTGATTTTTGTATATTCTTGAAAATTCTGATTGCTATATAGTTTGATAGAAAATGTTAGAGAAAGAATTATAAATAAACAACTAAATAAAATTTTATATTTATTAAATTTTTTAAGCATTATTTTTTTTATATATATAAAAATAAATTACTAAAGAAAAATAAAATAATAAAGATGGAATAAATGATATTATAAAGGATATATTTAAATAATCATAAAAAATTATTGGAGCTGAAAAAATCAATAAAAGTACTAAATTGATTTTAAGAATATTATTTTCAAATATTTTAGCGAGTATGTGATGAAAATGATTTCGATCTCCGATAAAAGGATTTCTCAAAGAAAACAATCGCATTATAAAAAGTCTTATTAAATCTAAGGCTGGTAAAAAAAATATTATAATTATTAAATCTGTACTTAAAACATTGGCATTGTAAGATTTCAATATAAAATAACTTATTATGTAGGAGTTTAAAAAAATTCCTGCATCACCGTAAAATAATTTACCATTATAATTTTTATAAATAAAAAATAAATTTGAAATTAATATAATTAAAAAAAACTCAGAAAAGATTCCTTTTAATATTAATATTACATAAACAAAGCTTAGAAACACTCCTGATTGAAGATTTGTACCATCATAAAGATTTAAAGAATTTATTAAAAAAAATATTGATAGGATTGTAAATGGCACAGCGAAGTTTTCTAAATAAACAACATAATCAAAATAATCAAAATAGATTTCGTTGGGTATTAAAGACTTATCAAAATTAATTAATAAATAAAGTATACCAATTAAAATTAAAGATTTTTTAGTTGCTGGAACATTGTGTTTGTCATCATAAACACCAATAAAAAATATAGAGAATGCTCCAATAAAAAGTGAAATATATGCACGAATATACTCTTCATTATAAATTTCAAAAATTGACGATTTATAAATAGTGTTTTCTTTGTCTATGAAGGAAAATATTAATAAAAACACCAAGGAAATAAAAATATGAATCCATCCAATTACAGGAGTTGTATTTTTATGAAACTTTCTTAAATTGTCAGGTCTGTCATATATTGCTAATTTTTTTGAAATTGATTCTAATTTAAAATTAATAATTAATAAGGTGATTATTATAATGATTAAAATAAAATAATATGAGATCATTGTTGTTTAAACATACATAAGTGAGGATATTTAGCACAAATCTGAGTTTTAGTTTCATGAAAATTTTTCTCTACTGATAAAACACTTTTGTAAGGTAAATAAACATGTTTATGTTCACTAAAATTTAACCAAATAAATATCATTGCTGCACTGAAATATACTAAAGACTGTTTAAACCAAAATAGTTTTTTCATATTAAAATTTTTTAAATAAATAGAAATTATAAAAATATAAAATATTAATAAATATACAGATAATCTATAAGAAACTGTATCATCCAATAAAGCAAAGCAAAAACATAACAAACCATATACAATGAAAAAACTTATTATTTTTTTCTCTGTTTTATTGAATATTTTTAAATAATATAAGATTGTAACAAGGAAAAAAGGATACAAAAAAAGAAAATAATTAAAATTAATTGAGTAAGTTCCTAGTCTATCTGCTGATAAATAAAAATAAATAAGTTCTATCAAAAAATTATTTGTTTTAAGCAAATATGAGTGAACAAAAATAAAAATAAATGAAATAACAATTACTACTCTAAACTTTGATTTATTTAATAAAAACAAACCAAAAAATATTAAAGAAGATATATGAAAAAACGAAGCTATAACTAAAAAAATTATACTTCGATAAAATTTTGAGTTTTGGAAGTAAGCAAGTGATATTAATATAAATATTAGCGAAGTAAATTGTCTTATTATGTCTGTGGAAATAAAAATAAAAAATGGGAAAATAAAGCAAATTAATGGCCATAATATCTGATTTTTTAAATTAAGAATTTTAAAATAATAATAAATTCCAAATACAGCAATGAATGAATTTAAAAAGTTAAAAAAAATTATATTATCACTAATATGATATGATAATATAAAAGTTAAATTATAAAGAGGGAGTCCACCAATTAAACCTAATAATTCAAAATTTAATAAATTATTTAAGCCAATTGCTTCAAAAAAACCTACTTCTTTATAATTAGATATTGTTTGAAAATAATCTTTGGAATATTCAGACCAATCAGTACCAAATTCATATCTAAAACCCAAAAAAGAAACTAAAGTTAAAAGATAAATTACTAAAAACACATTTGATTTATGTAAAATATTATCTTTATTTAAAGATGAAAAAAACCAGGGAATTATAAATAATAAAATATAAGTATACATTATTTTATCTTAGCTATTTTTTTTAAAATGAAGCTTAAAGAATATGCTGCTGTAAGGACCAATATCCACTCTATAATAAATCTATATCTTATTGAACTTATTAAAACCATATGTACTAAATTAATATAAAGAACAAAAAAATATAATGGAATTAACTTTAGATTTAACAAATTTTTTTTAAAAAATAAACCTCCTAAAGACAAAATTAATAAAGTTGAGAAGGATAAAAAAGAAACAAATTTAAAAAATGAATTATTTTTAAATTCATGTGAAAATGGTATTGGACTCCAAAATCTTTTAAACTTTATATACGCATTTTTAAAAAAATTGACCGGATTATCTTTAATATAACTTACAGCTGCCTTTTTAAACTGAAGATCTCTTATAAGGAAATTTTCTATACCTTTTTTTCGCCTTACCTTAGACAAATCTTTTGCCAAAGGTGGGTCAACCTCTCCTTCTCTATAACCAATTTTCGCTGAATATAAACGATTGTTAAGATCTAAATAATCAACCTTTGATTCAAATCCTGGTCTATTTTTAAAAATTTCAAAATCATAATCACTATGTGTTTCTGTAAACCTTTCTGGATATCTTCTTACATCGTCTTCATCAATAATAACTCCACCACCAGATTTATTATTTTTATTATTTCCAACATAAAGGATAAAATTTGTCGCCAAGTTTAATCTTACAAATTTATCATACTTTATATGATTATGAAGCCACCATGGAAACATTAGGATAATGTAAGTTATAAAATATATTGTTAAATTAATAAAAACTTTTTTTTTATCAAATTTGAAAATAAAAATTAAAAAAAAAAGTATTATAAAGGGGAATATCAAATCACCAACAGGTCTAGTCAAAATTGATAATACAAAAAATATGTAACTTAAAATAAATTTTTTACTCAACAAATTATAAAAAGCTATCAATAACAACATAACAAAAAATGTTTCTGAAAAACCTGAAATTGAATAAAAAATATTGAATGGATAAAAAGACATAATTAATGCTGCTGAATTAGCGATAAATAAATCTTTGAAAATATTTAGTGATATTAAATAAATTAAATAAATTGATATAACTGAACAGCCAATATTAAAATAATCAATATTCAGATATGCTTTATTTAAATAAGCTATCACTGAATAAAGAGGCATTACTATATGCTTTTCAATTAAAAAATTATTTAAAAATTCATATCCTGCTTTTTCATATGCAGCCTGATCAGCAAAATTTGGAAGATCAATTAAATTATATGATGCCAACCTAATAATTAAACCAAGTAGAATTATAAATTTTAATGAATCTTTTTTTTTAAAAACGTTAATCATTAGAATTATAGTTTGAGAATTCTTTTTAAAAAATTTATCAAATTGTAATAAAAAAAATAATGTATTACTTTATTTATTTTAAGATTGCTTTTAATTTTGCTATACTTTGCCGGTATACAGAGATCGTGAACTTTTGCATTAACTTTATTTAATTGGAATAATATATCTGTTTCAAAAAAATAATTATTTTTAATATTATTTAAATTTACCTTCTTTAAAATTTTGGCACTAATCATCGTATATCCGTTAGTAAAATCAAATATATGCCAATATCCCGTAGAAAACTTACCTAAAATTGAAACTCCTATATTACCTATCAATCTCAAAGTTGGCATTTTGAAAAGATCTTTTGAAACAAAGAACCTGTTTCCCTTAATATAATCTGCGTCTAATAAAATAATTTTTTTTTTAAAACTGTTGATATATTTTGGGTCCATTTGACCATCACCATCAAGTTTAATTATATAATTTGATTTTTTCTTTAAGGAAAATTTATACCCTTTCTTTACAGCGCCTCCAACTCCTAGATTATTTAAATTTTTTATTACAAATATTTTCTTATTATTTTTAAATGTTTTTTTAACAATATTACCTGTATTTAATGGGCAACAGTCGTCTACAATTACTATTTTATCTACATATTTTAGAGTTTTTTTTACAAGTGGTATAATATTTTTTCCAACATTAAAGCAAGGTATTACGGCAAAAAAACTCAAGATAAAAATCCTTTTTTTTTTAACCATAATCTCAATACTAAATTAGACCATAAAATATTTGAATAATCTGCTTGTTTTTTCTTATGCATTTTTAAAATTAAATTTAATTTTTCATTCGGGATTAATTTTAAATGTTTACTTTCTTTTATTAAGAATATTTCTTGAATCCAATTTTGATTTTGATCCGATAAAAAAAATTCATAAATTGGATATGAAAAACCTTTTTTTTTTGAAGATATTAATTCTTCAGAAAAATATTTCTTTAAAATATTTCTTAAGAAAACTTTTCCTTTGAGATTTTTTACTTTTATATCATTGCTAATAGTTTGAGATAATTTGAAAATATTTTTATTAAGAAATGGAGCTCTAGTTTCAAGACTATTACTCATTGATGCTCTATCTGTTTTAACTAATATGTCATCAGTTAAATAATTATTAATATCACAATTAATTATTGTTTTAAAAATAGATTTATCTAAATTAAAATTGATTTTATTTAAATTTTTTTTATTTAAATAATCAAAATCTAACTTATCATATTCATTCCTATTTGAAACTAAAAGATCAACTAAATCATTTTCATTTTTAAAATTAATTATTGATTCTAGTTTGCTACCTTTGTTCGTAGGATAAGCAAAGAGATTTGCCAAAAAAAAATTTGAAAATGGAAAAAAAGTTTTAATTATTTTTTTAAAATAATTACTATAAACAAAGTTTTTACCAAAAATTTTGCATATTTTTTCAAGATAATTAGCATATATATGTCTATTATACCCACCAAATAGCTCATCGGCTCCATCACCAGTTAGGGCAACTTTTATTTTGTTTTTAACTTTTTTAGACAATATATAAGATAGAATATTCGAAGAATCGGCAAAAGGTTCATCAAAACTTAATACTGAACTTTCTAAATTTTCAATTATTTCTTCATTTTCAACGTAAAAAGTTTCATGATCTGTTTGAAGAAAATCAGCAATTTTTTCAGATTGATAAGACTCATCATAATCTTTGTTATTTTTTATACCAATAGAAAAAGTTTTAATATCATTTTTAATTTTTTTTGAGAAGTAAGTGACAAGAGATGAGTCTACGCCACCAGACAAAAAAACTCCAACATTCACATCTGCAACCAAAATGTCATTTATAACTTTACAAAAAATTTCCTCAAATTCCTTTTCAGCCTCATTTTGTGAAAGATTCCTACTTAAATTTATTTCTTTTGAAATACAATCCTTAAGATCAAAAATTTTTTTAGATTTAAGATTTTTATCAAATACTATTACTTCCCCTGGATTTACTTTTTCCCAATTATTATAAATACAATTTGAATTTGGTATGTAATTGTAGTGCAAGAATTGAAAAATAGCACTTTGATTAATAGTAAAAAAATTTTCATCTACATTATGAACTTCAGAGCTAAATATTAAATTTTCTTTGTTTCTATAAAAGTATAAAGGCTTTTCTCCAAAAAGATCTCTTCCTAAATATAATTTTTCGTTATTAATATCTAATAATGCAAAGGCATACATGCCCTCAATCATATTAATTGTTTTTTCAATACCCAATTGAGAGAAGGACTCTATCAATGTTTCAGTGTCTGAGTTTCCCTTCCACGAAATATTAAATTCTTTATCTAATTTTTTTCTAATTTCTAAATGATTATAAATTTCTCCATTAAAACATATTGCTAAATTTTTATCATTAGATAACATTGGTTGAGAACCTTTGTCTGAAATTTCAAGGATTGATAATCTTCTATGAAACAATATATTGTTTGATTTAATGTAAGTTTTGAAATTACCCTTTGCATCTGGTCCTCTATGAAATAACTTTAAATCTAATTTGTTAGCAAAGATTTCTGCTTTATTTATATCATTTTTAGTAACAAAACTTACGCCACATAAACCACACATAATTATTTATTGTTAAAAATCTTATTATAATTTTGAATCATTTTATTTTGTGAATAATTTAGTATTATCCTTGATCTACAGTCGTTTTTAAGCTTAGACCATTTTTTTTTATTATTAATCTTAAGATCATATGCCTCTATTATATTTTTACAAAATGATTCTTTATCATTTTGATTAATTATCCAACCTAATGAGCCCATAATTTTTTTAACATCTCCTATATCTGTAGATATGCATGGAATTTCACAACTCATAGCTTCAGCTATAACATTTGGAAAAGCTTCGCCATATGAGCTAGTGAGAATTTTTAAATCTATAGAATTGTAAAATTTTGCCATGTTTTTTATTTCTCCTAGTAGAAAAATATTATCTGTTAAATCATTTTTTTTTATTAAATTTGTCAATTCTAAATTTTTAAAATCAATAGAGTTTCCAGCCATCAAAACTTTAAATTTACTATAATTATATTTTTTTTTTAATTCTAATAAGCTTTCAAAGAAAAATTTGAAGTTTTTTTGAGGGTGCCATCTTCCAGCGTAACCCAAAATAAATTTATTATTCTCCTTTTCAAAATTTAAATTTTTAAATTCATTAATATCTACACCGTTGGGTATCAAATAAAATATATTTTTAAATCCATTTTGTTTATGAAGTTGAATGGCATTTTCAGAGCAAGATAAAATTTTATTTGGTATTAAGTATGAGAATTTTGCACACAATCTAAAAAATATTAATGTACTTTTTTTTGTTTTTGAATGATGAAGAGAGGAATTTCTAATATTCCAAAATATATTTTTTATAAGTAATAATTTAGCTATTAAACCTCCAATTAAATCTGCATGATACATCCATGTTATAACAATCTTTGGCTTTAATTTAGCTGTATGAAGAAGTATTAAAGGTAACTTAAAAAAAAAATTAAATTTATTTAATTTAAAACATTTAATTTTTATTTTATTTTTAAAAATAATTTTTTCATAAATTCCAAAATCTTTAAAAGAAACTACATAATGCTCATTTGAGATGTCTTTTTTAACTAAATCAATTAAAATTTTCTCTGCACCTCCACTGTCCAATCCTGATATAAAATGTAAAATTTTTTTCAATTTATATAAATATTTTTAAGTATTGAGCTATGATTTTCTTTTTATCATATTTGACTATGTCGTTGTAGGTAATTTTTTTTTTCTTTTTTAAAGCATCAATAATTTTTTTTGACATACTATTTACATCATTTACTTTACACAAATATCCAAGTTTACCATTTTTAAGAATTTGTTTAGGCCCAAACTTGCAATCTGTTGATAATATATTAGATCGACAAGATAATGCTTGAATTAGAATATTTGGCATTCCTTCCCATCTTGAAGATAGAATAAATAAATCGCAACTTTTAAGGTATGAATATGTTTTGTTTGTAAAATTTAAAATTTTAATTCTACTTTCAGCATTATTTTTTTTAATTAAATTTATTAAATTTTTTTTTTCCTCCCCTTCACCAAAAATAAATAAATTTTGTTTTACTTTTTTATTTATTTTAAGGAATGCGTTTATCAAAATATCAAATCCTTTTTGCTTTGTTAACCTACCCATTGCTAAAATATAATTTTTTTTTAATGATTTTTTTTCTTTTTTAATTTCACTAAGATCTACAAAATTTGGAATTATTATATTTTTTGATTTTAAATTATAAGATATTTCTTTAGAAGGAAAAATTACACAATTTATATAATTAAACAGTAATTTCTTTAAAAAGTTTTCAAATCTTTTTTTTAAGCTAACATCAAAAAAACTTTCATAGCTTGAAGTATTAGTTTCTCTTACAATAATTTTTACTTTTTTAATTAAAAAAATATTTACAATGAATACCA
>MDTB01081175.1_pt1 | contig 11596 bp, 5 predicted proteins | sample 811161 | NCBI WGS metagenome assembly MDTB01 (sample SAMN05326650, study PRJNA326480) | marine metagenome | isolation source: seawater | place: Mediterranean Sea | collected 2009
ATGGCACTAAAGTAAATGGTGATGTTATAGAAGGAATAACAGGTATATTAAATGGAGAAGATAATTCTATAACAATAAAAACTAAAGATGGTGCAAATGTAGAAGTTAATCAAAAATTTGTTTTAGAAAACTTTACTACTCAAGCAAGTAGAAATAGATTAATAGAACAATTAAATAAATCATTAGTCAGAGATGATGAAATAAAAGGCAATCGTTCTGATATGGAATTATCATTACAAGAGATGAGACAAGATATAAGTAATCAAATTACTAAAGCAAAAAATAATAATCAAATAAATGAAGAATTTTTAAAAACTATAGAAGATAATATAGATACACAATTTGCAGAAAATATTATGAGAAACAATATAGATACAGATGCAATTGGTTATAACAAAGCAAGAATAGCAATGATTGATATTAAAGAAACTGCTAGATCACAAATTAATACAGAAATAAGTAAGACATTAAATGCAAATAAATCAGTAAGAGTTGATGAATCTATTAATGAAATTACTACCAAAATATTAAATGATACTAGTAATTTAACTAAATTAAAAGAAAATACAGAATTGTTATTACTACAAAATCCTAACAATACTAAGTTAATAGAATTAAATAATATATTATTAGATACTGAAAAAATACAAACCCTTCGAAGTATTATTCCATTAGAAGGTGATCAATTAGATAATAAAGATTACTTAGAAGGTTTATATAAAGCAATAGATAATGGCTCAAGCAAAAGCAAAAGAACATATAAATTTAATGGTAAAGATTATACACCAGATGAATTAAATGAATTGTTTGCAGGAAGTGACTTAATTAAAAGTCTTACTCTTAAAAGAATTAAAGATAGATTAATTTCTTATGGTAATAGTGGTAGTTCAAGTAGTAAAAACAATGCTAACATGGCTGAATTTAGAGACAGTTTATTTGGTCGTAATAATAAGAAATCTACATCATTAACTTCAAAACAAAAAAATGAAGTATTTAATCCTTTTATAGATAGTATTGAAGGAGTTGATATAAAAAATTTAATTCCTACTTTACAAGCAGGAACTGCAGAACAACAAGAAAGAAAATTAAAAGCAGTAGTAGCTATGGTACATAACTATGCTGATAAAGGACAAGAATTACCTGATATAATTTTACAAAGTTTACGTTTACCTACTAATGATTTTGATGTTTTTAAAAAACAAGTAGAAATTTTTAAAGGAATGGCAGATAACCCTACAACTAATTCATATTTTAAAGATGGTGATTTTATAAAACTAAGAGCAGCCGCTGGATTACCAGATGATGCTGAAACTCAAAATCAATATTTTACAGACATGAAATCATTTTTTATGATGAGTGATGACCAGTTTAAAGCTTTTGAAAACTCAACTTTAGAGAAATTAGGAATGGAAACACTATCAAATAGCAATGTTAAAAGAGAACTATTTATAAAAAATAAAGTACGAGATTTATTTAAAGGTAATTATGATGAAGTAGTAATAGATGAAGCATATTCACATGTAAAAAAATCTTTGCTATCTACTTTAACTTTACGTAATTATTACAATAAACGTGAAAATGGTAAGCAAGACTTAGAGGTAGCATTAATGAATTTAGTAAAACCAATTATAAATAATACTATTCCATTAGACGAAAGAATAGTGCTTAGTGAAAGTCAATACAACTCACCAGCAATAGCTAGTATTACTAATAATCCTAATCTTATAGCAAAAGATACTTATGCTCATAAATTTGTTAAAGGTGTAAAAAATGTTATAGAAAGAGCTGGTGGAGAAGCTGAACATGCTATGATTACAATAGCAATTTTAAACCATTTAAAAAATGGTAAAGGTTATACTGCTGATATAGCAGATGGTTTTGAAATGTTAAGTATAGATGAATCTATAGAATTAAATGAAGAATTAGATCGTACACTTCTTGCACCAGTAGGTCCTTCAGATACACAAGAAAATAAAATAGAAATTATATCATCACCTATATCTGATAATTTTTCTAATAAAACAAAGTCAATTGAAGAATTGTTTTCATTTAATGATGCAGATACAGGTAAAAGAATAAGCTTAATACCGAATCAAACATTTGTATTAGAAGCAGTAAAAAATGATGATAATTCTATATTTGGATATAAAATATTATTAAAGGGTAAAAGAAACACAGCATTAGATGCTAATCCAACTAGTATGGAATATAGAAGTTATATTCTTAATCCAAATGGAAGTCATTTAGTTTTACCTTTGCATGAAATGATACAAGATAATGATATTTATTTAAAAGAAGCAAATATTAAAAAATTGTTAATTCAAAGAGAAAAAAGTAAATCAAGAGAAGTAGTATCAACAGGTGAAATTATTACTTCAACTATTACTGGAGAACCATTACCAGATAAAGCTATAACAAAAACACCAAAAGCAGATGTTTTTACAGACTTTGAAGAACTAGATGTAGGTGATAACATTTTGTCTAATGATGTAAAAGTAAATTTAACTCCACAAGATATAAAATATATAAATAGGCATAGATTAATATTAGGTGCTAATATGCATATAGTAAATGATGATGGCTCTGTAACAACTTCAAGAGGTGAAATAATATCTAGCACACATCAAACATCAAGTTACAATAATAATGTAAAAACTACTTATCATTTAGTACCAAGTGTTATTTCAGATTTTAAAAATAATAAATTAGTTTTTAGAGAAATAGAACCTGGAGAAGAAGCAGTTAGAGAAAGTTATATTAGAAGTATAGGAGGATTAGATCAATTTCCAACGTATAATACTTTAGAAGATGCTGAAGCTGGAGAAAGAAAATTAAAAAAAATAATTAGTAATGACTATAAAGAATTTATGGGCATTTATAATCCAAGTTTATCATTTACACAACCTAAAAGTAGAGGAAGAATGGTATCATTAAGAGGAATAAATACTATTTTAGGATATACCGAAGGTAAAAATTCAACTAATAGAAAATATATGATGGCTACGTTAGGTACAGAAAGTGATCATGGAACGAATGCAAATACATATAAACCTAATAGAGTTAGTTTTGGAATAGCACAAATGGATAAAATAAGAATAGACCCAGAAACACAAAAAGAAATTGTTGGTGTATTTGATGATTTAAAAAGAAGACATAAAAAAGAATTAAACGCAGATAAATATGGTAACGCAGGAACTGGATTAAGACAAATATTTGCAGATACAGTTAAGAAAATTGAAGATGGCATTAACAGAGATTTTCCAGATATGTTAGGTAAAAACAAAAAATTTATATTTAAAGATTTAACATATGAAGATTTAAATATACCTTTAGCTTCTATAGCAGTTTTAAGATTATGGGTATCTACACAAGGTGCTAAAGAATCATATGACACAGCAGATGAAGCATATAATATGTATAAAGTATTTTATAATACTAGAACAGATATAAATACAAAAGATAAATTTACAAAATATTGGAATGATGGATGAGTGAATCTCGCACAGGTTTTCCAAATATACTAACTACTAATAGAAATCCTGCTCCAAGTAGGTCAAGAACATTTTGGCAAGATGTTAGAGATACATATAAATTTGTATATAAACCTTTTACAGATAGAGTTGCACAAGGTAACTATTTTGGATTTGAAGAAGATCCAGAGTTTGAAGTTAGTAGAGAAATGATTGCAGATTTACCATTTGAATTACAAGAAGATTTAGTAATGGCTAAGTCACAAAAAGAATTTGATTACAAAACTAATATATGGAATGAAATGGATCAAGTTAGGCAGAATTTATCTATAAATAAATCAATAGGTGCAGGTTTATTTGCAGGTTTATTTGACCCAATAAATTTAATACCAATACCTACTGTATGGGGATTAGGTTTTTGGAGAGGTGCTAAAAGAATGGCTACTGCTGGTGCTACATTAACAGCAGGTCAAGAACTTGCTAGAGGGTATAATGATCCACATTATCAACCTATAGAAAGTGTTATGGCTATTGGAGGAAGCACAATACTAAGTGGTGTTTTAGGTGGAAGCATAGCACAGTTTACAAAAAAATTAGGTAGCAATTATACAAAAGCAAGTCATTATGATGATGGTGCAGATGAAGTAAAACAAATAACATATGATGGTGATTTTGATGGTAATACTATATTATCAGAGCCTAAACAAATTACTTATGATAGCAGTCCAACACAAGGAGCAAATCCTAATTTAATAACATATGAACCTAAATTAACTTTTGATGGAAGATATGGAAAAAAACAACCTATGGCAAGACCTTCTATTGTTAAAATAGATGGAGATGGTAATGCAAATGTAAGTGATGTTATTATTCCACAAATGCCAGAAGGATATAAAATACAATTTGTAACTACTAATAAAATTACAGAAGAAGTACCATCAGAAAGATATGTAAAAGCAGTAAGGCAATATGAAAAAGAGTTAGCTGAATTTGAAAATGCTAGAACTAGAGAATCAGATGATAGTGGAGGATTTCCAGGAGAAGAAGGACCACCTCCAGACCCACCATTAACAGATAGAGAATTATTTGAATTAGAAAGAACAAGCGAAAAGGATGATAGTGGTGCTTTTCCAGGAGAAGAAGGTCCATTTGAACCAACAACCAGAAGAATAAGAGTTATTGCAGCTTATACAAATAATAAAAAAAAAATAATATATGTTAATGCTAAATATATAATGAATGAAATGTATAGAAATAAAGCATGGACAAATCCAAAACTATCAGGAGTAAAAGCATTACCAGAAGATACATTTAATAATCCACAAGAATGGTTAGATTTTGTTATTATGCATGAAGTAATGCATACACGTAATGCACCTGAGTCTTTAGGTTTTTTAAAAAGAACTGATCCTAATTATAAAAAAAGATTAGCTGATTATGAAAATAGTATTAATGATTTAGCACTTAGAGAAATTAGAAGGCAAAGAAATAACACTATATATAATGGCAAAATAGATGGGTCATTAGGTAAAAGAACAATAGTAAAACCTAAACCTGCATTTAAGAATGATAAAATAGATGATGCATTAGTTACTATAAATCCAAAAGAATTAGAATTAAGTGACGCAGATATGTTAAAAGCAACTTTTGGAACTAAGCCTTCTGATTATCAAAAGTATTTAAAAAGCAATTTTGCAGATAAAACATTAGGAAAAAAACAACCAGATGCTTTACCAGAAAAAGCATATGGTGCAGAAGTGTTTATGAAAAGTGGACCTTATGGTCAATGGGTTACAAGATGGAAAGTAAAATCTAATAGACAATGGGCTGAAAAAGTTTTGGGTGATCGTGGTGTGATGTATAGAGATGCTAAACATGGCATTGAACCTACTGGTGATGGTAATGTATCTGGTGGTTCTGTTGCATTAAATGCAAAAAGATGGGAATTGTGGGAGTTAAATAACTTTGTAAAGTATGCTAGAGATGAATATCAAGCAATGTTTACTGGAGTAAAAGAAACTAAAGAAGTATTAAGTATGGATATTAGATATTATAGTACAGCATTAAGATCATTCTTGGCTAGTAGAAAAGATAAATCTGTAATGACACCTGCTATGTTTAATCAAGAAGTAGGTAAAGTAATAATGAACGCAAGTAGACCAGAAAAGTTTGGTGTTATAGAACATCCAATACCACAAGTTGTAAATGTTGCTAAGAAATTTAATGAAACAATGAAATTAGTTAAAAAAGAAGGTGATGAAGCAAAGTTTTTTAATACAAGAGAAAATTTACAATATAGATTTAACAATGCTTATAGACAGTTTGGCGAAGTATTAGAAGATTTATCAAGATATGAAAAGCAATTAAAATTAAAAAAAGGTAAATTTAGTATTCCTAATTCTGTTATAGAAACATTACATATGAACGCACAATATTATGCTGGTAAACATTTAGATACATTAAGAGGTATAGAAAAAGAATTATTTTTTCGTGATGTATTAGCACAAAATGCTAGTGGTAGGTTAGAAGAATTACTTACTTCAATAAAAAAACAAAGAGATAATGCTTCTGATGCTTTTAAAAATATTATGCAAACTGTAAAACAAAAAGATTATGGTGGTAGATATAATATAGATAGTGATGAAATAAAATACTTTCAAAAATATTTAGAAGGTTCTTATTTAGAAGATTTAAAAATATTTAAAACAATTTTAGAAGATGCAAAAGTACAATCTATGTCTAAAGATACGTATACTTTATATAAAGTATTAAAAGAAAGATTAGATTCTGCTCAAGAATTTAAAAGATTGGGTGTAGATTTGTTTGAGTTTAAAGGTGTTGAGTATATTGCAACAAATAGACAAGTAAATGCTTTAAATAAAATATTAAAAAAAATGAAAGAAGGTATGAGTATAAATCAAAAAGCATACTTTGCTAGTTTAAAAAAAGGTATAGCTACTGTAGGTCGTAGAGATAGACAAAAAAAAGCTATGGATAACGAATCATTTTATATTCATAGAGATTACATGGTTCCAGCAATAACAGATAATAGAGAAGCTTTTACATTATTTTTAATGAAACAATTTATTAAGAATCCTAAAGCACAATTAAAAACTGCTGTTAGTTATTTAAAAGTTGGTGCTGAAAGATTTAAATACAAAAAAGCAGGAGAAAAAACAGGTACATATTATCCAGTAGATAAAAATTTAATAGATATGATTGCTAGAGATAAAGCAGAAAGAACTGTAAATACAATTGTACGAGATAGTGAAAATCAAAACATAGACAACATTCATTCAAGAGGTACTAATTCTTATGCTAAATTAAGAAAAATAGATATTCCTAATTATATGTTGTTAAAAGAATATAATGGTATTGCTGACTTTATTGATACTGATTCTACAATTATTATGAGAAGTTACTTAAATAGAATTGGTAGAAATTTAGAAATGGCAAGAATGTTTGATGGTGATAGATTCTCTACTCATGAATTATATAGAATAAATGAAGACATTATTATTAGATATGCAGATGAAATAGAACAAAATCCAAATGCAGTACAAGAAAGATTAGTTATGCATAGAGATACAGGTGAAGATATTATAGATATAACATTAGGTCGTATAAATCAAAATACAGATATGGGTTCTAAGGGCAATCAATTTATACAAGGCTTAATGAATTTAGCACAATCATTAATGATGGGTTCAGCAATGGTAGCAGGAGCTGCAGATCCTATGAAGATTGTACTTGCTAAAGGTTTTAAAGATACATTTGGTAGAGAAATAGCAGATTGGCAAACAAACTTATTAGCATTAGAAGCTAAAAGACGAGCAGGTAAAGCAACATTAATGAGTGGAGAAGGTTTTGATACTAGATTAAATGTTGGTGGACAAAGGGTAGCTGACCAAGCTGATCAATCTAGTAATACATATAATCGAGCATTTGGTAAATTAGGTGACATGATCCTTAAAGGATTAGGTAAAATTAATACAGGTTTTTATAGTGTAAATTTATTAAATCAATGGACTGCATTATGGAAAAGACAAGTTGCTTGGATTGCAAATGATAATATTTATAGATTAGCTGAAGCAGTATCTACTGGTAGAAGATATAAAGGCTATGATAAAGATATAATGATCTATGCTAGTTATGGTTTTGGTAAAGATAAATTAAAAAGGCTTTATAAACATTGGATAAAATATGATGGTATTAAAAAGTATAAAGCTAAAGATACTTACTATACAAATATAGATAAATGGATGGATGATGATCCAGTATTAGCAAGAGATTTATTAGCAACAATATCAGCAGAACAAAATAATACAATAGTAACACCTTCAGATGCAGACAAAACATATTTTCATTATGGTAAAGCTAAATTTAGTCATTGGTCTAAAGGAATGAAAGATAGACATCATAATTTATTTAAGATACCTATGCAGTTTTTATCTTGGTCTTTTGCCGCTATGAATAAAATTATGATAAGTACATTACAAGGTAGACATAAGGGTGTAATGTCAGGAACAATGGCTATGTTTGCCGCTGGGATGTTAAGTGATTATGTTAGAAATCCTGGATGGTGGGCATATAAAAGTGAAGAAGAAAGAATATTAAAAGCTATAGAATATTCTGGTTTAACTTCATACTTTTTAGATATTAATAATATATTAGAAGTTATGTCTAATAATAATTTTGGTATAAGACCTTTAATGGGAGAAAAGAATCCTTTTACTGGTACACCAGAAGATATAATATCAGAACCATTTGGACCAGTTGCAGGAATGGGATCAGATTTATATAAATTATTTAGTGAAGATACTTCTTTAGATAGAAGGGCATCTATTGCTAGAAGATTTATTCCGTTTAATAATGTATTTTATTTAAAATGGTTATTTAATTCTGCAGAAAAAAATGTTGTGAATGTATTAGAATAATGGTATATGGAGTAGTATTATGGCAATAGTAGTTAATGACACAACACCAAGAAATAGATATACTGCTTCTGGTAGTCAAACAACCTTTGCTTACAGCTTTGAAATATTTGCAGTAGGCGACATTAAAGTATTTAATGGATCTACTTTATTATCATATGCGGCAAGTCCAAGTGGAGCAACACAATATTCAGTTACAGGTGCAGGAGTAACAGGTGGTGGTAATGTTGTATTAGGTGGTAGTGGTGCATCTGCTGGTGACATTATAACTATAGTAAGAGATATTCCAGTAGCAAGAACAACAGATTTTCCTTCATCAGGACCGTTTGTTATTGAAAGTTTAAATACAGATTTAGACAAAATGGTTGCTATGATGGGTGAAAGAGAAGATGAGATAGCAAGGTCAATAAGACTATCTGATGATGATGCAAGTGCCACACTTACTTTACCAGTATCAGCAACTAGAGCAAGTAAAGTTTTAACATTTGATGGTAGTGGTAATGTAGCAACTACTATAAGTGCAACAGATGTTACAACAATAGCAGGTATATCTGCAAATGTAACTACTGTAAGTGGTATAGCAAGTAACGTAACTACTGTTGCAGGAATATCAAGTAATATTACTACAGTAGCAGGTAAATCTTCTGAAATAACTTCCGTTGCCGCTAAAGCAAGTTTGATAACTTCTGATTTTGTAAGTGACTTAAATACATTAGCAGTCACAGATGTAATAAATGATATTAATACATTAGCTACTTCAGATATTGTTACAGATTTAAATACATTAGCAACATCTGATATAGTTAGCGACCTAAATACATTAGCTACGTCTGATATAGTTTCAGATCTAAATCAATTAGCTACAAGTGATATAGTAACAGACTTAAATCTACTAGCTACTTCAGCAAATGTAACGAATATGGCAACATTAGGTGCATCAGGTGTAGTAGGTAACATAGCAACTGTTGCTGGTGCTAATAGCAATATTGGTACAGTAGCAGGAATAGCTAGTAACATAACTACTGTAGCTGGTATAGCTAGTAATGTTACTACAGTAGCAGGAAACAACAGCAATATAACAACATTAGCTGGGCAAAATTCTAATATAACAACTCTTGCTGGTATTAGTGCAAACATCACAACACTAGCTGGTATTAGTTCTGATGTTACTTCACTTGTAAATGCTCTTGCATCTACTACAAACTATGCAGTTACAGTAGCAAGTGGAACATTATATGGTGGTGGTTCTGGTAATGTATTTTATTTAGATGGTACAGGTAATCCAGCTATTACATTAATAAGAGGTAACACATATGTGTTTGACCAAAGTGATTCTAGTAATGGTTCACATCCAATAGCATTTAGAACAAGTGCAGATGCAAGTTATACGACAGGTGTAACAGCATCAGGAACTCCGGGAAGTGCTGGAGCAAAGACTACATTTGTTGTTCCTTCGGATGCACCATCTTCATTAAAGTATTATTGTACTACACATGGTAATGGCATGGGTAATGTTATTACAGTAGAAACTTCTAACATTAATGTCGTTGCTAGTAATATAGGAGAAGTAAATAGTTTTGCACAAAGATACAGAGTAGGTAGTAGTGATCCTACTGCATCATTAGATGAAGGAGATTTAGCATACAATAGTACAGCAAATGTATTAAAATATTATAATGGATCTGCTTGGGTAACTATAGTTGCAGGTTCTTTAACAGATATAGTTCAGGATGGAACTCCCCAACTTGGAGGTTCGCTTGATGTTAACGGAAATTCTATTGTATCTACAAGTAATGGTAACATAGCCATTACTCCTAACGGTTCAGGTAAAGTAGTACTAGATGGATTAAGTTATCCAGTTGCTGATGGTACTGCAGGTCAAGCACTAACTACAGATGGCTCAGGTACTTTATCATTAAGTACAATACAAGCAAGTGAAATTAGTACTGTTGGTAATGTGTTTAGTAACTACAATACAGTAAGTTCTAATGCTAGTGTAGTTACTGCTAATACAAAGAATAGTGTTTTGTTTGGACCAATTACTGTAAGTGGTGGTAGTACAGTCTTGACAATTAGTGGCAATGGTGCTTTAAGTATAATGTAAGGAGATAATATGGCTCAAATAAAAGTAGATCAAATAGCAGGACAAAGTGGCAGTACGGTTACTGTGCCTACAGGACAAACCCTTACCATAACAGATGGTCTGGCAGTAGCAAGTGGAGGTACAGGTCTTACCTCAGTATCAGGACAAGCAGGAAAATTTATAAAAGTTAATAGTGGTGCTAGTGCTTTAGAATTTGGTACAGTCACTACAGATTTAGTAGGCGATACGAGTCCTCAGTTGGGAGGATCGCTTGATGTTAATGGACAGAATGTAGTTTCTGTATCTAATGGAAATATTAATTTAATTCCTAATGGTACTGGCAGAGTTAGTGTTCAAGGTAGTATGGATAGTAGTGTTTCATCTACAGGTAAAGCAATAGTATTTGGATTTTAACAGGAGGTAAAAATGGCGGCAGAACAACTGAAAGTATCTTTAAATGCAGGAGTTACAAACTCTGAAAGTGTGGTGCTGAATGGTGTGAATGGTCATACTTACACAATCATATCAGTAATCGTAACGGAAACTGCAGGAGCTGCAGAAACTTTCGATATGTTTATTGATGATGGTGGTGGTGGTACTGATTATGAATTACTATCAGACCAAGCAGTAGGAGCAAATGAAACATTTGTATTTAATGATAAGTTTGTAATTGAAGATGAAGACCATCTTTGTGTTCAACTAGCTAGTTCAGGTAACGTAGATGTTACTGTGAGTTATCTAGATCAAACTAGATAAGGAGTAACAATGGCAAGAATGTCAGATCAAGTTAGAGCTTATTGTGCTGATAAAGGTTATAGTGGTGCGATACGTTTTTCTACAACAAGTGATGGTGATTCAAATGTAGAAATGCAAGATGATGGGTCAGGTATAACTATTACTAAATGGACAATAAGTGGTGTAGATAAACCTACGATTACTACGTTAAATACATACAAGACTCAAGCTGAAGCTTTACAAAAAACAATTACAGATTTTGAAAGTGCAAAAGCAACGCATCAAACAAATGCTAAAAATAAATTAAAAGCTTTAGGTTTAACAGATGATGAGATTAAAGCTTTCTTTTATTATGAGGGATAAATGTCAGGAAT
>MDTB01135942.1_pt1 | contig 11595 bp, 1 predicted proteins | sample 811161 | NCBI WGS metagenome assembly MDTB01 (sample SAMN05326650, study PRJNA326480) | marine metagenome | isolation source: seawater | place: Mediterranean Sea | collected 2009
AATTTAGATACCGGGGCAAGTGGTTTAGGTGGCTTTGCCACCGTATTGTACATAGAAGGTAACTTCCTTGCAGTTGGTGGCCCCAGTTTAAAAAATGATGATCATACTGGTAGTCATCATGGCCGTGTGTATATATATAACATCACAAAAAGAGATGCATTTCATGGGCCTTATGAAATACCAGTTCCAAGCGATTTAATTACGATTTCAACAGATAGTGAGGAAGGTTCTAGTATTGGTGTACAATTTGGTGCATCATTTTTTGTTAGTGAATTTTTAACAACAACATCCGTACCAAGTATTTTTGTAGGTATAGGAGCACCAGGAGCAAATGGTGTTGTCATTTATTATTTAGAATGTTCCTATTCAAACAATGGTAACGTTGCAAATATGTTTCAAGTGAAGGGTAGTGTATTGATTCAAGGTTTTCGATTGAAGCTTGACCATGATACTGGGGATGGTGTTTCCTGGGATATTCATGGGGAAAGAATGCTGCTTGGTGCACCGAAGGCAGACAATTACGATGAATATGGCGGTGTCGAGACACAGTATGGCGCCGTCGGAAGGCTTTACGTTGCCACGATCTGCCAACCAAATCGCTACCGCTATTCACCAAATCCATATTCATACATTAAAACTTGCCAAAATTGCGATAGTGGAAAGTATTCGAATGGTGGCTACGTGAATAGTTGTACTACGTGTGGTGGCGATAATTCCAAACCCGTAAATTCTAATTGGTTAGGTACGGGGAAAGGTTGTGCCTATAAATGTAATGATGACTATTTCGGTACTTTATGTGAAACATGCGAGGATTACATGTTACCTGAAGTAAATCCTCCAAACAATTCCCAATGGAAATCCATAAATGGGGTATGTAAATTTAAATGCAACAGTGATTATGATGTTACAGAAGATGGTACTGGGTGTACACCTGCAGCAGCTCCAGCCAATGTAGCAGTGACAAATATAAAATGGAGTTCTGTGGTAGTGACATGGGCACAAACTTCTTCAGGGTGGGCGAAAGTACAAATAGATGGATGTCCAAGCTATTCAATTGATATTTGGGATAAAACAAGTGATGCAGTCGTAGGAGTAGCGCTTGTGCAAGCAACATGTACAGAATTAGAGACATCCGTGACTATTGTTTCGTTAAATGCTCGTATATTTTACAGTTTTCGTCTACGGAGAGGCACTACTGGGTTAATGTCGCCATACACAGCTGCAATCGAAACCTTGGAAGCTGTGCCAGCATCTGCCCCGCATAATATAAAAGTTATTAGTAAAGAAGGCGGCATGTTAAAGCTGCATTGGTCTACTCCAATCGACAATGGCGGTATAGCAATAGAAAAATATTCAACTATTGTATGTAAAGATGAAAATATCGGTAATGTTCATCAGGGTTGTCAAAGAATTAATTCAACTCAAACTACGGTAACGATTTCAGCTTTGCGTGCATATGGTACTTACCAATTTAGAATTGCAGCCTTCACACATGTCCATGGTAATTTTTCGTCATCCCAATCAGTAACAATGGGAAAGCCTTCCTTACCTGGTATACTAGAAAGTCCCGTTTTGGTTGCGACGAAATGCTCAACCGTAAATATTAGCGTCCCCGTATTATCATACAATGAAGACGGTGGCGAAGCTCCTTTATCATACGTGTTTCGCATAGTCAATCAACATAATGGAATTGAAATGAATCAAACAAGAAAACGTGAAGAAGCTGGTACTAATAACATTTTTCGTCTTTTATTTTTTGAAAATTCGAAAATTTACAAGATTTTTGTAAGAGCAAGAAACAGTGTCGGTGACGGCCCTGAAAGTGTGCAGTCTTTAGAGATATTGGTTCAAGCCGAAATATGCTTACCAGACCCTCCTCGTAGTATCAAAATTTCAAATGTCCGTAGTGACAGTGCCATTGTTTGCTTGAAGCGACCGGCGGAGGATGGGGGGATCAAAATTTCTAATTATTCTGTTTATGTCTACAATTCAGCTTCTACTGGAGTTTTTCTTGAAAACGTGATACCTGTGCAAGAAGATGGTCGAAGTAAATATAAATTATACGAAACTGAAATATGCTCAAACATTACGAAGCTATTAGGGAGCACGACATATTACCTTCATGCAACCACTGTTACTACGTTGGGAAGAAGTACAATCAGTGCAAGCTCCAATGCTTTTATCACATTAGCACCTATGCCACCTACATGGTTCGTTGATCAAACTGTTTCACAAAATGGTTTGTTTGGTGGAAAAATATCTATCAACTGGGCAGAGCCTGGTTCGCATGGTGGATCTCCAATATTGTATTATCGAGTTAAATATTATAAGTTACGTAGTGGTGTGACGGTTTGTGATTCGGCTGCTGTAGATCAAAGCTTTAGTGACACTGTATATACTGATATAATCATACAGAGGTTGGTATCGTCATCCAATTATTGCATCTTCGTACACGCTTTTAATGCCTTAGGCAACAGTGTTTTAAGTGGCACAGGTTCAACGGGTCAGATCGATAGTGCCAGTGCACCTGTCAACATTACGGTACTTGCAGTTACACCGAGCTCGGCAACATTTACATGGCTTCCTTCTAAATATTTAGGGGGTTCTGAATTTCTAAATTACCGTGTTAGCGTTATGTATTCAAATAATACCAATCATTATTTTTTTAATGAAGTGCCATGTACAGTTTTTAAATTACAAGGAAGTAGAAACTATACCTTCACGATTGCGACAATTACACGTGGTGTAGCGAGTGTAGGTGTAGTGGGTGAATTGTCAAGTGCAATCACTTTCCAAACAGCTTCACCAACAGTACCTGGTGCACCATACGATTTGTATGCCAATCCTGATTATGTAGGTGCAAGCTTCGTGAAATTATCTTGGAAAGTTCCAGTGGAGACTGGTGGTAGAGATATTATTAATGACGAAATTGTAGTATATACACTTTTAGTAGACAATGATGAGACTAATCGTGATTTTGAAGAAGTCAATAGAAGGTACTTATATCATTTTGCTGGCGATTCTGTGACGGTGGGAAGCTTAATCGCAAATACGACGTACAAGTTCATCATTCAATTAACAAATGCTATTGGTAGTAGTAACTATAGTTTAGCAAGTCCTGCAATTCAACTTTTGGAACAAGTACATCCAGCGAAGCCGTCAGTATTGTCTTTAAATCATACAACTGGCAGTACGTTGAAACTTTTGTGTAAACAAGGCCTTGATATTGGCGGTGCGTCTAGTGGAAGTGTTTATTACATAGGTAACATCCGTTCCTCCTTATCTCATATAAAGAATTTTTTTGGAAAAATGGAAAATAATGAGGAAACATTGATTACCGTGGGTAATTTGCAGGCAGAAACCGCATATAATATCAGTATACGTATGGCAGTATTGGGGTGGCCATCTGAAAAGTCAAAAGCAGTAAATTTAAATAAACCATTGCTCATCAGTGTTGAGGATTTAGAAATACTTACTTTAACAGCTAATAGTAGCGTCAAAGGTGAGGTGACAAGTCCAACTTTAAATATGTCGATAGGGGCTATACCAGATTTTGTTGCACTGAAAGTTTCATTTAATTCGATAAGCTTCAGATGGAAGTCACCGAGCAATGATAACGTACCAAGCAGCTACAAAATTACCTGCATCGATGGAGATGGGTCTCAATATCAAATAACAACTTCGTTATTATTCACTACTATCCCCGGTCTATCAGCACAAACATATTATGGATGCCACATCGTCGCTTTTGATGATAATGGTATTGAGACTTTGAAAACTGAAATTCCTTATCCAATTTATACCCGGATAGAATTTGCCCCTGGAAAGCCTATAGATGTTCGTATAGTTGGAGATGAGTATAGCAGCATTTTATTGGTCAGGTTTCAACCACCTGTGTGGGTAAACTTCAATCCGAATCTTCATTACAGAGTGGAGTTGTTTAGAACTCGCTATGAATCAATTCAAGAAGTTTATACTAAAACATTGGTTCATACAATTGATTTTGCTGCATCTAAAAGTTTTGGAGAAGAGGATGCTGTTGATGTTCAAATGCCTGGTGGTTTGGCTCGAACGATGTATGCAGTTAGAGTTGCTGCAATAAATCAGGTGGGAAAATGGGGATTATTTAGCGAATATTCAAATCTTTATTCGATTGGGAATGTTACATATCCTGGTATTGCTTCAAACTTACGGCTTGATGGGCTTGCAACTTCATCATCTTTTAAAGTGTCATGGGAAGCTCCTATAAGAACAGGAGGGGTAATGAAAGAAGAACTGTTTTATCTTGTATGTTGTGATCAAGTCAGTTTTATACGACTTAATATATCTGCTTGTGGGATTAGAGATGGATCTGTATTGATAAGTACAGAGAAGAAGCAGACAACAGCAACAGTATCAAATCTTCTTGGAAATACAATGTATACTTGTCAGGTGACTGCAGTTAATTGGTTTGGAAAGGGCAATAGTTCCTCTTACAATGATTTTACTAGTGTTGGGACACTAGCAGCTACAGTGCCTGGAACAATGCAAACAATTCCAACTGCTAGGTATGTGACTGCAGATTCAATAGTCTTCGGTTGGGAGCTTGATGATTTTGATAGCGGTGGCTCGCCAATTTTAAAGTATATTACACAGTGTAGTAAAAATTCATCACTTGTGACAGCAACAAAAGAGGTAGATGTATATAATAATGAAGTTACGTTTCAAGGTCTCTCCGCTCAAACCACTTACTGTTGTAAAGTAAAAGCAGTAAATAATATTGGGGAAGGTGAATACGGAGCGTCATGTTTGATGATTGAAACCGGAAGTCCAACTGCACCGACAGGCGTTATAAATCTTCGATTGAATTCAGTTGCCATTCCATCTGGTGGGTATATGAATATTACGTTGTGGTGGGACATTCCATTTGAAACTGGTGGTTTACAACTAACATATGATGTATATTTAAGTAAACGAATGGGATTTTTTCCATGTCAAGCAAATAGAAATTTCTTAGGCCTCACATGTGTTCCATCTTACAGTCCATCGTTGTGCGAGCAATTACCATGGCCAGATGAAAATCAAGATTATATCAAAATAGCAGAAACAAAAGATACGCAAGTTTCTAATGTACTTCTCTTCGGGGGTCAGTTGTATTATTTGAAGGTGCGGGTGCGAAACAACGAAGGGAGTAAGAATGAGACTATAAAGACAGTAACAGAGGCAATGCGTCCATCCATACCAACAGGACTTCAAGCCATAAGCTCCTTGATTAAAGCAAACTCAATGAATATCAGCTGGATTCCTGTTGTAAATACTGGTGGCTGTGACAATAGCTTAAAATACGATTTTGAAGGCACCGATGTGAGTTATGGTCGGAAAATAGTGACAGCTAATGGATTGATAGCAAATTCTATTGTTCCAAGTTCATTAAACTGTTCATCCAGTTATCGATGGTGTATCCGTTCAAAAACAGAAATCGGTACATCGTCTTGGAATTGCGGCTTAGTTGCAAAGACACTAAGTGCCCCGCCGTCAAAAGTCTGTGGATTGTCGGTTGCTTCCGTAAATCCAGTTAGTATTGAAATTAAATGGAAACCTCCTTGTGATACTTGCGGCGGGACAACATTAGCATATGATGTCAAAATACAATTTCAAGCTAATGGAGAAATCGTTCCATCAACCATGGCGGCAAGTGGTAACACAGATCCATCTATTGATCTGAGTCAAAAATCATTTAGATTTTCCGATTTAGATTACGCAACTAGGTATATAGTTTCTGTTCGAGCAAAGTCAGAATTTGGAATAGGTTCATGGACAAGCCTTGAAAATGTAGAAACTGAACCTAGGGTTCAATGCAAAAAATCCATACCGCTTGATGGATTGTGTTTAACAACTGAATCGGCATCTTTGTCATCTACTTTGCCATGTTCTTGCCATGGAAAGTGCCATCCATGGGATGGAAGCTGTGCTTGCTTCGGTGGTTGGAAAGGAAATGATTGCAATACCCCCGATGGTATTAAGATGACATTAGTCTTAAGTGGAAACATTGAAAGTTGGAGAACAGAAGATTATGCAACTATAAGCACATTGCTTGCTTCTGCAATTGGTATAGATAGTAAAAGAATACCACCTGGCCTAATGTCGGTTAGCAGTGGTAGTGTGATTTTAAATTTGGAGATCTTAAATCCAATACTGATGGTAAACGAAGTTATTGGTAAAGATATATCCGCTGAATCAGCTGGTTCAATTGTGGAAAATTTAGTTTTGGAAGGTGACTTGACATCTTTGCCAGTAGAAAGTGTACAAATCGGTGGGCATGGTGGGGAAAAAGTGATTGCGCCACCAACACCTTCATGTGAATATATTGATGATGATAGTTGCGTATCGTGTGTTAGCAAACCTGGTTGTGGTTGGTGTGATTCTCAAAAGTTTTGTGCACTTGGATCAAAATATGGTGTCGGTCTTTTGCAAGGAGCAAGTTGTAATAGCAAAAGTAAATGGAGATTTGGGGAAGAGACAAAAGATATGTGCGATCCAACAACAATACAAGTATGTAACCAACATCGGACTTGCGGGTCTTGTTTGATTGAACAGTCAGTTGCTTGCGGCTGGTGTGCCGAGACTGGCACATGTATACCACACAAGAAACACCAAGCAATGTGTCAGAACTGGGGGTATACAATTGGCTCATGCTCTGCAGACTGTTCAAGAAATGATTTTCGAGTGGAATATCAAGGTTATGTTTGGTTAGGGGATGATAAGCCAGGCTCAGAGCTTTTTTATAAAGGTAATAAACAATGCAAATGGCATATTGCTCCAGGTCAAGATCCGGCTGCTGAGAATAGTTACGAAGTTGGTAGAATCGATATTGTGTTGGAACGAGCCGATATTGGGCGAAGGGATCGTTTAATTATTTATGAAGGTAATTCAAGGTCCAGTGACGCAATATTGATTGATATAAATGGTAATAGTGGATCAGATGGTGGAGAAACAGAATTTCCGATAGAGGTTACCACTTCTTCAAATATGGTTATTGTTGAATTCTCCAGTGATCAATCCGCGCAAACAGTTGGAACGGGCTTTTTAGCACATTATAAATCACACAAAAAAACGTTTTGGGATTCTTATATTTTGGTAACACTGACTTTTTTAACCATATGCAGTTGCATGTGCTGCCTGTGCTTTAGGTGCATGACCTTTACAAATCATCATCGTGAAGTAGAAAATGATTTTGGAATGGATTTAGAAGCAACAGATCGTGGAGCTTCACTAAGTTCAATAAATAAGTTTCCAACTTTCACGTTTACTGAACAGCATAAACTAAAATTGGAAAAGTTGGAGCAAGAGATCTCATGCTCAATATGTCTTGGTGATTATGAGGATGGGGAAGAAGTGCGATTGTTGCCCTGTGGTCATACATTTCACTCACCATGTATAGATGCATGGTTACAAATAAATAGTATTTGCCCCTTGTGTAAAGTCAATGTGATAGACTTAGCAACGGAGAAACGAAAAACAAAGCGAAAAGAACGACGGAAGCAGTTGGTAAATAAAGTTATGAGAAGAGGAAGAGGTAGTAGTAAAAATGCTAGTATATCCCCACGAAAATCAGATGAAGTTCTAGATTTTTCAGCTCGTTCAAATCAATTATTAGAAATAGGCGGCTCATCGAAAAAAAAACCAAAGAAAAAGAAAAAGAAATACAAAAAGAGGAGACCTAGTAGAAGTGATGTCTCCCCATCGATTGAAGAATTGAATCGGAGAAACAATACTGATCACAACGATGCATTTTGGGGGTTAAATCAACATAATTTCGAGGAGGAGAATGATAATGATATGGTAGTCAATCGTATGCATGGACGGGCTATACAATTCCCGAATCATAATAGGACAACAAGAATGAGGCGTTCATTGGAACCTCCACCATTGAGGCATCGTGCTGGAATGTTTAATCAGATGCAATATAACAATTCTGATGAAGAGGAACAATTGGCACTTGCAATTGAACTGAGTACAATCTCTACAAGAGAGGGTAATAATAGAAGAACTCAACAGAGAGTACGCGAAGAGTTGTTGCCAATAGGTAATACTCCCCGTCGCAGACCCTCAAGAATTAATGCACCTGTGTTAGCAAGAAATTCAAATGACAATGATAATACTTCCAATGGTAATAACAACAACAATCGAAGGAATTCTGTTCTTGTTTAAAATTATAAAACAGTAATGATACCATGGTATACACAGCTGTACTTAGTTCATTATATTAAAATGAAGGTTAAAATCTATAAGTTATATTATGATAATATTTTTACTTCCCGTGCTAATTAATATGCTCAATACTCACAATCTCAAGAATAATATTCTATACTCTAATCGTACGTTCGTATAATTTACCTATGCATACATTCTCTCGTATTTTTTAATTTACTCATGTGATAAATTGCTAATCTTCAAAAGAATACAATTAAATGACACATCTATCTCACAATCTGTGTCGATAAGTCCCTTTATCTCGCGTGATTATGATTATATAGCACTTTTTGAATCTGAAACCGACTTTCGTAGCTTTGCTATTGATACGTTTTGCTTTGCTATTTCCATTTGTAAATTATGTATAATGGACGTAAACTTTGATACCAATTCATTTTCTCTAATCTCCCACCCTAAATTATCCTTGTCGCTACTGTTGTTGATGGCATTGATTTGTTGTTTTTGTTGCTGCAATGTATGCTCAAGACGACCTATGATATCTTTCAAATCTGATATTTCTTTATGCAGATTTTTGTTTTCGCACTTCAAATTTTCTATTATATTTTTATTTTCTTTATTTATATTACTTAGTTTGTTGTTTTCGCTATCTTTTGATATAATTAATTGGCCTTGTTCTTGCATATTTTTTTCGTATTGCTTAATTAGTAAATGGCTATTATTACTATTTAAAGTATCGTCATTACCACTGTTTCTACTACTGCTCCTACTGCTGTTGGTGGTTGTACTGCTGCTATCATCTGCAAAAAAGAGACTTTGTTTTTTTGATGATGCTAGTGGTGTAGACATGGCCATAAAAAGTGTTTTTTGTTTGCTTTCTATATCATCTTCACTAATTGTTGATATGTGTAACTTTCCACTTCCTTGTATCTCTTCTTCTTTTTCTTCAAGCTCTTCTTCCAACGGTTCTTGTATCAATTCATGTGCCTCATTTACCTCTGCACAATTTCTTACTTGCATAGCACGTCTTGCTAAAAGCATGGATGCATAGGTTTCTTCGAAATTTGCCATAGCTGGGCCAACATTAACACATAAACATGTGCGTGTGTTTCCACCTAACGAATCTGTTAGAAGCCTGGTCAATTGGCTATTACGAAACGGTATGTGGCGCTTTAATTTGGATACCTTATTGCTACTATGTGCCTCAGCTAATGCAGAAATGCAGTTTCCTAAAGCAGCTATTGATTTATTAATCTTCCTAGCTTCTTGAAGACGCTGACCTTTCGATCGTGATTTTGCTACACGTTCACTACCAGCTAAATCAATAATTGACAGAGTAGAATATCTCGTTTTAACAACTTTTTCACCTTCTAAAAGGACGTTTCCATTGTCAATAGAATTATTTACACTATCTTCATTATCTTCTACAGGAACAGATTGTTCTAAATGCAATTGCAAAACTGCGTGACTTCGGCTACTTGCACTGTTTTGCTTTGTTTCCCCGCTTATACGGCTATCCATGGCTTTTTTTATTATGCTTAGTACATTTTCTGGATTTCTAACCTCTAAACATGATAGGTCTTGGACAAAAATATTTCCATGTGAATCTTCGCGTATTTGAAGGTGCATTTGTTGTTGCTTCTGTTGTTGATGGTGATGATGCTTTGATAATAATGGATTGAACCTTTTTTTCGGTTTAGTATCTCCTCGTAATAAATCAGTTATATTTTCCATATAAATTTGTAATAATGATACACGGATTACTGCCCTTTGACTTTCAACTTTATTAATAGCATCTGCATATCGAAACAAATGTTCAACGCATCTTGGAACAATTCCTGCAGTATCTGTACCAATTTCTGTGCCAAAGGCAGTATATGTCTTTCCACCACCGGTTTGTCCATAACACATTATTGTACCATTAATTCCAGTTTCAACACTTTTAACTACATCTTCTGCAATAACATCGAAAGTTTCTTTTTGCGTAGAATTTTCGCTTAATACATTATCGAATTCAAACATGCGATCTTGACAAAAATCACGTTTTAGAATAATTTTGCATTCATCCTTATTTGCAAAGACCGATTTTTTATAAGTGTCAATATCAGCATGGTTATCTTCTTCAATTTTTGGTCTACACCTAGCAACTACGTGAATTCTTCCATCAGCAAATTTTTCATTTAACACTGGATTGACAATATCTTCCTCTTCTACTTTAACTGTTTCTTGTACTAATGTATCTTCAACGAATACACTAGGTTTGGTGGTGAATGGGCTACTATTATTACTACTATTATTATCCAACTTGATACCATCATTATTCTTGCTACCATGGTTATTTTTGTAGTGTTTATTAGTATTTATTACATCGTTCATGACAATAATATTATCAATATCATCTGGAATAATATCTATTTTCTTGTTGTTATTATTGCGATTTGGACTGCCATTGTTCGGGTTGCTAGTAAGGCTATTCACTTTTTGTGGTGTTGGTATTGGAACCTTGTCACGTGGTTGTAAATTTGATTCCTCCTCGTCCCTATTTTCCATCGTCTTCACTTTCTTATGCATTGAGCCATTTGGATATGCAATATTATAATTGTTGTTGGTGGTGATGTCGATATTGTTGGTATAATCTGTGTTCTCATTGCTGTATGATTTTGAGATATTATTTGTAACTGGAATAAATCTTCCAGATGGTGAAGGAGCTGGTGGAGCTTTCCTTTTTGGCCTATTTTTCTTGCCGCTACTCAAGTCACTATAATTATCATTGTTATAATTAGTTGAATAAGATGATAATAAAGATGACTCTTCCAATACAATATCTGATTCTTCTGGTTCAATCATATTTCGTATATTTTTACCAACGCCAAGTAATGGTTGTAAAGTAAAATTAAAATCTTGTAGATGTTGTTTCTGAATATCATTAGTAATAACAGTGTTTCTATTACCTCTCGATTTGAAGTTCATTCCAGGCATATTATTATTATTGTTTTGCTTTTATTATTTCTTTTGATACAATTATTTTTAATAATGGTTTATTAATCAAAGTAATATTTAATTGTATATATATATATCATGACTGATGATAGATGATATGTACATAGATAGAATATTTCCATTTTTTTTTATATATTTCTATATATATATAGAATATATATGGCCACAACAGGATGAGTTGTTGTTGTTTTTTAGTTTTGGGTATAACGTGGTAACGTTCAGCTTAAGCTAAAGAGGTTTTAAGGTACTAACACAGGTTAAGGCAAAAGCGCAGAGTTTTTCCCAGCTGAAATTTCCAGCAATATTCTCTCAGACTCTTTCTCCGTAAGTGCCGTAAGACAGAGAGAGCTGGAGAGGCCATCTAAGCAGAGGAGCATCAGGTAAATAGCATGCTTCGAGAAGAAG
>MDTB01054833.1_pt1 | contig 11594 bp, 9 predicted proteins | sample 811161 | NCBI WGS metagenome assembly MDTB01 (sample SAMN05326650, study PRJNA326480) | marine metagenome | isolation source: seawater | place: Mediterranean Sea | collected 2009
CCTATTGCCGATGATTGCGACTCGGTTGAGGCGCTTACACAGCAACTCGATGCTGCGATTGTTGGTGGCATCCGAGTATTTTCTACCAATCGGTACGCCGATTCGGTTCTAGTAGACAAGGCACCAACCACGCCGGCACGCTCCAAAGCGATGAGTGCGTTACTTACGCAATTGCAAGAATGCCCAGAAGTTGAGCGCAGTTGGCTGTTGCAGCAGTATGCTAACATTTGTGTTAATCGGCGAGCGCTTGGGCTTGGGGGTTGACTGCGCAGCCGCGAAGCCAATCCTGGCTCGGCGCAAGTTGTTACCTACAAATACGTCAGAGGTGGTTCGTCTAGTATGGCGAGCTGCTCGCGTAGCTCCAGCACATGCTTCGACCAATAGTTAATGCTATCGAAGGTAGGAAAGGCGGGTGGGAACGCGGGATCATGCCAACGTCTAGCGATCCACGCTGCGTGGTGCATGATGCGCAAGGTGCGCAGTGGCTCAACAAGGGCAAGAGTGCCGACATCAAACTCATAGAAATCGTTGTACGCATCCAGGATGGTCGCAAGTTGGCCAGTCTGGTCTTGGCGCTCGCCACTCAATAGCATCCAAAGATCTTGTATTGGCGGCCCCATCATGCAGTCGTCGAAATCCACAAAGTGTGGGATGTCATGGCGCCACAGAATATTGCCCATATGACAATCGCCGTGAATGCGAATGCTCGGCGCATTTGTCATGAGCGGTTCAATTCGCCGCAACAGGTGTTCGCTTACGGATGCATAAGCGGATTCCATTTCGGCTGGCAAAAAACTATTTTCTAGCAAAAAGTTTCGGCTATCGTGGCCAAACCGTTGCGCATTGACTTGTGGACGATGTTGGAAGGTCTGTCTTGCCCCCACTGCGTGCAAGCGACCAATGGTGCGGCTGAGTACCTCTAGGTCATCGAGATTTTCCAGATTTGGAGGATGGCCGCCTTGGCGCGCGAAAACAGCAAAGCGAAAGCTGCCATGTTGGAATACTGTCTTTGACTTACCGTCAGCCCCAGTTAATGCCATCGGCGCAACAACGGACAACTCCTCATCAAATAAAGTCTGGGTAAACTCATGCTCCTCTGCGATAGCGGCGTCGCTCCAACGCTGCGGCCGATAAAACTTAACGATGATAAAGCTGCGATCGTCTAAACCGGCTTGATAAACGCGATTCTCATAACTGTTCAGAGCCAAGAGACTACCGCTGGGTTCAAGGCCGATGCTTTCCAGCGCATCAAGAATCGCATCTGGCGTGAGGGTGTCGTAAGGGGCGGGTTGTGACATGACGCCACTCTAGCAGTATCAGTGGCTTCGATGGGCGTGTTCGTAAAGGCGCGTTGGTTACCGCGACGCAATAAAGGGCAATAGCTAAGCGCGAGTTGCAGCCCAAACATCGACTCGGCGAACTCCGGCACGACGCAGCGTCGCAGCCAAGGTCGATACCGTTGAACCGGTGGTCAGCACATCATCAACAATGGCGACGTGGGATTGGCACAACAGACGTTTGATTTTCGCGTGGCTTGAGATACGAAACGTATTCGCCGGCAGGCTCATGCGCTGGTTCCTTGTCAGCGCTCGCTGCGACGTGCCACGAAGGGGCCTGTGCGCCGCAACAACAGGAATATCCAATTGTTGCTGTAATGGGCGCGCCAACCAATAGGCTTGGTTGTAGCCTCTGCGCAGCATTGTCGACCGGGCCACTGGCACTGGCACCAAGCAATCTGGTAACAGATTTCCGCCGCAATAGCGTTGCTTAACAGCCGCCAACATAAAGCCACACAGCGCTTGCGCTTCGCGCGCGCCGTTGTGGAATTTCAAACGGCTGACTAGGTGCGCGCCGCAGTGTTGGTGCAGCAATGGAACCGTTGCTGCGTCGACCAATGGGGCGCTTATACAGCGACCGCACACGGTTTGATCAGCCGGTAACGGCACTGCGCAATACTTGCAAGGATTGGTGTTAAGGGCCACGGCGGCACGGCAGTAGGGGCATAAATGGTCATCGAAGTGCACAGCTCTGGGTGCATTCACGACCTGTTGAGGGAGGCGACACAGCACGCAGGTATCTGGTAGCACAAGATCAGCAAACAATCGTGCGGTTTGCAATATACAGGGCAGTGGGTCGGCCATTGAGCCTCAGTCCAGTCGTCAGTAATGCTCGAGTGTGAACTCTTGGATAGTGAAAAAAAGCCGCATTTAGCCACGAGTTTTGTCAGCCGTAGCCGCTTTTTTTGTGAGGGATTTGGTTGGCGCAATGTCCACTGTAGCTAGACACGATAGGGCCACCACACAAAAAATTAGAACAACCTCGAAGCTACGGTTAATATCGTCGCTGGGTAAAAAACTTAATGCAAAAAAGGGACGGCCGTGGATTATCAGGTTCAACAACGCGACATCGAATTTCTACTCGATGACGTATTCGACGTACAAAAGACCTGGCAACAAGTAGACGCATTCGCAGATTTATCGCCGGATGTGGTGAAAGCGATAATCGCTGAGGGCGGCCGAGTTGCCGCTGAAGTCATGGCACCATTGAACGAGTCCGGCGACGCGGAAGGATGCCACTGGCACGACGGAGAGGTGACGACGCCAAAGGGTTTTGCCCCCGCATTTGCGGAAATAGCTCAGGGTGGTTGGCTTGGTTTGTCGGGCAACCCGCAATTCGGTGGCCAGGGTATGCCAAAGAGTTTGGGCTGCCTGATAGAAGAAATGTTTTGGTCGGCGAACAGCAGCTTGTACTTGTACGGCACCCTTACTGTGGGGGCGTGCCTTTGTATCGATGCTCATGGGACGCCAGAGCAAAAGGCGTTGTATTTGCCAAAACTTTACTCTGGTGAGTGGACTGGAGCGATGGCCTTAACGGAGTCTCATGCCGGTACTGATTTAGGCATTATGCGCACCAAGGCCGAGTTGCAAAGCGATGGCAGCTACACAATTACTGGTCAGAAGATCTTTATTACCAGCGGCGAGCACGATTTGGCGGACAATATTGTTCACCTGACGCTGGCGCGGCTTCCAGACGCGCCGCTCGGTAGCAAGGGCATTTCGTTGTTTATAGTGCCGAAATTTCTGCCTAACACAGACGGCAGTATTGGCGAGCGTAACGGCTGGTCCAGCGGCTCCTTGGAACACAAGATGGGAATTAACGGCAGCGCGACGTCGGTAATCAACTACGACGGTGCGCAAGGTTTTATTCTCGGTGAGGAAAACCAAGGCCTTGCGGCAATGTTCACGATGATGAACTACGAACGGCTGAGCGTTGGCTTGCAGGGGCTTGGTGCTGCGCAATTGGCCTACCAGCACTCAGCAAATTATGCCCGGGAGCGTATTCAGGGTCGGGCGCCAACGGGGCCAGAAAATCCCGACGCGGTAGCGGATTCGTTGTTGGCACACCCGGACGTGCGGCGGATGTTATTGACCCAAAGAGCGTATGCCGAGGGGTGTCGGGCGTTGGGATTTTATGTGGGCTTGCAGCTGGATCTGGCCAAGTATGCGAACGATGCGCGCGCTGAGCGAATTGGAGAACTGCTCACACCAGTTGTAAAAGCGTTTTTGACCGATCGCGGACTCGATTGTGCCGTATTGGGCCAACAGGTTTTGGGCGGTCATGGTTACGTCAAAGAATGGGGTATGGAGCAGATTGTGCGCGACGCCCGTATTGGCCAAATTTATGAAGGTACCAATGGTGTCCAAGCCATCGACCTTGTCGGGCGCAAAGTTCTGCGCGATGGCGGCAGCACGCTAAAAGAATTGTTGGCAGAAATTAGCGCCACTGCAGTTGCTGAAGAATTTGTGCAGCCGCTCGCAGAGGCCTGCCGGCGCTTGGCCTCGGCCACCGATTCTGTGGTTTCGCGCAGCAAGCACGACGCCAATCTAGCTGGCGCAGTGTCGGTGGACTTTTTAGACTTTGTTGGCCTTACGCTTTGTGCGTGGATGTGGGCGCGTATGGCCAGTTGCGCGCCCAACGATGATTTCGGTGCGGCTAAGCGAGCTACGGCAAGGTATTTTTACGCACGCTTGTTGCCTCAAACTCTGGGGCTAGAGCACAGTATCAAAGCTGAGGCCGACGCGGTTATGAGCCTGCCGGCTTCATCTTTCTGATCGCGAGCCAACGGCGCGTTAGTTGCGCGGAAATACCCACGGATGGGAAGCGGATAAGCCGCCATCTACCGGCAGCGCATGACCGTTGATATAGGACGATCGATCACTCAGCAGAAAGCACGCAGCCTCGCCGATTTCGCTTGGTTGGCCGTAACGTTTGGCGGGATTGATCTGGCCTATTTTGTCCTCGCTACCGCGTTCCCGCGCGCGGTCAAAAGTGGGCTTAGTCATGCCGGTCTCGATCAGCCCAGGGCAGATGGCGTTGATACGCACTCCGGTACCGTAGAGCTGGTACGCAGTAGTTTGCACAATGCTGATGACGCCGGCTTTACTTGCTGAGTAGTCTACGCCTCCTGCATTAGCCCGCAGACCGGCAACGGATGCAGTGCAGACAATAGCGCCATGCCCCTGACTAACAAAATGCTTAACACTATGCTTGATCGCTAGGAACACCCCGATTGTGTTGACCGCCAAGGTGCGTTGCCAATCTGCTACCGTCAGCTCCGTCAGAGTTTTACCACCGCCGGATACCCCAGCATTGGCATAAATGCCGTCTATACCGCCGAACTGTTGTGTGCATTGGGCTACAAAGTCGACTACCGCTGCCTCGTCGCTGACGTCTGCGGTTATTGGTATTGCTGTACCGCCGCTGTTTGTTATCTCCACAACAGTGTCGTGAACGCCGTCGCTAAGATCGACGCAAACAACCTTCGCACCGTAGCTTGCTGCCAACAGACTGGTAGCTCTGCCGATGCCACTGCCGGCACCGGTGACGATAATGCGTTTTCCCGTTAACAACTTAACTCTCCCTGTAACTGTGGCTATGTTTTCGCCTGGGCGCGGAACTGTGCGGTGATTTCTTTATAGATTCCGCCGAATGCGCCATTGCTCATAATAACCAAATGTCGTCGCCGCTCACCGCTTGGAGTTGGTAAAGCGAGCAAGTTTTTAATCAGCGTCTTTATATCGTCTTCCACTCGCGCGTCGATCACGCTGTTGCTCGCGAGCTGATGCAGATCCCATTTGATGTTGTTGCCGCGAAACCAAATCACCTGGTCTGCGGCGGCGCAACAAGTCACCAGTTCACCTTGTAGGGCGCCCAACGACATGGTGTGGGTTCGTGGTTCGATGATCGCAATAATTTCGTCGGCGCTAGCGTGATCGCGCAAGCCTTGCAGCGTGGTACGAATCGCCGTCGGGTGGTGAGCAAAATCATCGTAGATAGTGGTGTGAGCGTCCTCATAAATGACTTCCATGCGACGTTTCACACCGCTGAAATCGTTTAACGCTGCTATAGCGATATCAACCGGAACACCGGCGTGGCGTGATGCTGCAATGGCGTTCAGCGCATTGCTGCGATTGTGTGCGCCTTTTAATGACCAGGAAATGCTGCCCAAGCTTTTGTTGTTGAGCAGTACTTCGAAAGCACTGCTGTTGCCAGTTTGCTTGATTGACCAGTGCTCGCCGTTATCCTGGTCCACAGGTTTGCGTGGTGGTTTGTCGCCGATGCGCGCCACCGGTGACCAGCATCCCATATGCAGCACCTCGCTCACATAGTCACTTTCGCTTGGTGCCAAAACCAGGCCACCACTGGGAATGGTGCGCAACAGTAAATGGAATTGTGCTTGGATGGCGCTTACGTCGTCGAAAATATCCGCGTGATCGTACTCTAAATTGTTGATGATCAGCGTACGCGGACGGTAGTGCACGAATTTCGATCGGCGATCAAAGTAGCTGGTGTCGTATTCATCTGCCTCCACCACAAAGAACGGCCCATCGCCCAGTCTTGCTGAATGTGGGAAATTGTTCGGAGCGCCGCCGATTAAGTAACCTGGGTTAAGTCCGGCTTGATCCAAAATCCACGTCAGCATGCTGGCGGTAGTGGTTTTGCCGTGAGTACCTGACACCGCCAAAACCCAACGATCTCGCATCACTTCGCGTCCTAACCATTCTGCCCCCGAGGTGTAATTGAGGTTGCGTTCCAAAATGTACTCTACCGCCTCGTTGCCTCGTGGCAGACCGGCGTTGCCAATAATGATCTCATCTGGCGCGGGTTCTAGCTGGCTCGGATCAAAACCTTCGAATGTTGTGATGCCCGCCTGTTGCAATTGGTCCGACATGGGCGCATAGATCGCGCCGTCGCTGCCACGCACCCCAAACCCCATTTGCTTAGCGAGCTGTGCCAAGCTGCCCATTAGGGTGCCGCCAATGCCTAAAAAATACAGGTGTTTGCTCATGTTAACGTGCCTGAAAGGTCTGGAAATTGTCGCACAAATCGATTGCATCGAAGATAATTCTGCCGCGCAAAACTTAATCCGTAGTCTTTAGGAGTCTTGAATGGTCAGAGCGAATGCTTTTTATGCTCAATCCGGTGGCGTCACCGCGGTTATAAATGCTACCGCCTGTGGTGTATTGCAAACCGCTGCAGAGCACAAAGATGTCATTGGCAAAGTACTAGTAGGTGCAAATGGTATCGTTGGTGCGCTGAACGAAGATCTTATTGACTCGAATAAAGAGAGCAGGCGCGCGATCGCAGGCTTGCGCAATACTCCTGGCGGCGCTTTTGGCTCTTGTCGCTACAAGCTCAAACCTTACAACGAAGATCCGCGGGAATATCATCGTCTGATCGAGGTCTTCAAAGCCCATGACATCCGTTATTTCTTCTACAACGGTGGTGGTGATTCCCAGGACACCGCCAACAAGGTCTCGCAACTTGGCGTCCGCCTAGGCTACCCATTGCAATGCATTGGGGTGCCAAAGACAGTAGATAACGACCTTCCTATTACCGATTGCTGTCCAGGGTTTGGCTCCGTGGCCAAGTATGTTGCCGTATCAACCAAAGAGGCGGCGTTAGACATTGAGTCCATGTGTGCCACATCGACCAAAGTTTTTGTGCTAGAAGTTATGGGCCGGCACGCGGGCTGGATTGCTGCCGCAGGCGCGCTAGCGCGCAACGAGCCTGGCGATGCACCGCACATCATCTTGTTGCCAGAAGTACCGTTCAATCAGCAAGCATTTCTGCGGCGAGTAAAAGCTACCGTGGCGGCAAAAGGATTCTGTGTGGTCGTAGTGTCCGAAGGCTTGCGCTTAAAGAACGGCAAGTTCGTAGGCGAATCCGGCGCGGCAAAAGATGCCTTTGGTCATGCGCAGTTGGGAGGTGTGGCGCCAGTGATCGCAAATCTGGTGACCTCTAAGTTGGGTTACAAAAACCATTGGGCTGTAGCGGATTATCTGCAGCGGGCGGCGCGGCACATTGCCTCGGCGACAGATGTTGAACAGGCCTACGCGCTCGGGCGGGCTGCGGTAAAATTGGCGGTAGCCGGTAAGACAGCAGTTATGCCAACGATTGTGCGTACCAGTGATGCACCGTATCGATGGAAGATTGGCGAGGCTAAGTTGTCCAAAGTTGCCAATGTTGAGCGCTTCATGCCTAAGGGTTTCATAAGTAAGGACGGTTTTGACGTCACGCCCAAGGCACTGCGCTACTTGACGCCGTTAATTGCGGGCGAAGACTATCCTCGATACAAAAATGGTGTCCCGGAATATGTGCGCTTGAAACTTCAACGGGTAGCGAAAAAACTACCGAGTAAGTGGTAGCGGTCACAGCTGCGAACAGAGTGGCGAAAAAAAAGGGGGCATAGCCCCCTTTTTCAGCATGTCTTGCCGTTAGCCAAGCAATGGTGCAATAACCAAGCTCACAATGGCCATCACGTTGATCAAGATGTTCATTGATGGGCCAGAGGTGTCCTTGAAGGGGTCACCTACGGTATCACCGACAACGGCTGCAGCATGGACATCCGAACCCTTGCCGCCAAGGTTGCCCTTTTCAACGTACTTTTTCGCATTGTCCCAAGCACCACCGGCGTTGGCCATGGTTAAGGCCAGCAGTACGCAACCTAATAATGCGCCACCAAGAGTGCCACCCAATGCTTCAGCACCAAGTATTAGACCGACTGCTACTGGCACCGCCACGGCGATTACGCCGGGTAATAACATCCGTTTGAGTGCTGCAGTGGTGGCGATGTCTACACACTTAGCGTTATCAGGCTCCGCAGTGCCCTCCATAAGGCCGGGGATCTCGCGGAACTGGCGACGAATCTCCTCGATCATATCCATCGCCGCGTCACCAACTGCGGTCATGGTGATGCTGGCGATGAGGAACGGAACGAGGCCACCGATGAATAATCCGATCAACACCATGGGATCACCAAGGTGCAAAATAAAGCCACCGCCGCGTTGGGCATCGATGGTTTCTACGTAGGCTGCGATGATAGCCAAAGCGGCCAATGCCGCCGCGCCAATGGCAAAACCCTTACCCATTGCAGCAGTGGTGTTACCTAGCTCATCCAACGAGTCGGTGATGGCGCGAGTTTCTTCGCCCAAGCCGCCCATTTCTGCAATTCCGCCAGCGTTGTCAGCAACCGGGCCATAAGCGTCAACCGCCATGGTCATGCCTACTGTCGCTAATAGACCCACAGCGGCAACGCCAACGCCGTAAAGATCAGCGAGTTGCGTAGAGACAAAAATAATGGCGCAAATAATCAATAGCGGTCCAACAACCGACTGCATGCCCACAGCTAAACCGGTAATCATTACCGTGGCAGGCCCGGTATTCCCTGACTCAGCAATACGCACGACAGGCGTGGAGGAGGTGTAATACTCGGTGATTAAGCCAATGCCGACACCACCAGCCGCGCCGAATAACACCGATAACCATATGTTGTTCGACAAGCCGAATGAGCTGATCAAAAAGTAGCCTGCAATGATGAACAGTATTGGTGTGCCGACCATGCCGATACGCAGTGCTACGGCTGGGTTGGCATTCGAAAAAGCACGCACAATGGCGATGCCGATGATGGAGGCAATCAGCCCCACCGACGCCAGAGCTAGGGGTAGCAGCATTAGCGTGGCTCGCGCAGCACCTTCAGACATGCCAGGCGCCAGCGTTTCGACGCTTGCCATAGCCAGAGTGGAGGCGATTGCGATGGTTGCAATCATAGAGCCGCAGTAAGACTCAAAAATATCTGAACCCATACCCGCAACGTCGCCAACATTGTCACCGACGTTATCGGCAATTACGCCCGGATTACGGGGGTCGTCTTCCGGTATGCCTTGCTCGAGCTTACCTACCAGGTCGGCGCCAACGTCAGCACTCTTGGTGTAAATGCCGCCGCCAACGCGAGAGAACAATGCAACAACCGAGGCGCCCATGCCAAAACCGTGAATATGGTGGGCCATGGCAGGGTCGCCGTTGACAGAGAAGTAATAGACCGTGCCAAGTCCGATTAAGCCCAGAGAAGCTACCGCAAGACCCATGATTGATCCGCCAAAGAAGGCTACTGACAAAGCTGCCGCTTGGCCGTCAGTGTGCGCTGCATTAGTTGTTCGCACGTTAGCTTGGGTGGCGGTGTACATGCCAAACCAACCTGATGCGGCTGATGACAACGCGCCAGCAATGAAGGCGATGGCGGTTGCACTGCCGAGCGCAGAAAAATAGATCAACACCACCAATACAGTGGCGAAAATAGCGAGCATAGTGTACTCACGCCGCATGAAAACCATTGCGCCTTCATGAATCGCGTCGGCGATTTTCTTTAGTGCGTCAGAGCCCGGATCGTAGCTGCGCACGATCATATAAATAATCACGGCAACAACCATGCCGAAGACGCCGAGCAGTGGCGGGAGTAAGGAGAGATCAGTCATTTAAGTCCCCAACAGATTGGTGTATCGGTCTGCAGGGGATACAGGTATCTACCAAACCGAGTCAATGACTCGATGCTCACCCCCAGCAAGTCTGCGGCGCGTATAATAGCAGCGTGACCGGTGGTTGCCACGGGAATTAGCCGCTATTTCAGTGCTTCTAGACGGAACTTTTGAGCCGCTTAAATCACTGACCCATCAGCCTTGGGTGAGCAGTGTGCGTAAATCGATGATGGCGGCATTAGCCCGAGAAATGTGCGACGCCATGACCAGAGAATGGTTGGCCAAGGGACCAAAACCATCGCCGTTCAAAACCATCGGACTCCAAAGCGTTTCTTGGGTAGGTTCCAACTCTCTGATGATCTGTTTCAGCGACACGCGGGCATTCTTTTTATCCAAAACATCGGCAAAATCGTTGTCGATAGCGTTGAGCATATGGATCAATGCCCAAGTAAACCCACGGGTTTCGTAAAATACGTTGTCGATTTGCAACCACGGTGTTTTGACCACCTGTTCATCTGGGCTGCTGGTCGCTTGGGTAGCGGCGCTGTCGCCGGCTAAATCCGTGTTCAATTGGCGTTTGCCGACGCTCGCTGAGAGGCGTTGCGACAGGCTGCCGAGTCGAGTTTCAACGGCGGCCAGCCATTGCTGTAAATTATCTGCGCGAGCATAGAATTGGGCGTCTGCTTCGCTCGGGTTCGCCAAACGATCTCGGTAAGACTGAAAGTATTCGATGCCTTCGCGGTACTGATCCTCGCTTTGTGGCAATAACCAAGAATTGTTGTCGAAGAAAAACTTTGCCTCAGCTTCAGCAAGATCCGGATCCTCGGACGATTGGCTCTGAGATCGAGAGAAGTCATTGCGATAAACCCGGGCCGTGTCGCGCAACAAGGTCAATACACCGAATTCCCACTCAGGAATATTGTCCATCCATACGCCAGGCGGCAGCAGGTCATTGCTCAGGTAGCCGCCCCGCTTGCTAAGCATAGTGTCTGCCAGTTCTATCACCGTGGTCGTGGTTATATAGCCCGTAACAACCTGTTGCTGTTTGCTGCTAGCAGTTGCCAAGGCTGTGGCTTGAACGTCGAAGTAATCGGGTTCGGTATCCCACCACCAGCCCAGGGCTGTAACGGCGACGGCCAGAACACCTAACCCTATAAGCGCGGATTTGAGCATTGAATGTAAACGCGGCTTTTCGACGATCTTGTCGGCTATGTCATCGGCGTCGGCAGATGCTGTGGCTCGTTGCCAGAATTTCCATCCCATAGGGTTGTGCCTGTCAGTTGGTTTGATTCAGCGCGGTGGATTGAAGCGGTGCCGACACAATGGTGCCGTTGTCTAGTTCGATCTCTAGTATCGTAGGAGTGTCACTTAACTCCACGCCAAAGAGCATAAGATGATTGCCGCCGCTGGTGAAAATAGCGCTATCGCCTGCTGGGACTGCAAGTTTAGGTAGTGGTCGCATGCGCATTTGATCGTCAACTTTCAACACGGTATGCATCTCAACTCGTTCAGCCGCACTGCTGCGCACTGCAATAATGGTTACGGCTTCTTCGCTGTTGTTTTTGAACTCGAAGTAACCTGCGGTCATCGTTCGGCCCGGTGCTGGTACGCGAATGCTGGCATTGCTGACGGTATAGGCAGGGTTTTCTCCAACCTGGGCAGAACAACCGCCGAGATTCACCGATACAAACCACAGTGAGGTTACGACGGACAAATTAACAAGCTTCAATAGCATGTGCCCTCCACTCTGCTGGGGCTAGAAATAACAATGGCTGCACG
>MDTB01214481.1_pt1 | contig 11594 bp, 6 predicted proteins | sample 811161 | NCBI WGS metagenome assembly MDTB01 (sample SAMN05326650, study PRJNA326480) | marine metagenome | isolation source: seawater | place: Mediterranean Sea | collected 2009
AGAACCAGCACTAACTGTCTTGAATGAGGATAGGGTTCCGTCTTTTGTTATGAATGGATAAATAAGACCATTGTCTTTAACATCCTCATACATGATTGAACGGCCAGTGTTTGATTTCAGGCGATCAACATTTAACTCGTATAAGCTGACTTGGCCAGTACTGGTGTTCAATGAGGAGGTTACGAAGGAGCCGCTGTAGTTTGACTCATCATTAATATAGATCTGTTCGTCATAAACAAAGAATCGAAACCTAGGATAAGTCTTAATTCTGTTGTAGACAATGTCAGAATGATTAAATTTATAGATAGACATACGTTAATAATTAGCTTAAACGCGGATTTCTTTTTCTAATTTTACACAACCAATGATTTCCGCGTATCTGTAAAATAAATTTATTTTTGGTACCGGAGGTTTCTCTTCTCCGTAAATCCATTCGAAAGTCTGTTTGACGCCTTCTACCGCCTTCTCAATTTTCTTTTTTTCACTGCGCATCCAGACAAGTTGCTGATGCGTAGGAGGCGGAAGGTCTACGTCTAACTCTTTTGCTATTTGGGCCATCTTAAAAAAGTTGCCATCCTCAAGCGCGCGCTTTGCTTCCATGAACAGGCGTTTCTTTTTGTCTTTGATCTCTTCTTTCTTTTCGGACAACAGCTTGTCTGGATGTGTCTGCACTGCAATTTTTCTGTACAAGTTCTTCAAGTCTCTCGTCCCATCGTCGGATTCCTCAAGATCTTCTTCGAGATCTTCTTCAATCTCATCTATTTCCTGATCATTCAGGTCTACCACGTACGGGTCGACTGACTTCTCTTGGTAAGTTTCTTGAGACTTGGGTGTAGTACAATCATAACCGTACTCTTCGCAAAAGTCAAGGAAGTCTTCTTGAAATTCTTCCTTTCTAAGCGAATGCTCTTCGGTAATATAGTCCAATTGGCTGTACAGATATTGCAACTCTGTCAATAGCCTTTTGTGTTTTGCATTAAGGCGGCGTGATGACTTAACATCTGCCGGCATTTTAATAGTCCAGGCGGACTCTCAGCGTCATCTCGTTTGTCGGATCCTTGCGGAGAGGTTCTGAAAGTTTGGCCACTGCCATCAACTCATTGTCCGCAGAGTAGAGCCCAATAGTGGTAACAAAAGATACCGGGGTGTCTGTGCTTTGCTGCTTCACGCGAAGTTTAGATGCACTAAGATACGTTGGGTTTGCACTATAGTTGAACTCATTGTGGTTTGCGCGGCAGAAGTATACTGTAGAATTCAATTCTGTTGTATTGTTGAAGGAAACATTGTAAATTCTGGCACGGAGTGCGTCGCAAGAGGCTGAAATGTTTGAGCCAGTCATCAGCGCATGAGCTGTGTCGCCTGTAGCCCCGTTGTACCCCTTGTGTGCATAGATAGATGCCGTGATTGGGGAAGCAATACCTGTTGCGTGCATGATACCACTACCTCTTAGGTTTTGCTCAGAGCCCTGCTCAGAGCGCAAGAGAACGGAAGAGGTAAGCACGACAATACCAGCTTGATAGTAGATAAGGCCGGCCTTCTGTGTTCCATTTGGCTGGACCAGAATATTTGATGTGTCTGAGCCATTAGTCGAAACGGTCGCGTATAGGATACCGTACTCACCTGCCGGAGAGTTGACCCTAAAGTCGTTTTGTGCGTTTGTATCAGCGATCTTAATAATCTGTTTATGGTGATCGGCAGATGCTGGTACTGTGTGTGGAGCTTTCGGCCCAACCATCAATTCAAGCGAGAAGGAGCCTTTTTTGATTTCATCTTTGACCAATAGTCTAGAAAAGTTTACAAAGTATGCACTGTCAATTTTGGTTCCGCCGGCGAGCAAATCGCCATCTTCATCAAACAACTGGACTGACCCAGTATGATCGAAGCCCATAAGTACTTGGGCCATCTGATTATAAATATTAAACTTTTTCTTTTGAGCAATAGTGTTGGAGGAGGAGGATAGTGGGGACTTTGGCGAGTAACCCACCGCAATGTCAAAAATATGGTTTGCAGAAGAACTTAGATATGGATAATCGTATACTGACTGAAATTGCCCATGGGCGAAGTTCTTGACGTTGCCGTCTGCGTAAGTCCCTGAAACAATAGCTCCAGTGACCGGAACTGCCTCATGCAAGAGCGTCTTTGTAGAGATTACATCGTTGCTAGAAAATGATTTAAATGTAGTTGCCATGTTGTTATCCTATTATTGCTTTCTCACAAGTCTTACGGGAATATCAATTCTATAGCCCGTTGTGGCGCCTGTAATTCTTAAAGTTGTGTCAATATAATAGCAAGCCGTTGAGTCTACTGTAGTGGTGGAACCCAATTCAGTAAATAGGAATGTTCCAGTATTTAGATCCAACGAAGCCTGCATCTGTAGTTCAAGGTATGTCCCGCGTGGACCTTGAATCGTTTGTGTTGATGCCGCGGCATCTCTTTCTGTGTTCTCTGATACGATTCCCACATCAGTACCAAGCGAGAAAAAGTAGGTTGCAATGTTATCATCATCAATAAACGATGGTGAGGCCACGCTTCCGTTGCTTGGGTTAACCAATGAACCGAAACGATTATCGATTTCAACAATATATTGGGTCTCTACCAAATCCGCGTCAATGGTAAATGCTGGCGAGATCTCCGTTGTGTCTAATCCCTGATCGCATCTGATCACGGTTCCTGCTCCAACGTTTTCACCGTACATGATACCACTAACGGCTGAGCCGGCGGCACTGGTGCCTAATGCTTCTTCAGTATCTTTGTTCACTGCTACAAGATATGCGCCAGTTGAGTGGCGTGCATTGTTTGTGTTATAGATTTCATTGAGCTTGACGACCGGAAGATAAAGTAGATTTGTTCTTGGAATTGAGACCAGCTTTGACTTCAGTAAGGATGTGTTATTTGTAAAGGCCTCCAGTACTGGCGTTTGTAGTACTTCTAGGTCATAATACGCACTTCCGGAGGCGTGATTTTTGTTATAAAGCGAGTAGTCAATCTCGTCGTCACCAAGAGCAAACTTAGTAATCTTGAAGCTACCATCTCCCTTTGCTAAACGAAACCGTCCTGTGTCTGTCAGTACAGCATCGAGAATAATATCTCCCGAGTTATCTAAAAACGCCATGTGTCAATCCTCTTCCTTTTATAAATAGTGACAATTATAAATAGTACGTAACTTACGAACTTTCTTCTAAATCTGTCTTTACTCTCTTAGTTTTAAATCTCAAGTTAACGTCTATCTTTTTTCCCGTCTTTGTCGAAGTAAGACGAATTTTGAATTTTTTGTTCCAAACTGACTCTTGGTTGAAGCCGTAGGTTAAATTCCCAGTAATATCTTTTGCAGAATTATAGTCATCAAAACCAGATTTGTCTTCATTAATTAGTGCTTGCTGAATATTTGGGATGACTTGAATGAATCTTCGACCCGTTTTTGCTTGAATAACATCTGGGGTAGTATTCATATCGTACAATCTCACAACGGGATAAAATGCACCTTTATCGTTTACCATTTCTATTTCATACACGGGTGAGGGTTCTCCCACCATGTTGTGTACATCGATTGATCGGAACATATAATAATATTTTTGATTTGATCGCAGTTGATCTACATAAGCAATCGCCGATGCTTTCTGTGGTGTTTCTTTTGAAATGTCCGTTGAGACAGTTTTTCTTATAAAAAGTTTGAAGTCTTCGTATCTGCGCGGGGGTTTATCCATCCGATAGATTTGAAATGCAATGGCCGGGTCATCTGCTGCAAATGTTATCGGCTCGTCTTTGGTTAAGTTCTTTGCTTTCCTAATCTCTGCGACCATTGCTTTGTCTTCTTCGGTTATTGTAATCGGCATCATTTGCTTCTCGCCGCTAGAGGCCTGCATGAAGAACTTTAAAAATCTGCTATCTGTACGATAAGGTAGAATATCAATTTCTGGCGCGAGGGGTGGATCGTCGATTAGTCTGGATGTGTGGACGAAGAACGGTACTTCTACCATGAAAAGATGAGGTAGCACATGTACGTCGAATTCTGCCATGAACCGTTGGTCTCTTGGCACCGAGATGGCCTGTCGTTCCTTGGAGATGCTGTTCACCACCACGTGGCCCTCTACTCGGGGCGATACCGGTTCGCCGCCCGACATAAACTCAACACAGTCTTCTGTTACTCTTTGCGTAACAGCTAATTTAGAATAGGAATATCGAGATCCAAGCACTAGGTTAAATACGGAAGCTTTGTAAGAATATTGCTCGCCATATCTAACTTGCGTGTCTATGAAATTATAAACATCGACCTCGTTCGTGTTTGCAATCCAGAAAGTCTGCACTGGGGCTCCAGTTGGGTCGCCGACATACTTTTCTATTTTGTACACTACTTCTTCAGAATAGCAACTGTCTCCGTCTAATATATCAATAAATTTTCGCTGTTGACTTTTTACTAATGTTCTTACTTTTCCAATAAAGATAGTTTCAATCATCTTTTTATAAAAGCTATGACTTGTTGTTCCAGCCATCTCAATTTCTCGGTTTTCTTGGCCTAAAAAGATGCCTGTTTTCATCTGGGAGGGTCTGTGGTTTTTGAAATAATCATACCAATGCTCTATATCCCATACCCTAGCAGACTCTGACCCTACTCGGGTGATATTTTTTATCGTAGTAACACCGTTGTCTGCTTTTGCTTCAACAGGGATTAAGGTTTGTACTGTGAAGCCTTGCTCCACAGATCCCCAAGCGGTGGCGCCTAAAGAAGCTCCGTATAGATCTTTCATAAAAACAGCACTTAATTCTGAATCTTGTAAAATTTGCGTGAACTGCGTTGTCTTGTCTGTCGCAAATGTAATCTCTCCGAACATTGGAAACATAAAGCGTTTGTTGTTATACTTTAAGAGAGAGACACTAGCAGGCGAAAGCATAATATTGCTATATGCAGATAAGACGTTGGCTAGATTTCGGGGCGGTCGGTTTAGAACAACTCGCGAGAATGACTTAAGATATTCGGCACTGTTGGCGGCCTTAGGGTTTTCAGAAGCCTTGTCAGTGAACTGGTTAGATTGATTAGTACTCAGCGCACCTCCTAAGCTAACGTGCTTTTTAAAAATTGCATTTCTTGAAGTTAAGCCACCATCTTCGTCTTCTTTGAGCGAATAGAACGCGTAAATATTTGGCAAGGCTTTAACCGTGTTAAGGGATGCCTGCATGCGTTCAAAGATCTCTTGATAATAATTGTACTCTAAGTTAACATCACATGTTTTAATTCGAGTTGAGCCACCCAAATCACGGGCTTCTCGTTTCGTAAATGGTTTGTCTACTGTAAAAGTGTGGTCAAGGAATGCGCCGGCATTATAAGTATTTTTTATGTAGTCGTTCCACTCGCCTTGATTTGAAAATTGTGCTGGATTTCCATACACTCTCATTGAGAGGGTCTTAGACGGCAGTCTTGTCGCATCTACTTCTTTCTCTTCCGATAACGCATAATCAATGATCTTGTTACTTGTTGGAATGTTTTTATTTTTAGCCAAGTAGGTCAGTTGTGGTTTGGATGATCTTTTTGGACTATTATCTGTGGTCGACCAATATGCACTGAGCGCTTTTCGAAGCGGATCGGCCGCGGCATTTACTATATTTGGCGAGATATAAGTTACTCTTTTACTAATTGACATTAGAAAGTCACTCCTTTATGCATTGCCAAACTTGGCCCAGCAGATGCCAGAATAGGCTCTTCAGTTACACAGTAGTCTGCCGAAACTGTTGTAGTCTGGCCAGCTGCAACTAGTGAAGATAGTAAGGCTTTTTCAAAACCATCGGCTGCAGGGACTAGCGTTGCGACTAGGGCAGAGGATGCAGCATTAGCTTCTGTTGTTATATCACTACTTGGTAGTAGAACTTTGTCTCCGAGTGCCATTGCGGGGCCAGTCATAACAGTTTTGTCTTTGTGAATATGATAATAACCAATATAGTTAGTCCCGTCTTCAGTCTGATACTCGGAGCCGGCTGTGTATAAGTTGGATTCTACCACGGGATTTACTACATTTGTATTACTAGGTTGTAGCTCTACAATAAAGTACCCGTTACAGACCGGTAAATCAAGCATTGTGTTTTGTCCGATTTGCAGAGTGTCGCTCCTGTACCTCTTAAATCGACACAAAATTTGTCCTGTGCCCGCTAGATGTTTTTCTTGTAATAATTCATATCTCGGGGATCGAAGTAGTTTATGATCCTGGGCATTTGTAGAGTCGAAGCCGGTTAGCACTTCAATTTGCTGCAAGTTAAAGTACAAAAGCTCGAACAGCGGCCTAGTATCTGGGGATGCTATCGGATCCGTTTCCACTTGATGCCAGTTTTTGATAGGTGTTGATTTCGAAGTTTTTGTTAAAAACAGCGATTTTAACTGATTTGGTATTTTTCTGATCTTTACTGACGGTTCTTGGCCGGTGGAAGAGGCTGCCTGAAGTGCAATTGCATTATTCGGGTTCGTCAGATCAAAAAACTCCAAAGTTCTAGAAAGTTGTAGCTTTTCTGTTGCCTCTGTAGACATACTCGATACTTGCATGAATGGAGAACTAGTTCCTAAGAAATTTTGTAACCCCGTGCTAGCTAGTGTCGAAACGAGAGAAGAAGCTAACGTCGAGACGTCTGCTATAGAAAGCTCTGCATTGGCCAACTCTGCTACCATTTCTTTCGATTCTCCATCTTCAGCAGCAGTGGTAACTGCATTGCGGATAGCTAGTAAAGTATTTTCGCCAAGCACACTACTGATCTCTACTAGCGGGTCAGAGCTTTCCTGGCCAGCTTTCTTAGTGATCGTGAAAGGGGTCGGGGCGGCAATAGAAATACCGTAATTGGCTAATAAAGTAACTGCACCCATATTCAGTTTTGCAGTAGATACATCAGTATCGCTGCTTTGCTGGGTTACTCCTATGGGCCAGTCCAGTATTGGCATTGTTAAAGATCTCGCTGCAGCGTTTGTTTGTAATAAGGAAATACTAAAGAGCATCTCTTTGTATTGATCAGAGGTGTATAGACCCTCACCGCGGTTTAGCAGTAATAAGTTTTTACCACCTACTTGAATATGGGCAGGAGCTAAGTATGAATACCTATATGTCAACAGATCGTCAATAGCATTAGAAGTGTCTGACCCGTAGCCCGCAAAAAATCGCGATTGTTCTTCGGTGAGGCGTTTAAGGAAGTCGACTTTGGATATTCTAGTTAGACCCGTTGGTGCTTCTGTTCCATAATAAAGGTACTTAGCACCCACATTTGATAAAGCCTTGTTGTCGTAAACATCCGGGAATTGATATACAATCTTCTGTGTTTTTGTTAACTTTTGTTTAATCTTCGAATTGTCACGAGAATATCCTGCATTCTCTGGCGTTGTCTTTAGCAGAGTATCCATTGTTGTTTTTTCCAAAGTTTCAAAACTATTGATTACTGACAACACGCTATCTGGAGTTGCTGACGCAGGCTCCAGTTGCATGTAAAGATTTTTCGATAGAGTTGAAGCGTCTGCATCAGAAATTCCATTAAAGTATTTGAGAACTTCAACATACTTCGCAACTGGACGCAGCCATGGTGCATTGAGTGGAGACGGCCCAGACAACATTTCATTTACCGCCTCTTGCGTTAAGTTAGTCATGACTCCTGGATTGGGTAGTTGATATTTTCTGACTAGGGCTGCCCTGAAAAAGTCTGTAAACTTTCCAGACACGGAGTCGTAATTACAAGAAAGGGTGCATATGTTGTAATACTTTTCTAATTCTAGGCGCGCTGATCTTAACTCACCAATTTTGCTATAAAGCAGTTGACCGGTCTCGTCAATGAACGAGACCTCAATTCGGTACCTAAACTTCCCGACTCTGCGATCTGAGATGGCCGCGTCGTGGGCTTCGAACCCCCTGAAATTCTTATTCGTGATGTAGTCAATATTTGATTCCCTCATAGAACCAATATATTTCTTTTGGGTAGAGGTTCTAGTCCGGGAGGTCCGTTCGCCTGATAAGGTGCCGGTAGAAGAATCATAAGCGGCGTCGGCAATAACTTCGACCAAGGATTCCCTGTCGCGAGTCATATGATTATCAAATTGGGACAAAGTCAATTCATCGTCGACGCGTTCTCTTACCAGTCGCATGCCTTTAATCTTAATTTGTGAAGTCATACGTGACCTGATTGCTGAGTCAGAGTTTAAAATTACTGACTTGTTGGGCGAAGAGTCAACTGCAAGTCGACCCCAGTCGAGAGTAAAGAATAGCCGAGTGGCTGCGGAGGAGTCTCTAGTGATCATGCAATTGCTAAAATATTTAGCATTTTTCATATTAGCATAGACCTGTGCAGAAACCGAATTTGAGTCTTGAGTACGGATATCCTCTATAGCAGCCTCAGCCTCCGACTGGATTGGTTCTGGAATATCTATTTGTGATAATTCCTCAGTGGTTCTCACATCGTTTATAGTCTGGTTCGGAACAAGCTCGGCAATGTACTGGGGCGCTGAATCTACTTTGCTTTTATACTCTTGGCGCATCTTATCTAGCTTGTCATACATTCTTCCAGAAATAGTTCCTGGGCGGCGGTTTTTCCAACTGGCCATAATTTTATTAAGTTGCTGTAATTTTGTTTCTTCAAGAGAATCCTTGCGAATTATCTTCATAATTTGTTTTTGTCGTGAAGCTGCGGAGGTTTGACCTTGAGGGTTAAACGGGGAGATAATCGCGAGGAGATCTCTTCTTATCATGTCATCATTCAAAATGGCTGCTGAAATGTATTTATTCGCTGCAACTCTGTACATTGCGCCGTGAAGTGGTGCACCGTTTTTAGAGTGCTTATATACTTTTGCCTGATCTACTCTTTTTCCGGCGCGGTAGACCGCTTCTGCAGCTGTGTCTCCACATGTCGTAAAAACCATCTGATCAGATAAGTTGAGACTGTAGTCGTTAATAAGCTGTTCTACATCTAAGAATACATTTGCAAAGTAAGTTAAGTGATCGGGACTTGTCGTATTTACTGCAAAATTAAACTTTAATATGACTTCTTCGGAAGTCGATTCGTGTTGTGTTTTTTCATAAAACTTGTTTATAGTCTCATGGTTGGCTAAGGCTCGAATCTCCGTCTTTACAATGCCCGTGTTCTTCATGTGCTTGGCAATTTGAGCCGGAATTGGTTGTATCTGGTGCGTCTTGATAGCCTTTGTAAACTCTACATCTTCACTATGGATTACTTGTAGTTTCATATATTTTAATAAATCTTGCTGTAGAATCCAGCTTGATTGGCCATTTGAACCTATGACGTCCCTTAAAACCACAGTTACCTCGATCAAAAGGTTTCTAGGGTCTTTTTTTACTGTAAAGCCAGGATGTTTAAAGTTTCGAGTTCCATCCCGGCCTTCATAAACGATAGTTTCTCTCTCGTGATCAATATGTGGATTCGAAACTTTTGGCGGAAAAGGAGAATATGAAAGTTTAATTTCTCTGATTGTAGGAGAAGGTAAGATTCCTTGTGTCGTCAACGAAGATTGTAGTGTGTCTAGTCGCGGCATTCTTCAATATCCTCGTCAGTAATATTTGTTGCGTAAACGTCAAACGGCGCCGGAACCAGATCTGGGCAGTTAAGATTGAACATGTCAAGAAACCCAAGTTCATGACCTTCTGACTTAAGGCGTTGATATATCGAACAGAGGGTTTCTGGGGGGATCTCGGTGTCGACTCTTAAATCGAAATAATATGAAACGTCGTCTTGTGATTCTGGTGTGCTTTCAGTATTATCATAATCTTCTAAAATGTTATTCCTGATGTTCGTGCGCTTCTTTCTCATATTTAGGGGCTTTAAAACTTCGCGAGTGGTTGGCTTAGAAATAGAGGGTGTCTTGATTGAGCCAGACACATCCACCTCTTGTACCTCAAATACTTCAATCGTAAAGTTTTCTCCATAAAAATCAGTATTTTTTTCATCAATTTCGATTAAAAGTTGATCTCCAATTGTGTGAAAGTATGTACCATCTGCAAATAGTCTAGAAGTCATCACATATTCCTGTTGTTCACTTCTTCTAGCTAGCGTACGGAGCGAATTATTATCTGCAGTATTATGAACATATGTTTTGAAAACAACCTCTGATGTAAGCTGCGGGATCCTAGTTGTTGGGTGGGAACCGGTTGTGTAACCAACAGAACCTAACATTTCGGATCCAAAAAAGCGTATTTCCCATGCCGGCATCTTATTTGTATGTAGCGCTGAGGTTCCAAGCGGAGCAGAAAGAGCGTATTGTTTATCTGCCAATGGCTGAGTTATTGGAATTTGGCCCGGCTTATTCCTCATTTCTTCTGCAATTCGGTGTACTTCAGTCTCTGCTCCATAGAAAATGTGTTGTGTTCTAAGTGCTGGAGTGTTTTCTTGAATTCGAGGCTCTATTTCGTTCTGCCCCTCTGTTGACAAGCCAGCATACGAACTATCATACAGGACATTATCATCAAAAAAGGCGTAAGAAGTGGGCCGAAACTGGCCCTTAGACAACAAATTTTTGCCATATTGAGTCAATTTGATGTCTATAACATCTTCTTTTTTGTTAAAAAAAGCCATCTACCTGTTTACGCTCCTCAAATACATAGTTAAATTTCTTAATTAGTGGCTACAATACCTTGGCTATAAAGCCGGCTACTAGTAGAAGGGGCCTCCGCTGAGCCAACTGAAACCTGAGCCCATGGCTTCGCCGGCATCGGTTTGTTTCGACACATCTCCGGCTAGGTCTGTATCGATCTGGAGTCCGGATGTTGGATTAGATAGAGATCCAGCTGCGGAGCCGCCGTAACTTAGGACGCTCCCACCAAGTTGCTGAGCGACACCGCCGATGGGACCGCCGTCGATACTACCTGGACTAAGATACGTAAAGTCCTCAAGCATGTCTGAAAGATAAGCGCCGGGATTTACAAAACCATCCACAAGGCCGCCGAGGTTGGGATCATCACGAAGAACAACACCAGCATTATTAGCATAATTGTTTCCGAGAAGCTCCGATGATGATAAGCCCGGGGCTTGCTGTACGAGACCTTGGACGCGCGGGCCTTCACCGGTGCCCAGCAAAGATCCTAAACCATTGCCAAGGGGATTTACGGTCATGGGCCCAAGTTGCAGAGTATTAGGGTCTACGGACGCTCCGCTGCCGCCGCCGGCAGAACCAAACCCAGGATTAACTGGTCCTATTAAACCGTGACCCGGAATTTGATTTTTTGAATATTGGCCTTTTTTCGTGGGGACCCCGCCATCGCCGCCGATTCGGACTGCAGTAGGCGTATTGTCTGGAAGTTCTGAAAATTCTACCTCTGCTTTGATTTGAGCCATCTCGATGATTGAAAAGTGATCATATGGCCAGTTATAGCTGTATGTTGCGGACTCAGCAGTACCCAAACGTACCTGCATACTTCTAGCTTGTTTTGCTAAGGTGTCCAACTCGGGTGTTGATTTAATAACTTTATCGTAGTAATTTATCGGTGCACGTTGTTTAACCTTGAATACCATCCACTGAACTTTGTCTTGAATCGGTTTTCCGGTGGACTTGTTTGCATAGCCCATAAGCTCATTTGAAAGAAGACTGTGAGTTATGGAGGAAGAAGCTGTTTTAAATCCTGAAGCTGACG
>MDTB01243320.1_pt1 | contig 11594 bp, 9 predicted proteins | sample 811161 | NCBI WGS metagenome assembly MDTB01 (sample SAMN05326650, study PRJNA326480) | marine metagenome | isolation source: seawater | place: Mediterranean Sea | collected 2009
ACGCCCCGCACCCGATATAGCACAGGTAACCCGCGAGGCAGCCGCCTTGTTAACACCGGGCCCCGAATCTGCTCAAGTTCCGACAGAATCTGTTTCTGGTGGCCAGGGTACAGCTGATTCAGATACCGCTTTTGACCAACAAAACCAGCAACAAACAGACACCCCGAAGCAACGGGCTCAAGCTGACGCTGAGTCAACGGTAAAGGCGCAAACAAGCGAGACTGACGACTATGCCGGTAAAGTGCTTAATAAACCGGCGCAAAGTAATAATTCAAATGTGTCGCAAGAACTGCTCGAAAAATTTAATAAAGCCATTGATGAGTTAGACAGTTCGCCGGCAGATACCACTACATCGCGTGAGTCCATTGAAGTTTCAGACACCATTCCAAGAGTAGATGAACTTCCGGCCCGGCTATTGACTCGTTTGCCCGCCATGAAGTTTTCAGCTCATATGTATGCCAGTAATCCGGTGGACAGGTGGGTAAGAGTTAATGGTTCACAGCGCGGCGAAGGTGACTGGATCGCCGATAATGTGCAGGTAATAAAAATTGAGGGCCGACGGGTGATTTTGTCGTTTCAGGGCGAACAGTTTAGTATGGCCGCCCTGACCGACTGGTGATCATTAACCGGGCAGCTGGTGAATAAATACGTCCCGAAAAAATTTTGGTAAGTTAATACCAAAATCGTCGGGACGAACCGCGGCTTCAATCCGGTCGTTGGCCTTTGCCAAATCTACTCGCTTGACTTCGCTGTAATTATTGCTGTGCATACTATAAAACGTCATTACTACCGGCTTGTGCATTTCATCAGAGTTAGATTGCACGACCATCGCCAGGCGTCCGCTGTTAAGCTTGACCAACGACCCCACCGGATGTACCCCCAGGCTTCGGATAAACTGACGCACCAGATTCTGATCTAACCCCTCATTTGCCGTTAACCGTTTCATCGCTACCGCAGCAGTTACGCCCCGTTGATGCGTGCGATTTGATATCATGGCATCGTAAGAGTCGACGATTGCGGCCATTCTGGCAAATATTGAAATCGCATCATTTTGAAGCTTATTGGGGTATCCACTGCCGTCTACCCGTTCATGATGTTGCGCGATAATATCGGTGACACTGGCATCAAGGTCTGAAAAATGACTGACCAGCGCCAGACCTTTTGGTACGTGAGACTGTATGGTTTGCCAGTCTTTTTCAGACAACACGGCATCCTTGTGCCGAAAATGTTCAGGAATCATCGACATTCCTACATCCATAAGTAACGCACCCGTGCACAATGTATCGATGGTAGCGCGGTCATAGCCCTGGTGGCGAGCAAATATAGCCATCAAAATACTGCAGTTTATTGAATGTTCGAGCATATATTCGTCAGTGTTTTTAATCATAGTCAGACATGCCAACGCATCCTGATTTTCAAATACGCCATCAATAATATGCTGAGCCAGTTGTTCCGTCCCGGCGATGTCATCTGCTGAACGGCTTTTTAACTGTTCAAGGACCCCTCTTTGGATAGAGATCGCTTCGGTGTACAGAGTATTGGCCTTTGCCAGCCCGGCGCTGGTGACAGGTTTTGCAGATTTGCTGTTACTGCCACCCAAACGGCTGCGTGCGTAATCTACCTCAACACGCACAATGCCTTTTTTGCGTAACTGTTCAATAACGTTCTGAGTTTTTACCAGACCACCAGAACGCACCCGCATCGTACCTGTTTGCTCAACAACCTGACTGACATACATTCCTGGTATTAATTCATCAATAGAAATGTCTTTGAGCATTAAAAATCCTTTTGAAAACCGTCGCTGAATCTATTTATCTGATGAACCGTAGTGGGTTAATCATCTACCGAAAACTAAGATAAAACGAGACCGCGACCGCTGTACTATCAATATTTATTGGCAATTATAGAGGATTTATAACCAAACAGGTTCGTTATCTTCATACTTTTCAATCTGACCCTCATGCTCAAGCGTCTGGCCTATGGCATCAAGCCCCTTCAGTAAGTTTTGTTTGTGCTGCCCAGCGATGTCAAAACTAAACTGATGGTCAGCTACGCTAACCGTCTGATTGGGTAAGTCGACATGAATTTCGGCCTCTGGCTGAGCGTTAACGTGGTCAAATAAAGTGTCCATTTGTTCATTGCCAAGGGCCACCGGTAATAACTGATTATTAATGCAGTTGCCATAAAAAATATCGGCAAAACTGGTGGCAATAATAACCTTAAACCCATAGTCGGCCAGCGCCCAGGGAGCGTGTTCACGGCTAGAACCGCAGCCAAAGTTTTCGCGGCATAGCAAAATACTGGCGTGCTGATACTCGGGCATATTTAGCGCAAAATCAGGATTTAGTTCTTGCTCGTTCAGATCAAGATATCGCCAGTCATGAAACAAATGTTTGCCATAACCCGCGCGAGTAACACCGGTTAAAAATTGCTTCGGAATAATTTGGTCGGTATCTACATTTGCCTGGTTGAGCGGGGCAGCGCGACCAGTATGGGTACTGATTCCAGTGGTGGTTGTCATGCGTTACTCCTGAAAATCTCTGACATCGGCAAAATGACCGCGTAGTGCAGCGGCAGCAGCCATGGCCGGGCTAACCAAATGGGTACGGGCGCCACGGCCCTGACGGCCTTCAAAATTACGGTTACTGGTGGAGGCGCAGCGATCGTGCTTTTGCAAAACATCATCGTTCATACCCAGGCACATTGAGCAACCCGGTAGCCGCCACTCAAAGCCCGCCTGTAAAAATATCTGGTCTAAGCCTTCAGCTTCAGCCTGCCGCTTTACTGCGGCTGAACCCGGTACCACAATAGCCGTTACGTTATCGGCAACTTTGCCTTGTTGGGCAATACTGGCCGCTGAACGCAAATCTTCAATACGGCCATTGGTGCACGAGCCAATAAAGACCTGATTAATAGCAACGTCAGATAATTTTGTCCCTGCCTGTAATCCCATGTAATCCAATGCTTTGGCTGCGCTTTCGCGTTCGCTGGCGTCGGTAAAGTCATTCGGAGCAGGAATGGGAGTGTTAACGCCAATTACCTGGCCCGGATTTGTGCCCCAGGTTACCTGCGGCGCAATATCACCTGCTTTTAGCGTAACAACTTTGTCAAACTGAGCCTCAGCATCGCTGTACAATGTCTGCCAATATGTTTTGGCGTCCTGCCAGTGGGATTCGGTAGGTGCGTAATCACGGCCTTGCAAATAAGCAAAGGTTGTCTCGTCAGGCGCAATCAGACCGGCCTTAGCGCCCGCCTCAATACTCATATTGCAAACAGTCATGCGTTCTTCCATCGACAATGCGCGTATTGCATCACCAGCATATTCAATAACATAGCCTGTAGCGCCAGCATGTCCGATACGGCCAATAATTGCCAGTACAATATCTTTGGCCGTAGTACCCGCGGCCAGTTGTCCATCAACCTGAATTAACATGCTTTTGGCTTTGCTTTGTTTCAGGGTTTGGGTTGCCAGTACATGTTCGACCTGCGACGTACCAATACCAAAGGCCAGCGCTCCAAAAGCGCCATGGGTAGCAGTGTGTGAATCGCCGCATACTACGGTCATTCCGGGCTGAATTAACCCCAGCTCTGGCCCCATAACATGCACGATACCTTGCTTTTGATGACCTACGGCAAACAGTTCAATACCATGTTCGGCGCAATTATTGGCCAGCGTCTGTAACTGCAGGGCATTTTGCGGACCACAGGCATCCAGTGCCAGTGAGCGTGTGGAGATACTATGATCCATCGTCGCAATAGTGCGATCGGGCCGGCGAACTTTACGATTTTTTTCCTTTAATCCGGCAAAGGCCTGGGGCGAGGTGACTTCGTGAATTAGGTGACGGTCGATATACAACAGGTTATCGTCCCCCGGCGCCTTAATAATATGGGCATCGTAGACTTTGTCATACAGTGTTTTAGCCATATTGACTATTGCTCCTGTGATGAAATGAACTGCACCACAGCGTTACCCACTTCGACGGTCGTGGCGGCGCTTTGCTGCTTATCTTCGGTTAATAATTCGCGGGTAAGTACACCGGCTTCCAGGGTTTTTACTACGGCTTGCTCAATAGCATCGGCGGCTTCGTTCTGTCCCAAACTAAAGCGTAGCATCATGGCTGCGGATAAAATCTGAGCAATAGGGTTGGCGATGTTTTTTCCGGCAATATCTGGCGCCGAGCCACCCGCGGGCTCATACAAACCAAAGCCTTGTTCATTAATGCTCGCAGAAGGCAGCAAACCCATCGACCCGGTCATCATGGCGCACTCATCAGAGATAATATCGCCGAACAAGTTTGAACACAGCATGACATCAAACTGTGCCGGGTTTTTCATTACCTGCATGGTCGCATTATCTATATAAATATGTTCCAAAGTGATGTCCGGGTATTGCGCGGCGACCTCTTCGGTGACCTCGCGCCATAGCCGGCTGGTTTGCAGCACATTCGCTTTGTCGACCGATGCTACTTTTTTGCCACGTAACCGGGCGGCTTCAAATGCGGCGACGGCAATCCGGCGAATCTCTTTTTTACTGTAACGCATGGTGTCAAAGGCGTACTCATGTTCACCTTCGCCTTCCCGGCCCTTAGGCTGACCAAAATAAATACCGCTGGTCAGCTCTCTGACCACCAGAATATCGACGCCACTTGCCGCTATATCTGCGCGCAAAGGACTTAAATGCTCTAAGCCAGGATAAATACGCGCTGGCCGCAAATTACTGAACAAATCAAAATGTTGGCGCAATGTTAGCAGTGCTGCCCGCTCTGGACGCTGCTCAATAGGTAATGAATCCCATTTTGGTCCTCCAATAGAACCAAACAGGATAGCATCTGCCTGCTCACACCCTTGCAATGTTGCTGTAGGCAAAGCTTCGCCTGCGGTATCGATGGCATAGCCACCCACGGGATGCTCGTTAAGCTCAAAGGTAATATTGAAGCGCGCACTAACAGCTTGCAACACTCTGTGGGCTTGCTGCATTACTTCCGGGCCAATTCCGTCGCCCGCCAAAACGGCTATGTTAAATGACTTCATTTTATACCTGCTACAGTGTCGTGTTGCTGTCGATGCTGGTCAATCTGATCAGCCACATAAGTGTTATTGAGAACATAAATCAGCGCATTAACGCCAGCTTCTACAATGTCGGTGGCCAGTCCGCGCCCGTGAAAACGCCGGTTGTTATATTGAGCAATAACACTGACCTGCGCCAGAGCATCGGCCCCTTCACCTTTTGAATCCAGAGTAAAATCGACAATTTCGATATCCTGGTGGCCCAGAATATCCATAATAGCTTCATAGGCGGCGTTCACCGGACCATTGCCCGTGGCGCTGCGGGTAACCAGAGTGTCACCCACCTGCAACCGTACTGTCGCGCTGGGAATGATTTCATGGCCGCTGGTGGCCTGTAGGTACGACAATTTGTAAAACGCTGACTCATGTTTTTGTTTATCAAAGAACAACAATGCTTCTAAATCGTAATCGTATACGGTTCCCTTGGTATCGGCTAGCTGCAAAAAGTCGGCGTAAACAGCTTCTAAATCGTAGTCAGATTCGCTGTAGCCCAGCTCTTGCAGGCGGTGTCGAATAACATGGCGCCCCGAACGAGAGGTTAGATTCAGATTGTTTTTGTTAATTCCTACGCTTTCGGGGGTCATGATTTCGTAGGTGTTCTGCGCTTTAAGCACCCCGTCCTGGTGTATACCTGAAGAGTGACTAAACGCATTTGCGCCCACAATAGCTTTGTTGGCTTGCACCGGCATACTGCACAACTGACTGACGAGTTTTGAGGTACGTGAAATTTCGTTAGACTTGATATTGGTGGTTAACCCCAGCATTGACTCCCGGGTTTGTAGAATCATCGCAATTTCTTCTAAAGCACAGTTTCCGGCGCGCTCGCCAATTCCATTGATGGTGCTTTCAACCTGCCGGGCTCCGGCTTCCACAGCGGCCAGTGAGTTAGCCACTGCCAAGCCTAAATCGTTGTGACAGTGCACTGAAATTATCGCCTGATCAATATTGGGTACCCGGTTAAACAGCTGCGTAATAATTCCCCCAAACTCGGTAGGCGTGGTATAGCCTACAGTATCGGGAATATTAATGGTGCCGGCGCCGGCGGTAATAGCGGCTTCCACCATGCGGCACAAATAGTCAATATGCGTACGCCCCGCATCTTCACAAGAAAATTCAACATCGTCGGTATAGCGGCGGGCATGTTTTACCGCAGCCACCGCCATATCAACCACCTCATCCTGTGACTTACGCAGTTTGGCGTCTACATGTATAGCCGAGGTAGCAATAAACGTGTGAATACGAAACTGCTCGGCCACCTTAAGTGCCTGACCACAGGCGTCAATATCGGCTTTTACAGCCCGGGCCAAACCACACACCGTGGCGTTTTTGATCTGTCGGGCAATCATCTGAACCGAGGCGAAATCGCCGGGCGAAGACACCGGAAACCCCGCTTCAATAATATCGACACCTAAGCGCTCCAAAGCCAGCGCGATCTGAAGCTTGTCTTTGGCACTTAGGCTGGCAGACAATGCCTGCTCACCGTCTCGGAGTGTGGTATCAAAGATTTTGACTTGATTCGTCATGGCGTTGTCTCGTGGTTAATAGGCAAAAAAAACCCGTGCTAAGCACGGGTTTTTGGTGAAATTTGTTGCTGGTTGCAATCTACCCGTACAGTGCACCTGTCATAAGAAGGAGTAGAAGAAGATGGCGGCTTTTTACGCGAAACATTACATTCAATCTTGTGTTGCTAACCAGTTTGTGGCTTTCAATGTAACTATCTATGGTATGCAGGTCAACCTTTCTTTACATAGTTGCGAAATTTAATTTAACAAGTTCTCTTGCATCTTTCGTATAACAATGGTTTGACCAGTTACTTAGTTACGTTTAACTGTTTGTAAGGGGTACGAAAATGGGTCCAGTTGATGGTAGAAGCCAGCAAAATTTCCCGTAGTGTGAGCGGGCGGGGCGGCACAGGGCCTTTATGGTTCCATTGATGGCCGCAACACGCGGCGGTGACAAAGGTTTTATTGGGACGACAAAGTTGGCGCTGTGAATAGGTATCAGATTCTGGCTCTGCGGCTTTACCTTCTAGGGTAAACCACCCGTGCTTATTAGTATGCAGCAACGATTTTTCAGGCAGCACCCGGTCTATTGAGTCCAGTTCAATATGTCCTTGTGACAGTTCTTGTACCCAAACACAAACCACCAGACCGTGGGCTGAGTAGCGACTAAGCCATTGCTGATTGGCGGCCAGATTTACATTTAATGCTGGATTCTTTTTTCGCTGATTGGCGGTCCAGGTGGCATTGTGAGTGTCTAATGCCAGCGGCGTAATATTTGATGCCATAAAATAGGCGGCCCGGCGAATGTGATAAGACAAGCCTTTGAGCCGTTGCTGTAAGCGGGCAATATTACTTTGCTGCGTATTAGCTAAGGAAAACAGCTCACGTTCGTACAATGCCGTGCAAAGCTCGGTGTAATAAGCGGGGGCGGTATCTAATTGATGTTGAGCAACAAAAAAATTGGTTTGATTAGAGTCTAAGCCAGATGCCATAGCCTGTAACGGGTTGACCACAGATAGGCTTAACCTAACAGGAAGCGAGGCCGGTAGCTATACTACCGGCATAAAAAGTCTTACTGACCTTTGATTTCTGAGCGACCACGATACGTTGCGGCGCTGCCCAGCGCTTCTTCAATACGCAGCAGTTGATTGTACTTCGCTACGCGGTCAGAACGGCATAATGAACCCGTTTTAATCTGACCGGCTGCGGTGCCTACCGCCAAATCCGCGATAGTAGCGTCTTCGGTTTCACCTGAGCGGTGCGAAATTACCGCAGTAAAGCCGGCTTCTTTGGCCATTTTGATAGCGTTCAATGTTTCGGTTAACGAACCGATTTGATTAAACTTGATCAAAATTGAGTTACCGATGTTGTTATCGATACCCCGCTTAAGAATTTTGGTGTTGGTTACAAACAAGTCGTCGCCGACCAGCTGTACTTTGTCACCAATCTTGTTGGTCAGACTGGCCCAGCCGTCCCAATCACTTTCGTCCAAACCGTCTTCAATTGACACAATTGGATATTGATTGGCAAGATCGGCCAGATAGTCACCAAATTCTTCAGAATTGAAGCGCTTGTCTTCACCAGAAAGCACATAGCTGCCGTCTTTGTAAAACTCAGAAGCGGCGCAATCTAAGGCTAAAGTGATGTCTTCATTCATTTTGTAGCCAGCATTTTCAACCGCCTCTACAATGACAGCCAGAGCTTCAGCATTAGAGCTCAGGTTTGGTGCAAAACCACCTTCATCGCCTACGGCAGTGCTCAGGCCTTTGGCAGATAGTACTTTTTTCAGTGCATGAAATATTTCAGCGCCCATACGCAAGGCTTCTTTGAAGCTGGCAGCACCGACAGGCTGTACCATAAACTCCTGAATATCTACATTGTTGTCAGCGTGCTCACCACCATTGATGATGTTCATCATCGGAACTGGCATAGAATACTGACCTGAGGTCCCATTTAAGTCGGCGATGTGCTCGTAAAGGGCTACTTTTTTATAAGCAGCGGCGGCTTTGGCCACGGCCAGAGAAACCGCCAGAATAGCATTGGCCCCTAGAGTTTCTTTGTTCTCGGTTCCATCAAGCTGCAGCATAATGTCATCGATATCACTTTGGGCGGTAGGATCTTTGTCTACCAGTGCCGGAGCAATAACATCATTAATGGCTGCAACCGCTTTGGTCACACCCTTGCCCAGGTAGCGACTGGTATCGCCATCGCGCAACTCAAGTGCTTCACGAGAACCGGTTGATGCACCTGAAGGCGCAGCAGCACGACCCATGTCACCATTGTCCAGATAAACATCTGCTTCTACCGTAGGATTACCACGAGAATCCAGAATTTCGCGTCCAACTATGCGACTAATTTTCGCCATGTTTTTTCCTCAACGTTTATGGGGCACCAACGGGAGAGTAAAATGCCCCTATTATTAGAAACTAGTGATTTTCTTTTTGATACTGGCCCGCCGCGGCTACAAAACCGGTAAATAAAGGGTGACCATCACGCGGCGTAGAAGTGAATTCGGGGTGAAACTGACTCGCGACAAACCAAGGATGTTCGGGTATTTCGATAACTTCTACAAGGCGTTTATCAGTGGACAAACCACTTACCTTCAAACCAGCGTGTTCAATTTGGTCACGCAGATTGTTGTTAACTTCATAACGATGACGGTGACGTTCGTAGATAGTGTCAGAGCCATACATCGTATGGACCTTGGTGTCAGGAATCAAATGACACAGCTGGCTACCCAGACGCATAGTACCCCCTAAATCTGAAGCTTCGGTGCGCACCTCGGTACTGCCATCGGCATCCAGCCACTCGGTAATAAGGCCCACCACCGGAAACGGGCTGTTTGGATCAAACTCGGTACTGTTGGCGTTTTCCATACCGGCCACATTGCGGGCAAATTCAATCAGCGCAACCTGCATCCCCAAACAAATACCTAAAAACGGAACATTATTTTCCCGGGCATAGCGCACGGCTGCAATTTTACCTTCAACGCCGCGTTCCCCAAAGCCGCCAGGTACCAAGATAGCATCAAGCCGCTCAAGAATTTGTGTGCCTTTAGATTCAACGTCCTGGGAATCAACGTGATGAATATTGACTGCCAGACGGTTTTTAAGGCCCGCATGTTTTAAGGCTTCATTGACTGACTTGTAGGCATCGGCTAATTCTACATACTTACCCACCATACCAATGTTAATTTCGGCCGTTGGGTTAGACTCGGCATAAAGCACCTGTTCCCATTCGGTCAGGTCGGCCTCTTTACAGTCAAAACCAAAACGGTCAACGACTAACTGGTCCATACCCTGGGCCTTTAGTGCCGCCGGAATTCGATAAATACTGTCGACATCTTTAAGTGAAATAACCGCTTTGTCGATAACATTGGTGAACAGCGCAATTTTAGAACGCTCGGTGGCAGGCAGTGCGCCAACAGAGCGACACACCAAAATATCAGGCTGAATACCAATAGAACGTAATTCTTTTACCGAATGCTGTGTTGGTTTGGTTTTTACCTCGCCCGACGCGGGCATGTAAGGCACTAACGTCAAGTGCATATACATTGCCCGTTCGCGTCCTACTTCGGTACCCAGCTGTCGAATCGCTTCTAAGAATGGTTGCGATTCGATATCGCCAACGGTACCGCCCACCTCAACAATCGCCACCTCGTGTCCTTCGGCGCCTTCAATTCCCCGCCGTTTTATCTCGTTGGTGATATGGGGAATAACCTGAATAGTGGCCCCCAGATAATCGCCCCGGCGTTCACGTTTAAGCACCTCTTCATAAACCCGTCCAGTGGTAAAGTTGTTGCGTTTGCTCATGCGGGTACGAATAAAACGTTCGTAGTGACCCAAATCCAAATCGGTTTCGGCACCGTCGTCGGTGACAAAAACCTCACCGTGCTGAATGGGGCTCATTGTTCCTGGATCTACATTGATGTAAGGGTCCAGCTTTAGCATTGTGACGGTAAGACCACGCGCTTCAAGAATTGCAGCTAATGAAGCAGCAGCAATACCTTTACCGAGCGATGATACAACACCACCTGTGACGAAAATATAGTTTGTCATGCGAAACCTAAGGCGTTGGAATGTATGGGTAATGTGTGCTGACAGACGAAAGAGGTGCCTGCAACACTTAGACGGCGCAATAGTATACCGAAAGACCTTAGCGCAAACAATCGGTTTGCCCGGGTTTTAGGCCGGTCATTTTACCAATGCGCCGGCGGTACAGGCTTTCCAGGGTTTATTTATGACCGACTCAGCCGTTTGAGGGTATACAGGAAATCCAAGGCCTGACGAGGTGATAAATCGTCAGGATTGAGGTTTTCCAAGGCATCATCTAAAGCACTGGACACAGGCTCAAAAGGCAGCTGTGCCTGCGCATCAGCAGATTTGGGTGTACTGACACACACAGAATTGTCAGATTCGTCACGACTGGCTTCCAGTTCGGTTAGTTTACGGCGGGCAGCAGCAATAACACTTTGCGGTACACCCGCTAGTGACGCCACCTGCAGGCCGTAACTTTTGCTGGCCGCGCCGGTTTCAACACTGTGCATAAATCTAATGGTTTCATCATGTTCGATGGCATCAAGATGCACATTTACCACATTGTCGTAATGGTCAGGCAACTGCGTCAGCTCAAAATAGTGGGTAGCGAACAAAGTATAGGCTTTAACTTTGGTGGCCAGATGATGCGCACACGCCCAGGCCAGAGACAACCCGTCGTACGTACTGGTACCCCGACCAATTTCATCCATCAGCACCAGTGAGTTTTCAGTGGCATTGTGCAAAATATTGGCGGTCTCAGTCATCTCGACCATAAAGGTAGAGCGGCCTGAAGCCAGGTCATCAGACGCCCCTATGCGGGTGAAAATGCGGTCAATTTTGCCGATGCAGGCGTCTTGTGCCGGTACAAAGCTACCAATGTAAGCCATCAATACAATAAGTGCAGTCTGACGCATGTACGTGGATTTACCGCCCATATTAGGTCCGGTAATAATCAGCATTTTTTGTTCGTCTTTTAAATACAAATTAT
>MDTB01090011.1_pt1 | contig 11593 bp, 15 predicted proteins | sample 811161 | NCBI WGS metagenome assembly MDTB01 (sample SAMN05326650, study PRJNA326480) | marine metagenome | isolation source: seawater | place: Mediterranean Sea | collected 2009
ATATAATACAATAATTTTATGAAATTATTAAAATAAATTAGGTTAATTAATAAAAACAAAATATACACTATTGTATGGTATTATATTATATTTGTCTGTCTATTTTAATAATTGTTTCTGGTCATTATTTTTATGAATATTATATATCACATTTTCACAAACCTAAACAAGTTAATGTATATAATGATGTTAATAAACATTATTTAAAAATATCAGAAGATTTATCTAAAGAAGTTAATGAACGAGACCGAATGAAAAATGATTTAAAAGAATACCTAAAGACATGTGTTTAAATATATAAATGAATAAACTGATATCTCGATTTCCATTATTCGAACTTTCCTATGAAACAGTAAAACATAGTAAAGTTCCTATACTATCAAAAACCATATATATGGCTATACCATTTGGAAAAAAATTTTTTGTTTGGTTTACTTTTTTTGAAGATAAAAACATCTGTTTATTATTAGAAATAGATAAATACAAAAATGAATATTCTATCAAGGAAATTTTTCCTGTATCTTCATGTTTTGATTCTAGTTTATCCTTAGGGACGATTCTTTACGGAACAATAGTAATAGAAAATGGAATAAAAATATTTGTAGCCGATAATATTTATTACTATAAGGGAAAAAATGTGTCGCAATATACTTTTTCAAAAAAAATCACCATGCTATCTTTGTTTTTTAAACATGATATACATCAATCTATATATCATAAATCACAATTGTTGTTTACCTTACCGTATTTTCGTGATAGTATCATTACTTATACCAATGAATTGCATGAGGTAAATTATCGTATTTATACTACACAATTACGCAGTATAGATAACTACGGTGCTTTTATCAATTATTCTGATAAATCTATTTATGAATGTAAAGAACAAATCATGGTAGTAAAACCCACCATCCAGAATGATATTTATGAATTATATGCGAAACATGATGCTACTAAACGAATAGGATATGCATGTGTAAATAGGTATGATACCAGTGTATTGTTGAATTCTATATTTAGAACTATAAAAGAAAATATAGATTTAGATAATTTAGAATTAAGTGATAGTGAAGAAGAATTTGAAAATATAGAAGAAGATAAATATGTTGATTTAACTAAAACGGTATTAATGAAATGTAAATATAATTCAAAATTTAAAATGTGGGAACCTGTTAATGAAAAGCCTTTATCTTTATAAAAAAATATACAAATAGTATATATGAGTAGAATGGTATATAATCCAACCTTATATCCGAGTACCCAAGGTGCGGTAACCGGATATCCGGGACCAGCCAATTCAACGTTGGCGTTAAAAGCATGTCCGGGTCCCGATCTTTACAAAAAAGGTGGAACGAAAAAAAGGCGGCATACGCGAAATAAATATACACGTCGTATAAGAAAAACACGTAGACGCATTCGTCGTAATTTAAGGCGTATGCGTCGTAGTTTAAGACGTCGTAAACGTAGGAGTTGATATAGTATTTATGTTTTCTACTACATTTTCAATAATATCATTCATCAATGTTTTAGCAATAGTTTTGTTTATTTTGATAATAGAATTCTCATTTACACTAGAATGTTGTTTAATTTGGTTGTAAAATAATTCAATGTTTTGGTGTAATTTTGTTAACCATTCTGTATGATATTTGTGATATACTTCTAAATATGATTTATGTAATTGGTTACTGTTTAAAAGAGAATTATTTAGATAGGTTTGATTGATTACATAATTATCTATATTCATACCTAACTCCATTATTTTCTGATGTTCTTCAATTTTAAGTTTATTTTCCTTGCCTAATTCATTGATACCGGCAATAATTAGAATAATATCTTGATGTATTTGATTGATGAGTTCAAAATCATATAGATTAAACGGTTCTAAATCTTTATAGATAGGATAATGGTGAATATGTTTAAGCTCGTTTAATTTATCGCACTGTATTTTTGTTAATTGTTTTTGTAGAGTTTGTTCAATTGTAATAAATAATTTATAATAATCTCCGTATATGCGATTATCAATAAAATGGTATAAATCTAATAAATGTTTGTATTCTAATTCAATAGCTTTATTTTGAAAATGAAACGAATCAAGACCAAAATAATGTGAATTTTCTTGTTCAATATATTTAAGATATTTTTGTTTTACATTTTCTTTAATAGTAACGATATCATTCATGGTATGTTTAATGGATAATCGTATTTCTTTTAATGCATCAAATTTACGAGAAATAATATCCATTCTTATAAATATAATGGATGATAAAAAAAATAACGCACTTGTTCATAAAAAACCCGTGATATGGACAAAAGAACATGAGAAAATTTTAATTGATTGGGGTGATAAAGCAATGTGCTATCGGTGGTTACATGCAAAAAGTCATAATATCTATAGTAGAGTAAATACGTTTTTTACAATACCGGTAATTATAATGAGCACCTTAACGGGTACTGCTAATTTTGCTCAGGACCGTGTTCCAGAGCATCTTCGTGGATATTATTCCATGACTATAGGTTTTGTGAATATATTAGCAGGTATTATAACTACTATTCAACAATTTTTAAAAATAACTGAATTAAATGAAGCGCATCGAGTGAGTAGTATATCTTGGGATAAATTTTATCGTAAAATTCGCGTAGAATTATCTAAAGCACCTAATGAAAGACAAACCGTATACGATTTTTTAAAATCATGCACCGAAGAATTTGACCGATTAATGGAAACAAGTCCAACTATTCAAAAAAATGTTATAGACTTATTTAATAAAACGTTTAACCATAAGAATATTGAAGAAAGTAAAAAAAAATTATTTGAACAATTAAAAAAACCAGAAATATGTGATGCTTTAGAATCTATTGAATTGGTTTTATACAAACCAGACCAAACTGAAATAAGACAAACCAATTACAAAGAACTTGTAAATGATGTATTGATGAATATTAATCAAGTTAGTGACGAAGATGCTTTACAAATGAAATATACAATAATTACTAAGTTTATTGAAAATTTCAAACAAGAAATGAGTAGAAGACCTACAAAACAAGAAATAATGCATAATGTAGAATCAGGTGAGTTGCATATTGATGAGACAACTATAGATAGTTATTTAACAAAAAATAGCAATCAAATTGAAGCTGAGCCTTAAAATAAAATATTATCTTATACTATAAATGAGCCGTATAGACAACAATGCTAAAAAACAGCTTAAAAAGCAATTAAAAGAAATGTTACAAAATCAATTGCAGTCTGATGATAACAACACACATGAAAATGGTTTGCAACAGCAACAGCAACAGCAACAGCAACAGCAACAGCAACAAGGTGGAAAAAGAAAAACGCGTCGTAACAGAAAAAAAAATAAAAAATCGCGTAAACGTAGACGCCGAGGTTCCAAAAAGGGATTACTTCATAGTTTAACAAAAATGTTTAAACTATAAAAGGTATTATCTGCAATATTTACCAGCTCTGGCGAATGAATCAACTATAAAAATAACAAAAACGCCTAAAAAAGAGTAAAGAACCATTTCTTCGTGCACAGCTCCGGTTTTCTCGTTTTTTTGTTCTTCTAACAAATAAATCATATAATTGATTCGCTCCATTAACTCTTCATTATTACTGGATGATGGTTGATTTGTCGCCATATTCGTATAAGGTACATAGGATTCTTGTAAAGTTGAAAATTCTTCTTTACTTGAAACGCAATTATCTGTATTGGGTATTTTAGGTATCGTTGTATTTGTATATGGTGCCTGGGTATTTGTTCTTAATAAAGATGCATCATTTTCTAATTCTTCATTGGTGGATATTTTAGGAGGTTCTAGTAAATTAGGACTATCATCTTCATCTACACTATTTAGTTGCTTAAATAACTTTGCTGTTTCATCACTTGTAATTTTTTTTTTACCGTTTAAGGAGTGAGATTGAGTTTTAATTTTCGTTAATGTGGGCGTCGAATTTATTTCTGAATAACCTAAAGAGCTTGCCATACTTATAAAAATATAAGATTAAATTTTTATAAACTATACTGAAAAATATATCATTATGTATATAGTATGAAAATTAACATTTTACTGTTAGCTGTTTTTACGATAATCTTATATACTATGCCTAGTGTAAGAGTATTTTTAAATGAACCTTTAGGTAAAATTGTATTTTTTATAATTTGTTTATATTTTTTTTACCAATCTCCTGTTTTAGGAATTATAGTAGTGTTACTAACCTTATTATTTAAACAATATTCTTATAAAGATAATAATATACCACTGGCGATTAGTTATAAAACTAATATACAAACACCTGTCACAACTATATCCGATTTAGTACCACATGAATCTGGTTTAGAGTTATTGCAAAAAGATGAATACCTGAGACCAAAGGAATCCAATAGACATAGTATAGTTAAAGGTTCACCGCAAGTATGTAATGATAATACACTGTGTTTATACGATAATGAACCTCAAGCGTATGAATTAACTATTCCTGGTGAAAAAATTATCTAAAGATAGTAACATATGATGAAAGTTAGTAAACCAATATTATTTTTATTTGGTATATTAGTAGTTACTGTTTCATTATCGATATATATTGAAAATAGAAAGGAAGGTTTTGTAGTTGAAGCAGTAAGTAAAATGGTTAGAAAACGTGTTAATAAACGATATCGTCCTTTGCGTAGAAATCTGATAAAGCATAAACAAAATTTAATGGAAGATTTTGAAAAAATGATTCATAAAATGGATAAAAAATAAACTATTCGTATATAATATTAAGACGTTTTATGGCAAAAATACCAAAAACAATATTTGGAAAAATAGATTATTTTATAAAATCTCTAAATGAAAATAAATTTTTTGTAGGTATACTAGTTTTAGTATTAAATGTTTTTTCTAAATATATTGAATTAAAATTAACAAAAACGCAAGAAGCTTATTTTAAAAACAGTTTTATTCGCCAACTTTTCATTTTTGCAGTTGTATGGAGTGGAACTCGTGATATTTATATATCCATAGCAATGACTGCGGTTTTTGTTGTTTTAGCGGATCATTTATTTAATGAAGAAAGTAAATTTTGTCTTATACCAAAATACTGGAGCGAAAAAATGAAGCAAGTCATCGATACAGACGGTGATGGTAAATTAAGCGATGAAGAAATAGAACATGCTATTCATATTTTACAGCGAGCAAAACAAGATCGTTTAGATAATCAGAACACTAATATGTATAATTCATTTGTAAATAGAATTTCATAAATTGATACCTATAAATAAATAATCACAGAAACATTATATCATGGGTGATTATTTAATCATAGACGGAAGTTATTATTGCTTTTACCGATATCATGCTCTTAAGCAATGGTGGGGATTTGCGAGAAAAGAATGTCCTATTGATGAACACCATACCGAGTTTCTTGAAAAATTTCGTGAGGTCTTTGTTAGTAAATTGTTAGAATTGCCTAAAACATTAAAATTAGAAAATCCAACTATTATAGTAGGTAAAGATTGTCCTAGAAAAGATATTTGGCGTATGGAAATATTTCCACACTATAAAGGTAATAGAAACTCGGAAGCTGACTCTTTACTAAAAGAATGTTTTAAAATGATATATCAAGACAAATTATTTCAATTAGGTGGTGTTCAACATACTCTTTATCATCCTCATTTAGAAGCAGACGATGTAATTGCATTACATACCAAACATTTGCGAGAAACAGCACCTACCGCGTTTATACATATAGTTACCAGTGATACTGATTATTTACAATTGCTGCAAGATAATGTTGAAATTTATACACTAAATAAAACACTTTTACGTGATAGTAAAACATTTGACGGAAATGTAGAAAAATATTTATTTTGTAAATGTTTAATGGGAGATAAATCAGATAATATTCCAAGTGCGTTTCCTAAGTGTGGGCAAAAAACTGCGGACAAATGTTGGAATAGTTTAGAGTTTTTAAATAAAAAAATATTTAATTTAGGCAATACTGAGCAATTTAAACAAAATAAATTATTAATTGATTTTAATAACATTCCAGAAATATATGCACGCGCGTATCAAATAATATAATAAAGATGATAAATTATAAATATTTTTTTTTTAAAAAATTTTTATAATAAAGAATTATATAATGCCTGGACACGCCGGAGTTAAGCAAACCGTTCGTTCGCAAATGAAGCACCCTTATGTTTCTAATTCTACTGTTTTGTGTTTTGTTACATCTGTCGCCATGGGCGATGTAAATAAAGGAACTAAAAATGATGTTTTAGAAGGTAGTTTAACTTACACTACCAAAAAAGATAAGGTTGTTAAAGAGAAATATGTTGCAACCTGGGTTAAAGAGGACCAACTCTACCATGTAACAGCTAAATGTGTCATGGTCAATGTAAACGCTGACGCTACTGTAACAGGCACCTTAAATGGATTAGATGTTAAATTAGAAAATAAACCTGGACACCCACTTTTAAAGGAGAAACCAACACCCGTCACGCGCCCTCCTCCTTGCCCTCCTCCTCCTTGCCCTCCTCCTCCTTGCCCTCCTCCTCCTTGCCCTCCTTGCCCTCCTCCTCCTCCTTGCCCTCCTACTCCTTGCGCGCCCGTCCCTTGTGCGCCTGTCCCTTGCCAACCTATTCTTAAAAATAAATTGTGCGATGATTTAGATGTCGCTAAAAAAACTTTACAGCTTGCCGATGTTGTTGTAACAGAATTTAGAGAGGTTAATGGTGATGCAGAAGTATTGCGCGCAGATGTTGTTAAAAGAACTCATGTTAATAATAAAATAATTAGATCGGATGTAGAATCTGTAACCAAAATAGTAAGACAAGTTTTAGCTACAGTTTTAAAATTTGAAAATAAATTAGATAATGTTATCATAACTACATCAAATGAAATAAGACAAGTAATAAATAGTGGTGTCACTTGCGAAGAATTAAAAGAGGAGCTATTACAAGATATTATATCGAACATTAATTTATTCGCCAACAAATATTTAGAATTCAAAAAAATGCAAGAAGAAGAATTATTACTATTGAGAGAGGAAGTATCCCAAGTAGAAACTCTTATTTGCAGTAATAATGTAATTATTAAGAAAAATATGGAACAAACTGTTCGTGATGAACTAAAAATTAAAAAATTACATGTAAAAGCTATATTTGAATTAGTCGAAAATATTACCAATACTTATAAATCTCTACCCAAAAGTCTTCTTGATACATGTGAATTTACTAGTTTTAGTGGTGCATTAAGAGCGGTTAATAAAGAACTTGCTCGATGCCTACCTTCTCCTGCTAAAACCGAACAATTAGAACTTAAATTATTACAATCGGTTACCTCTGGAGCTAATATGTTACGCGAAATTTTTGACCATAAATGCGATAAAATGGTTGAAGTTGTTGATGACTTATTAACTATAAATAAGTTACAACAACAACATGTAGAAGCCACATTACTATTTGATAAAACACCTAAAACTACTTTATTATTTAATGAAATTAACGTCGGACTAGCCAAAATGAGTAAAGTAACTGGACTTGTTATAGAAAGATTAACTAGAGCAAAGAACGACATTGTCCACAGAGAAAAACGCTTTCAAGTAGAAATCGATGAATCGGTTAAATTTCTAAGCGAACTCAATGTTCCTATTGAATGTTTTGGTAATAATATTGATGGGTTACTTCAATGTGAGTTAGATAGATTGCCCATGACTAGTGTTAAGCGTAAGGGTATAGTTTATGCTAAAAAATCTTTTGATGCTCTCAGAGAATTCCATAGTGATGTTCGAAATCTTGAAAACACATTAGTAGTGAATCTTAAAGGTAGTGCATCTGTTAGTAAAGATATTATGGTTGATGTATATGACGGCGTCCTTGATATTATAGGAAATGAACATTACAAAAACAAAGTTGTAGCACAATATTATGCCGCTAACACATCGTCTGTGAGCACGTTATTAGACTCTAGTATAAGCAAAAACATCAAAGCAGTCATAGGTAATGCTTTTGTTTTAGTAGGAATTGGTGTTAGAAGTTTAGCGAGTGAGGTGGTGGTTTCTGATCTACCTATTCTTCCACTTATTACATGCGCTAATTTAACTCTTGTAGAAGAAGATTTAAATCGTATTTTACTTAAAGCTTTAGGAGATATAATAATACATTCAATCACCGGTATTACGAAAAAAGTAGAAGAAACGCGTAAAATACTAACAAATTTAAATAATCAAACTGCACAAGGTATCAAGGATTTATCCAATATTCATCATGCTACTCAATTAAAGATATTAAAAATAGTACCCAAACTACTTAATGATACAAAAATATCATTAGCCAACTTTAATAATATCATTCGTTTTGGATTAAATCTTACTCTTGATGCCGCGTCAAAAACTTTAAAATGTTAATTTAAGATAAAAAAATCTGTATAATTTTTTATCTTATTAATTATTATAATGAGTGGTAAAGCACCTAATCAACCCCGCCGCCCCCCTGCTCCTGGTTCGAAAGACTTCTGTAACATGTTTTCTACTTTTAAAACCGCTTCTAATCCTAAAACTAGAAGTCCGTTGATTACTAAGAAATTAGTGCCACGCCGGGATGCTCTTTATGCGTTTCCTCCTGCTTCCAACAAAAAATGTTTCATTCCTTTTGACCAAAAAGATACTCCTGATTGGGAATTTACACTTGATGAAGATGGTCTCCCTACTAGAATTACATGCCGAAATCCAGGAACATGGGATATAGTTAATCAATATCAACTGGATTGTCTTCGCTCTAGCAACAAAGGTCCACAACAATTATCTGGTTTTACAGTTTTTGGTAATGTAAAGAGAGGTGAAGGTAGACCGGTTCCAAATAGTTCGGCCACTAACACCGTAGAGAAAAAAGGTGATAAAAATGTATTAGTTATTGCGTTTACTGCGTATTTTAATCATGGCGACTATTTCAAAGTTGGTGCTGTATCTTCGGATGCAACTGTCGCCATATGTAACAGTTATCCTGGTGTCACCAAATTGACTGATCCTATTTGCATTACTCTTGCTAGTAAACATACATTAAAATAAATAATATATTAGAATGTTTATTCATTTTAATTTAAATAATAAAAAATTATGTTTTTTATTATTATCTAATCACTATATATAATGGGTGATAAATTCTGTACCCGACAAAATATGAAGACTCCTTATGTTAGCCGTGATAATAGTATTATATTAGAGTTCACAAAATCCCGAGGAGTTGGGTTAAAACCATCAAATGATAGATTAAAAGGAATAGTTGAATATAAAGTAGACAAAAATGATTCTATTACAGAACCGTTTATCGCTCAATGGAAAGAAAAAAATAGAGTTTATATGATACGGTCTAAATCTATTGTAGCGCATGTGGGTCCACGTCATCTAATTGAAGTTAATATTAATGCTACAAAAATGCTTCTTTATAACAAACCAAAACATCCAGAAAAGAGACAGGCTAATTTGGTAGAACACAGTAAATAGTATAATTATATATGTAATTAAACTATATATCCAAACTTATGGTATTACTACTGTCTGATTTATTACGACGCTTTGATTTTCCTGGTTTACCTATCCCCATATCCGCATGCATTTCCTTTAATTCTTGAATACTAATGGTACTAGAATCATCTTTCTTAACTTCCACTTTTTTTGTCTTTAATCCTTCTAGTATATTACTTATATCGGGTGATGCTCCTTGCACATTGGGACCCGACATATCAGCACGTGGGCGTCGTGCAGTTTGTTCTGGTCCTCTGGATACTGATGCAAATCCTGATTTTCCACTGACACCACTATTTAGATCTGGGTCTATGGACATTTGAACATTATTAGACCTTCTAGGAGGAGCCATATTTTTTGTTTTCATGGGAGGTGGAGGACCTTGTGATTCATCTTGATTCATTACGTTATTCATAAAATCGGAGAATCCCGGATTTTGGTCACCCATTGAATTCATGGCCGCTTGAGTAAATTGTTGTGCTAATACTGGATTTTGTCTCATAATATCATCCATACCAGGCATAGCCGATTTAAACATGGTATTTGTCATGTGTAGCATAAGTGCACTGCCTCCTAACTGAAATAATAGTTTAATTTCTGGAGCCATCTTTGCTTTGGATTTATATTTTTCATGTAGTTCACCAAATATTTCATCATAATCACTGATATTTTCATTGACTTGTTCTGCCCACCCATCTAATTTAAAATCAAAAGGATCAAATTTATTGTTTAAAAATTCAATACCTGTAATAAACGCCATTAACATTTTTCCCTGAAATTGAACCGAATTTTTTGTTTCTTTTTCACTTATTAATGTTTCATATTCCCCCTGCATTTCAGATAAAGATGATTCCATGGTGTATTGTTTGGTTAAATTGGCGCCTTTCTTTTCCAATGCCTCCAATTTTCTCAAATATTCAAACTTCTTTTTTAATAACTCTTCTTTCGACATTTCAGGCTCCTTGGGAGGGGTTGCTTTATCTGGGTCCATTGGAATGTTATTAAATTTACCATAACCGTCCCATGTCTTAGCAGAACCACTCATATCACTTGCCGTCGCTGAACCTAAATCACCTGTATTAGTTTGTAATGGTTCTTTTTCAAAAGATACTGTTCTTTGAGTAGTAGGAATAGGTTCTATATTAATATTCTCTTTTTTAGTTTCACCAGGCAAAATACTTGTAAATATACTTGTTTTATTGATTTCTAATGGTTTTATATCAGCATTCTCATCTTTTGATATAGAAATATCTTTACTAAGATCGTTTAACTCATTTTCTAAATTAGTTAAATCACTAATATGTATATCACTGGTGGGACTTTTCGTGCCATCTTTTTTCTTTTCATTCATAAGTAATTCAATACCTCCACCAAAATTTACCGAAGGTGCAGAAATATCTATTTCCTTATTTGGTTGTGATGAACTTATTTCTATAATGTCGGGTTGATTCATTATGAATTAACTAGAACTTATAATTTTAAGTATTCCGCATTTAATATATTGTTTTCAATATACCATATACCTTGTAGAAAACCATCCGCCAAATCATCTTTTTTTTTATGAGTGGAAAAATGTGTTTTCCAGTTAAATAATTCCTCATGGGTATCTAAACTTTGTTTTGTAACATCTATACCTTTTTTTTTACGTTCCGCGTATTTGCTACTTTTCCCTATAAATCGTTTTAACTTATTGGTGGCTGATACAAATTCTATGTTATATTGATTTTTCATAATGAAATATTGCGTAACCATGCCTTGAATACATTTCATTCTAGGTGCTATATTACCTAATTGATTTTCTATTAGTATAGTGTCTATACTATAGTTTTTAAATGTTTCATCGTATTTGGTTTGAATGGTTTTTCCTAAAGTTACCAAATCATAATCCTTTGCCTTTGTTTTTGTTGTTATAGTAAATAGTTTTGTATCTTTTATTTTTTTTAAATCTTTTAATAACCTTGTTTTTGAATTTGTATTATATGTTAACCCAACCCATGGTTTTGTATCACGGTAATGCTCTGCTATTTCTATTAATTCTGGTAATGATTTTTTAGTTAATTTTTCTAAAGGATACTCTTTCGACAT
>MDTB01082369.1_pt1 | contig 11592 bp, 9 predicted proteins | sample 811161 | NCBI WGS metagenome assembly MDTB01 (sample SAMN05326650, study PRJNA326480) | marine metagenome | isolation source: seawater | place: Mediterranean Sea | collected 2009
CATTTAACACAGCTGGAACCTTGGAGTCACCACTATCACCAATAAATTTTAAGAGTACGACAATTGGTGAATCCGGTGCGACCTTGCAATTTGGGATTAATTATGATGGATCGACCCAGTTTTCATCTGCTTTTTCAGTTTACGCTCAGACCCAAAATGGTTCTCCAGAGGGTGATTTAATTGGATTGGACATCGGAGATGATGGTCTTGTTAGTGCCAATTACTCAAATGGTTCAGCAAAAAACCTTGCAAAAATTGTGCTTGCTAACTTTAGTAACGCAACTGGTTTAAGACAGTTGGGTGATAGTAGTTATTTTGAAACCTCAAAATCGGGAGCTGCGACCCTTGGTGAGGCTGGAACAGCGGGATTTGGAACTCTTCGAGCTGGTGCAAGAGAGAGAGCTAATGTTGACTTGACAGCAGAGTTAATCGAGCTGATAACAGCGCAACGTAACTTCCAGGCAAATGCTAAGGCTATTGAAACTAACAATACATTGACACAGGCAATTATTAACATTCGAAGTTAATAGCAAAAACTAAGGAAAAAATATTATGGACAGGTTGGCATGGGTAGCGCTTTCAAAAGTAACGGAGGATTCTGCTGTAAGGCGACGCCTAACCAACGAGTTAGCAAATGTTAATACGATTGGTTTCAAAAGAAGCTATGAAACAGCAGTAAAAACTTTGAAGTCAAAAGGTCCAGGTTTCGATGATCGGTTCCAGGTTTACGTTTTTCCTGAGGATTTAGTAACACTCGAGGCGGGCCCAATGATGGCTACGGGACGAAATCTCGATGTAGCAATGGAAAATAGTACCGTTCTGGCGGTACAGGCTCCAAATGGCGAACAAGCCTTCACCAGAAGAGGTGATTTGAAGGTTGATGCAGGAGGTTTATTGGTAAATGGATCGGGCCATCCGGTGCTTGGTCAGAATGGAACCATTAATGTTCCAGTCGGCTTGGAGCTCAATATTGCTCCCGATGGAACTATTTACTCGACTGATCCGACCGAGCCAGCTGCAGAAGCTGTCGAGGTTGACCGTTTAATGTTAAGAGATGCAAGTGAGACCCAACTAATAAGGCGGGAGGATGCCCTATTAAAACCTATCGAGGAGGATGCTGGACCGTTTGGAGATATTGTTGATGGACAGGTTCCACCTTCGATACGACCGGGAACTCTTGAAGGTGCGAATTCTTCTGCAATTGAATCCATGTTACAGATTATGGACCACAGTCGTCAATTTGAGGCACAGATTAGGATAATTAAAGAAGCAAAAACTATGGATGAATCGGCTGCAACTATGTTGAGAGCCACTAAATAAAGTGTAATTAAATAAAAAAAGAGGGAAAAAAATGGATGCATCAATGTGGGTAGCAAAGACAGGTTTAGACGCACAACAAACACGTATGTCCGTCATATCGAATAACCTAGCCAACGTTAATACGACTGGATTTAAAAGGGATCGAGCAACTTTTGAAGATCTTCTATACCAGACTGTTCGTCGCGCTGGAGGACAAACAACGGCTAATACTCAAGCACCAACAGGACTTATGCTGGGAACAGGAACCAGAATTTTATCAACCGAAAAAATTCATGCTCAGGGAAATCTTATTCAAACACAGAATGCTTTGGATTTGGCGATTAATGGTGAAGGTTTTTTTCAAATATTACAACCGGACGGCACCTTGGCTTACACCCGTGACGGCTCATTTAACATGACAGCGAACGGTGAAGTTGTAACGTCCATGGGATTGCTTTTGCAGCCTGCCTTGGTCATACCCGCAAATGCTTCAAGCGTTACAGTTGGTAATGATGGAACGGTTTCCGTCAGTTTGTTTGGTGGCGGAGAACAAGCGATTGGTAACATTCAGGTTGCCCGTTTCGTGAATGCTGGAGGTCTTGAACCAATTGGTCAAAATCTCTATGAAGAAACGGCGGGTAGCGGAGCTCCAGTTTTATTACAACCAGGAATTGATGCGGCAGGTCAATTGATGCAGGGGGCACTTGAAGCTTCCAACGTTAATGTTGTCGAGGAAATGGTCAATATGATAGAGACACAGCGCGCTTACGAGGTTAACTCAAAAGCTATTTCTTCTGTGGATGGCATGTTGCGGTTTATAAATAATAATTTATAAGGGAAAAAACCATGATACGACTCATTAATATTCATTTTTTTATCTTGTCAATAGGTTTAGTTGGTGGTTGTGCATCCACTCCTCAACTTGAACCATCCGCAGAATTTGCTCCTGTTTTACCTCCGAAAGTAGAGGATGAAAGACCCGCTACAGGCTCGATTTTTCAACATGGAGAAAGTTGGACGTGGTTTGGACGAAAAAGAGATTTTGAAGTTGGCGACGTTATAACTGTAACGTTGAATGAAAGTACCCAATCTTCAAAGAAACAGGCAATAAATTTATCTAAGGTATCCACAAACGATGTTCTGACAGCAGGCATGGCAGCGAAAATATTACCTGAAGCAGTGAGTGATATGAAATTAACCGGTAACACTACTACTAATACTGGTAGCGGTGACTCATCGCATACAGCTTCATTGACAGGATCAATTGCAACAACCGTTGTCGAAGTTTTATCGAACGGAAATCTAGTAATTCGCGGTGAGAAAAAACTTGCGTTAACTGAAGGTAGCGAAACTATTCAAGTATCCGGGATTATCAGAAGTGACGACATCGCGCCTAATAATACAGTTCAATCAAAAAATATTGCTAACGCCAGCATCGCTTATAAAGGAACAGGAGATCTGGCTGCAGCGAGTCGGGCTGGATGGGGTACAAGAATAATCCATAAGTATTGGCCTTTTTAGGAAAAGCAGATGAGAACCACTATCGGAATAATATTGGCAATATTTTTATTTGGAAACAATTCGTATGCTGATCGCTTGAAGGATTTAGCGTCGGTTGCTGGTGTTCGAACTAACCAATTAATTGGATATGGTTTAGTCGTTGGTTTACAAGGAACGGGTGATGGATCTGATATCGTATTTACAGCACAAAGTTTGAAATCTATGCTGACAAGGTTGGGAGTAAGTGTTGATAGTCCTTTATTTGACTTTGATCTCAGCACAAAGTCTGCTACCAGTCTTGAGGTAGACAATGTGGCTGGCGTTTTAGTTACAGCCGAACTTCCAGCCTTCGCGAAACCAGGACAGAAAATTGACGTCAATGTATCGACCATTGGAAAAGCTGAGAGTTTACGAGGTGGTACGCTCGTAGTGACTCCTATGCGTGGAGTTGACGGAGAGGTATATGCTCTAGCTCAGGGGCAAGTAACAGTGACAGGTGTAGACGCTGAGGCCGCAGGTACACAAGTTTCGATTGGGACTACAACAGCAGGTCGAGTTCCCAGCGGTGCGACTGTCGAGAGAATGGTAGAGTCATCTTTTGATAAATCTGAGTATATCGTTTTAAATATTCACGATGGCGATTTCACTACAACTTCGGCAATAGTCGATACCATCAACGATACTTTTGGAGAAGGCGTTGCTGAGGCTATGGACGGAGTTTCCGTGATGGTTAGAGCTCCAATGGATCCTAATCAACGAGTGTCGTTTATGAGTATGGTGGAAAATCTTGATGTTACGCCGGGAGAACCTCCAGCCAAAGTCGTTGTTAACGCTCGAACAGGAACGGTGGTTATTAGTCGTAATGTCAGGGTGACAGCTGCAGCCGTTACCCATGGTCCGATAACCGTTTCAATTTCGGCCACTAATGAAGTCAGTCAGCCCGAGGCAGATTCCCAAGGTGTTACCGCCGCAGTTCAGAATGCAGATATAGAAGTAGATGAACCAAAAAATAAAATGTTTTTGTTTCAACCAGGTGTTGATTTAAGAGAAATTGTTGATGCTGTGAATCAAGTGGGAGCTACACCGTCATCATTAATTGCCATCTTAGAGGCATTAAAAAAATCAGGAAGTTTGAGAGCAGAATTGGTGGTTATATAAAATGGAAAATATTATAAACGGTGCCCGTTCATCCTTAGATTTTGCTCAGTTGGGAGAATTAAAAGGGCGTGCTCAGAGAAGAGAGGACAGCGCATTAAGAGAGACGGCGCAGCAATTTGAAGCGATGTTTTTACAAATGATGTTAAAAACTATGCGCGAAGCAGTTCCTCGAAGTGGTTTTATGGATTCAGATGCTGTCCAGAGTTATGAGTCGATGTACGATCGTGAGCTATCTTTGCATCTTGCTCAAAAAAATTCAGTTGGTATTGCTGATATGCTGGTGAAGAGCCTCTCCAGATCAAAAGAAAATGTTCAAGATACGGAATCGTTTCTACTAAACCGATCAGATAGTCCAAATTCTTATCCGTTAAGGAAGAATCATAATTCACCGATGGAACTAAAAAGAAAGCGTGAAATTTACAATATTTCTCGTCCTGAGCCAAGCTCATTTCCCATAGGAAATAATTTTGAAAACAAAGTAAATTCCTTGAGCGAAGGAAAAGATAAATGAGTGATTTAGTATCGATTGCAAGCGGTGCAGTTAGTATTTATCAGCGTGCTCTAGCGACAGTAAGTAATAATATTGCCAACGTTGATACCGAGGGTTACACCCGGCAAGAATTAGATCAAAAAGAAAATAATACGAGACAGTACGGAACATCGTTTTTTGGTACCGGAGCTTATCTGGCCGGTGTGGAGCGGCAATATGATGCATTTGCGGAGAATAATTTACGCAGAAGTTATAGCGATTTAGAGGTTCAAACCTCAATATTGGAGTTTACTAATAGAGTTGTTGATTTGCTCGGTGATGAAGATATTGGTTTGCTTAGTGCGTTTGATAAGTTTTTTGCAGCTGCAAAACAATTGTCTACCGATCCAGCGTCTAATATTATGCGCAATGCTTTTTTGTCCGATTCCGATGGATTAGCTGCACAATTCAGGAATTTATCGGCACAACTCGACCTAGTAGAAAAAGAAACTGAAGAGGGAATCAAAGCAGAATTAAGAAAGATAAACAGTATAACAGATCAGCTTGCAACGGTTAACAAACAACTAAGCAGAAAATCGACTACTAGCGATCAACCGCCGGAAATTTTGGATACACGTGATCTTTTGCTGAGAGAACTTTCACAACTTGTGAGAAATACGGTTACCGAAAAAACGAGTGGAGTAGTAACTGTTTCACTTGGAACGAATAGTAATCAAGGTGTCATCCTCTCTGGGGTCAACGCACGTAATCTCGAGGCTACAATAGACTCATCTGATGTGGGCCGAGTAGTTTTTAATATAGATCCGCAAAGTGCTTCTCGTGAGGTTGCGTCAGGAGTTGGAGGTGGAACACTAGGTGGAATCGTCGAAGTTCGAAAGAAAGTGTTAAAGACTGTTTATAGTGAGTTAGATACTTTAGCTAAATCTTTTGCATCTGAGGTTAATAAAGTCCACAAAGAGGGTTTAGATGGATACGGGAATCCGGGTGGCGATCTTTTTGCACTCGATCCAAAATTCACAATTACGGCGGCGACTGGACAAACCGCAGTTCAATCAACAATTTCGGTTAATGATATATCAAAGGTCTCCTACGGAAATATCAATCTTAGTTATGATCAAAGTGCGGGCCAGGTAAGTAATATTCAACTAGGAAATGAAAATTTTTCCGATGGAGATAAAATACTCTTTTCTCTGAACGGCAAAACGGTTACCTACACAGTTGAAGCGGGGATTGGATCTAACCGTGAGCAGTTGATGGGTAGTATTACAAAGTTCCTTAAAGACGCATTTGGTACTCAAATAATTGTTAGGCAAGGAACTCAAAGCGATTTTGCTGTCTCCAGCCAACTGTTGAGAAATTTTACCTTTTCTGCAGTAACCGATTCAAGTTCTGGCCATGTTTCCCAAACCAATCATGCAGGTTTGTGGACAGCTACGGATTCAGCTAACAACTCGACTACTGGAATTAGTGTCTTAGATATAAATGGACTAAGAATAACCTTGACGGGAAAAGCTAAAGATGGAGAGAACTTAATCTTAAATTCTGTTAATCGTCCGGCTGCTGGATTAAAAGTTGCTTTGACAGATCCAAAAAAAATAGCAGCTGCCGCACAGTTTCGTGTCATTGAAAGCGCACTTAATGTTGGAGGTGTAATTGCCAATTTAAATTATCAAAAACCTAATATAGTTCCCAGTAATATAAAAGAAATAGATACACTGTTGACCAATAATTTGAATTCTACCGCTGGAGTGGCTGTAGATGGAACTTCAAGCCTTCCTACCATGCAAATTCAAGGAGGTAAAAAAACCGTCCAATTAGCTCTCGAGAACTTTAGCGCATCAAATCCCCTGGAGTTGCAAGTTTTGACTACAGATGGTCGACACTTAGTTGGAAGGAAGCTTGGTGATGACTTAATATCAACGGCAAAAACGGAGGCTTTAAAAGCTGATAGAGTGGTAGGCCAAAGCGAAATCGAAGCCCTTGTACAACAGGCTGGTCAAACGATGATTGACAATGTTGCCGAGAAAGGTGGTTTTGAGAAAGGTGCTACTTACTCATCAAACTACTTAAACGGATTTGGCGATACCAAATACAAAAATTTAGAAGTTTTTTATGGATTTAAAGGTCGTCAGTTAACGACACCTAATTATGATGTCGCTAATCATCTTTTGCTCACCAATGATCCGGTTTCCGCAAAGCTCCAATTTGGCGCTATTGCACCTGACAGCAAAGGTGTCATTGTTAGCCAAGATGGTTTAACTTTGAATGGGGAGCCCTTAAAACCTCTCACACATTTTGGCGTTACATCAACTACCTCTGGTTATAGTATCGACCCAAATACAACTTTCTTTAATGCCGGAACTTCGACTATTAAAGTTAGCTCCGAAAATGGCGTTTTAAAATATCAATTGAATTTTCCGGGGGCAATCATTGATGGAGGTGTAGTCACAACTGATCCAGTCAGCGGAATAAAAACGCTTACTTTTTCTGATACGGAAGGGAAGTATAAGGATTTTAAAATTTCGTATGCTGGTACATTAAACGATGGGGACACAGTTCAGTTTACAACAGCCGCGTTAACGGGCGACAATTTGACCAATCACGTATTATCATGGCTCAATAGTCAGCAAAATGCCTACGGAAAAGGATTATTGTCATCGTTAGGTATCACGGCACAAATTGTAGACGGTGATAAATCGACAGCGGCTATAGATAAGCGGATTGAACTTGTTCGGTCCGTTCAACCCAATAAAGAACAAATCAGCATATCCGGATCTTACGCAGCCGACAGTACGACCATTAATTCAGGTAATGCAATGAACATTAACATTACCGCTCGCGGTATTACTCACACTGTCGCTGTTACAGCAGCAAACACAAAGCCAACCGGAGTCGTTGCTTCCATCAATGCCGCGAACGTGGGTGTTCGAGCTTCTTTTGACTATACAACAAAAAAGATAAATCTAGTAGGAACTGCAGGTAAAGAGAACAGTTTCGAGTTAAGTGTGAAAGACAATGCTTCAGGAAATACGGTGAGTGATTTAACTTTTACCAGCTCGCAATCAGCTTCCAGTAATGATTCAAAAAATGCTGAACCTTCTGATATCCTTTTCGGTTTTGGTGAAAAAGGCACTTCAGCAGAATTAAGCCGATTTGGTTTGAGAACTTCTGCATACATCGAGAGCGAAATCAAAGAAGACTTATTAGTTTTTGTTACGGGCGCTGGTACAGGAAAGTTAAACGCTGCTTATGAATCAACAGAATTCGACCAGACTGCATCTTTGAGAAAAGAACCTTTCGAAATTACGTTTGATACTGAAACAGAATATACAATTAAAGACGTTAATACTGGGACGATTGTGGCTTCACGGAAATACAATGCACTTGATGGGATCAACTATCAAGGAGTAAAAGTTAATTTGTCCGCCAATCCGTCTGCCGGGGATACTTTTTTGATTGATGGCGATGATGACGGTATAGGTAATAACCAGAATATTCTAAATATCGCGGCTTTGGAGCAAAAGGGATTCGTGGGCGGCGAAAATGGAGCTACGCTTTCTGAGAGTTATGGGGGGGCGGTGACGAAGGTGGGTAATATAGCAAATCAAGCCAATATATCCCAGCAAGCATTAACCATTGTCAATGAGCAAGCCCTAGAGAAAAGGGATCAGGTATCTGGAGTAAGTTTAGATGAAGAGGCTGCTGATTTAGTTCGTTTTCAGCAAGCCTATCAGGCTTCAGCACGTGTGATGCAGGTGTCAAACCAATTGTTTGATTCAATTTTACAGTTGAGGTAACAGAAAATATATAGGCCACTGATATGAAGATTTCAACAGGATTAATATATAGACGAGCGGTAGATCAGATGGGTAGTGCGCAGGGGAAATTAGCTCAAATGCAAGCACAGCTCTCTTCAGGGCGAGCTGTGGTTAAGGCGAGTGATGCCCCAGAACAGGCTACGGCAATTCAAAGATTAAAATCAGTAATCGCAAGACAAGATGGATTCGAACAAAACCTGCAGACTACAGAGAATAGGTTGGGATTGGAGGAAGCTGTCTTGAGCTCAGCTACTACCATTTTGGCTAGAGTGAAAGAGCTTGCGATACAGGCGGCAAACGATAGCAACAGTCCGACAGATCGGCAGATCCTAGCCATTGAAATTGACGAGCTGAGAGGTGAGTTATTAGCAGCTGGGAATTCAAAGGATGTCAATGGCAATTATATTTTTGCTGGTTCTAGGGTAAAAAAACCAGCTTTTTACACTGATTCTAGAGGAGACGTGGTTTATCAGGGCGATCAAACTAGAAATTTAGTTGATGTCGGAGAAAACAGGCAAATATTTATAAACCGTCCGGGGTCAGATATTTTCACCCAGGTTCCTCGTACACAACAAAATGGCTCGGTAAAAGGTATTGGTTTCTTTAAAGCTTTGGATGACCTTTCCATGGCTATGAAAACGTCCGACCGGGTTGGAATCGACCAGGGTGTTGCTGATCTTGATGAGATGCAAAAAAGTATGACTTTAGCGATCGCAAAAGTGGGATCAGGTATGACAGTCATTGATTCTCAAAAAAACATGCTAGAGGAAGTTCGGCTCCAGCTAAAGACTGCTTTATCAAATGTTGAGGACATAGATTATGCGGAGGCCGTTACTGATATGAAGAAAAAAATAGTTTCGTTAGAAGCTGCTCAAAGTAGTTTTGCTCAAATATCAAATCTCAATTTATTTGATTACATTAGCCGGTAATATGTTTAAAAGTTTTTAAGTAATTGTTTTGTAGAGAAATAAAAATAATATATGAATAAGTTAAATAATTTATCTTCCGTGTCGATAGGGTATGTAAGGCGGCAAAAAATTGCCGCTCTGGACGGTATATAAAGGGAAAAACAAAAACTCCTCAAAAAATTGAAATGAAGAGAGAAAAATGGCGGAAGTAAATAATACAGAATTTCTTAAAACTTTGGGCATGGGGACAGGAGTCGACATAAAACAGTTGGCTCAAACACTGACTGATGCCCAAGGAGAGCCAAAGAAAAATGTAATTGATAAGGCGATTGCAGAGTCGAACTCAAAAATTTCTGCTTATTCATCTCTTCTTTTTGGTCTTGGTAGTCTTGATACTGCATTTAAAAGTTTAAATGATAAAGGTGATTTTCAGTCACTGACGACTAAAAGTAGCGATGCTACAAAGTTAACGGCCACAACAACTACAGCGGCCGCTACGGGTAAGCATCATATTGTGGTAAGTCAGTTAGCTAAAGGAGAACGTTTGGCGTCAGCTGGATATGCTTCTTCTACATCTTCACTAAATAGTGTAACAGCATTTACGGTTGCCGTGACGGCGGCAGGAACTACCAAAACAGTGCAACTGGGCGGAGTCAGACAAATTACGGAATCTGGTAGTTTTGCGTCCAACTCTACTACAATAAATGGGGGTTCGGCTTTTAACGTTGTTATTGGGAGCACTACCATAGCTGTTGATGGATCGACATATGCTACCACTCCAGCCGGGGTGATTTCAGCTATTAATGCGCAATCTGGTTCAACAGGAGTTAGTGCTGCTTACTCAGGTAACAAAATTGTTTTAACCGGAACTTCAGGGAGTAGTTTTTCTTTTTCTGATACAGCCAGTGATCTTTCTTTTTCGACAACTCAGTCGGCCAGCTCGGGCGGGGCAACAACACCAGCTGGGTTAGTCACAGCTATAAATGATCTTAATTGGGATGTAACAGCTTCTCTAATTGATACTGGTGCATCTTCAAATCCTTATAAAATTGTTTTGCAAGGTAAAAGCGGAACGGCAAATGATTTTTCGGTCACTTTAGCTAATAAAGTTGGAGGAGGTACGCCTTCAGGAATAGCATTTTCGACCAGTCTGCAAAGTGCTCAAAACGCACAATTCACTGTGGACGGTCTGTCTATCGAGAGGGGTAGCAATACTGTTACCGACGTTCTTACAGGCGTTAATTTGGAGTTGCTTCAAACGAGTGGCGGTAGTGAAATCACATTAGATATTATGAGAAACACCTCAGATGTCAAAAAGAAAGTCGAGAACCTTGTTTCTGTTTACAATAATCTTACGATCATCATGGATACGTTAGGTAATCATGAGTCAACAGAGGAATTGGGCGGAGTGTTAGTGGGGGATTCAACTTTGCGTGCTGTCAGGCAAAAAGTCGTTAGTATGGTTACCGCGACCACCACCACTCCAGCAACTGGAGCTACCATGAAGAGCTTAAGCGATTTAGGAGTCTCGCTGGATAGATACGGAAAGTTGACCATCAATCAGACTACGCTTTCGGACTCACTCGAGAATGAAACGCATTTTTTAGAAATTCGAAAAATGTTCTCAGCTGATACCGATATTCAAAGTGAATTTTCTACATCTGATGCCGGAATAGCGGGGGATGCTATTAAAACACTACGAAGCTTGATGGCGACTGACGGTATCGTAAAATCCAAGAGTACAGGTCAATCAAAAGATATAACTCGTTTTGAAAAAGACCTCAGAGCTTTGGAGAAGAGATTGGAAGGTGTTTATGATCGATACATCACTCAATTTACTGCTATGGAGACCTCAGTAAACACTATGAACGGCATTAGAGATAGTCTCAAGCAACAGTTCGAATATCAATCTAAAAATTAGTTTTTCTTTTTAAATCCAATTAATATAAGACAATTCAACTTTCTCGCTTCAATGGTTCTCAGTCTTTTAGAACCAATTGATGGGTGCCAAATATCAATTCAATTATTTTGAGGAAAAGGTGATGGATAAATATTCCAAAGTTATTTTAACATTCATTGCGTGTTTATTGGCGTACGATGTTTTCCAGCAGCAAGTTCCGGAGGCTTTTGCCGCGAATGGTCTAAAAAAAGGGATGGATTTAAATTCTCAAAGAAGAGTGGACCCCATGCCCGTGGTAAATTGTTATCGCGTAGGCTCTGCTAAACCGGCAGTTTGGTCTTGCGGCGATATTCGATAGAGTAGAAAAAAGTATAGGGAGATTGGGTTCTCACCCAATCTCCCTAGGACATGACACTCAGTAGGGGATTACCGGAGTAGTGCCAATACTGCCTGTGGTTGCGCATTAGCCTGGGCTAACATTGCGTTTCCAGCTTGTTGAATAATTTGTAACCTTGCTAA
>MDTB01135513.1_pt1 | contig 11591 bp, 10 predicted proteins | sample 811161 | NCBI WGS metagenome assembly MDTB01 (sample SAMN05326650, study PRJNA326480) | marine metagenome | isolation source: seawater | place: Mediterranean Sea | collected 2009
AACCAAAGGCAGTGGTTCGAGGCAAGATTAGAACATTTTCGAGGGCTTCAAGTTCCGCGATCTGCGCCGCGAGCCAGGCGCCGCTGAGATCCCCATCGGCGCCCGGCGCTGCACTCAACAGGCTACCCCCCAATTCATTTTGCTCGTCGGCAATCAGCACTCGCGCCCCGCTGCGCCCGGCTGAAAGGGCCGCCATGAGACCCGAAGGCCCAGCACCGACAACCAGAACATCACAATGAAGGTTTTGCTGTTCGTACTCGTCCGGATCGGCCTTGTCCGGAGCTGTGCCAAAACCTGCCATCGCACGAATCACTCGTTCATACAGGTCCCAAAACCGTCGCGGGTACATGAACGTTTTGTAGTAAAACCCTGCACTCAAAACGCTGCTGAGCAAATCATTGACCCCGCCGAGGTCAAATTTAGCGCTAGGCCAGCCCTTCGTGCTGCGAGCCTCAAGGCCTTCAAAGAGTTGCACTTGGGTTGCCCTGGGATTTGGAATCGTTCGATCGCCAGAGCCAATCTGCATAATGGCATTGGCCTCTTCAGCGCCGGCAGCCATGATCCCTCGTGGTCGGCGCAACTTAAAACTTCGGCCCACGACCTTGATCCCATTGGCGAGCAACGCCGAAGCTAGGGTGTCTCCCTCCAAACCGGTTAACTTCTGACCGTTGAATGTGAAATTTAAAACGTGGCGGCGGGCAACCCGAGCATCACGTTCAAGGCGGTAGGGTTGACCGGTGCTCACGCCTTGTCCTCCCTCTGAGTCTGAGCGGCATCCGCTTGAAGCTGATAACTGCGGCGGACCGCGTAAGTCACGGTGTGACGCTCGACACCAAACCATTGCCGGCAGCCTTGGCTATGGTTCCAAAGTTCCCGGTGCCAACCCTTTGTGTTTTTGCGCATGAAAAGGTAGTCCGCCCAGGCCGCATCATCGAGCTCGTCAGGCTGCAGGGGCCGCGCGATATCGGCTTCCCCGCCGGGTGAGAATTCAGACTCGTCTCGCTGTCCGCACCAAGGACACTCAATCAACAACATGCTTTGCCCTCCACCATCAGTGTGCCACCGCCGCTGCACCATGTTCATCAATCAGCGCTCCTGACTCGAATCGCCCGAGACTAAAAGCTTCATTCAACCCGTGGGCCTTGTCATGTGCCATAGTGTGCGCGAAAACCCAACCAGAGCCGGGCGTGGCTTTAAAGCCCCCGGTTCCCCAGCCACAATTGAAGTAAAGCCCCTTCACTGGCGTTTCACTGATAATCGGGCAAGCATCTGGGCTGACGTCAACAATGCCGCCCCACATCCTCAGCATTCTGACCCGGCTGAACTGCGGAAACAGCTCAACAATGGCTTGAACCGCGTGTTCGATGGTTGAAAAACTACCGCGCTGGCCATAACCCAGATAACCATCAATGCCAGCACCGATCACCAGCTCACCTTTATCGGACTGACTGATATAGCCATGAACCGCATTCGACATCACAACGGTGTCGAGCACCGGTTTCAATGGCTCGGAGACAAACGCCTGGAGTGGATGACTCTCTAGGGGCAATCGAATTCCAGCTTTTTCAGCCATCACGCTGGCGTGTCCTGCCGTAACAACCCCAATTCGGTTTGAAGCGATCGGACCCCTGGTCGTCTGGACCCCGGTCACTTGGCCGGCCTTGATATCAAACCCCGTCACTTCACATTGCTGGATAATATCGACGCCCAATGCATCCGCTGCTCGTGCAAAGCCCCAGGCCACAGCGTCGTGTCGGGCGACTCCAGCTCGGGGTTGATAGGAGGCACCGAGGATTGGATAACGCGCCGAGGACGATGTATTCAGGCCAGGAATGGTCTGGGTCAAGGTTTTTGCAGAAACCATCTCAGCATCGATGCCATTGAGCCGGTTGGCAGCGACTCGACGCTCAATGTCACGCATATCTTGAAGGGCATGTCCGAGGTTATAGACCCCGCGCTGAGAAAACATCACATTGTAATTGATGTCCGCGCTGAGACCTTCCCAGAGCTGCATGGCTTTCTCGTACAGGAGGGAGGACTCCGTCCATAAGTAGTTAGAACGTACAATGGTCGTGTTTCTTCCGGTGTTACCACCGCCGATCCAACCCTTTTCTAGCACCGCGACGTTCTTGAGCCCTTGTTCCTTCGCTAAATAATAGGCTGTCGCAAGCCCATGGCCCCCACCACCCACGACAATGGCGTCGTACTGAGGTTTAGGCTCTGGATCACGCCAAGCGCGTTGCCATTTTTGGTTACCGCTCAAGGCATTTTTAACCAGAGAAAAAGCTGAATAACGCTGCACCATCAAGACCAACCCTTTTTCATTGCGTGCCTCACAAAAGATTCAAACATTGTGCTCTTTTTGGCTTCAAGCCCGCTGGACCACCTTACGTAACCGAGTATTGCTGGGATCAAAGGGACTCTCCGCTACCACCACCGCAGAGTAGGCCTGTCCGAGGATATCAATCGAGACCACGGTCCCAACCGTTGCGTGCTCGGGTTTAATCATCGCAAGTGCAAGCGACGCGTTGCACCTAAATCCAAAACCTCCGCTGGTGGCGCGACCTACGAGCTCACCGTTCAGCGTCAAGGCGTTATTGCCAAGGGCATCGGCATCCGCCACATCCTTCACTTCAAGGGTCACCAACTGACTGCTTGAACCCGCCTGCTGCCAATCAATCAGCGCCTGTCTCCCAAGAAAATCACCCTTCTCCAGATCGACGAATCGATCGAGGCCTGATTCAAACGCCGAGTATTCGATCGACAACTCAGTGCCTACGGTCCGGTAAGACTTCTCCAACCGCATGGTGTCCATCGCCCGTATGCCAAAGGGCTTCAGCTGAAGATCGGCTCCCGCCTCAAACAGCGCATCAAAAATAGTGTTCTGATACTCCATCGGGTGATGTAACTCCCAGCCCAGCTCGCCGACGAAATTAACGCGCAGTGCTTTTACAGGAGCCCCTCCAACAGAAATCTCTTGTCCAGTCAGCCAGCGAAACTTTTTGTTAGAAAAATCAGCACTGGATACCCGCTCGAGCAGTTGCTTAGATTTTGGCCCGGCGACGACCAAAACGCCCATTGCTGACGTCAGCTGGGTAAATACAACTGAACCGTCCCTGGGCATGTGTTTTTTAAGATAGTCATGATCAAGCCGCTGCAGCGCCCCTGCTGAAACGAGGTAGTAACTCTCGGCGCCTTCCTTGAGGATCGTGAACTCAGAATGGACTCCGCCGCGGGTATTCAACGCATGGCTGAGGCTGATACCACCAACCTTTTTAGGCACTTTGTTAGCCACGAGGTAATTTAGAAACGCCTCACTCCCTGGCCCGGAGACCCGGCACTTTGCAAAGGCTGTCATGTCCAGCAAGCCCACATGTTCGGTCACATGGTGCACTTCGCGCCGAATCGCCTCGAACCATTTTGATCGGCGAAAAGACCAATGGTCTTCCTGGGGTTCATCTTGCGCGACAAAAAAGTTAGGACGTTCCCAGCCCGATTTTTGTCCAAAGACCCCGCCCATCCCCTTAAGACGATCATAACAAGGCGCCGTTCGATGGGGCCGAGCTGCCGGTCGCTCTTCATCAGGATAGTGCGTCACGAAAACATGGGCGTAGGCCTCTTCGGCTTTCTTGATCAAATAATCTTTTGTGACATAGTCTCCAAACCGTCGCGGATCAACGCCCAACATATCGATCGTCGGCTCGCCTTCGACGATCCATTCCGCCAATTGCCAGCCGCCACCGCCCGCGGCGGTAATACCAAAACTATGCCCTTCGGTTAACCAAAACTGCTCCGCATCCCAAGCTGGCCCAATAATTGGATTGCCGTCTGGGGTGTAAGCGATCGCCCCGTTATAGACCTGCTTAATCCCGACTTCCGCAAACGCTGGCACACGGGCCATGGCTGCCTCAATGTGAGGAGCTAATCGGTCAAGATCCTCTTGGAAGAGCTCATATTCGGCGCGGGGGTCAGGACCCTCCACGTAGCAGGCGGGCGCACCGACTTCGTAAGGGCCCAAAATAAACCCGCCATTTTCTTCTCGCAAATACCAAGAACCATCGGATTCTCGCAAGACACCCAATTCTGGATGGCCTGCAGCCCTTCGTGCTTGCAGCTCGGGATGGGGCTCGGTCACGATATACTGATGCTCTACCGGCATGACCGGCACATCGAGCCCGATCATCGCGCCGGTCTGGCGCGCATAATTACCAGTTGCCGAGATCACGTGCTCACAACTGATATCGCCCTGCTCGGTTTTGACTATCCAATTGTCTGAAAACCCTCGCTCGATCGCGATCACCGGCGTATTACGATAGATGGTTGCCCCTCGCGCTCTGGCGCCTTTAGCAAAAGCTTGGGTCAAGTCAGCGGGCTGAATATAACCATCATCTGGATGGAAGATGCCTCCAACAAGTCCATCGGGGTTGCACAACGGCCAAAGCTTATAGATCTCCGCAGCCGTCAAAAACTGAACGTTCACACCAATTGTTCGTGCGGTCGCGGCGTATTGGTAATACTCATCCATGCGATCATCGTTCATTGCCAGCCGAAGGTTGCCAACTTGGTGAAAGCCAACGGCCTGGCCTGTTTCGGCTTCGAGTTGCCGGTACAGCTCGACCGAATACTTGTGAATCTGGCCGACGCTATAGCTCATATTAAAGAGCGGCAATAAGCCCGCCGCATGCCACGTCGATCCCGATGTCAGCTCGGCCTTCTCCAGCAAAACAACATCCTCACCCCAGCCTTTTTTCGCGAGGTGATACAGGGCGCCCGCGCCCACAACACCGCCACCAATCACGACTACCTTTGCCTGAGTTTTCAAGATCGGCTCCTTATTCCTACCTTCATGTGCTCTGTCCTGCATTGCTCTGTTACTGCATTGCTACTAGATTGCCTTGCTACTAGATCGACTTACTACAACATTCCTTATTCACTGATTCGTTTGCGACGCAATTCGCTTGATGGGTCCTGATCGCCATCACGGCCTATCGCTCCAGGCTCAGTCACGTCTTCTGTCGACCCAAACCCCAAGTCGCGGCCATCAGCCTTCATCCTGCATCGGTCAACATGGCACTTTTTGTCCCCCGACCACGCCTGCGACTGCCTCGATCGCCTCGTTTTGCGGAGGCACTGCTCGGCCTAGGTCTCGCAAGCTGCTCAAAAAGCAAAGGGAATTGATCCCGTTTATTTGGGAACGCCATCGCATCGACAAAAAAGTCTTGAAAACCCGGCTCCAGCGCGGTCTCAATTTTTGTAATGCGCTCGACCAACGCTTCAATTTCCCGTCGAGCACTGACATTGAGCAGCGCAATCCGCGCCCCGGTCCCGGCCGCATTTCCGGCTGATGAAACTTGGGCAAGGTGACAATCTGGGATCAAACCCAGCACCATCGCGTAAGTCGTATCAATATGGGCGCCGAAAGCCCCCGCCAAACGAACCTGGTCTACGGTCTCGATCCCTTCTCGACTCAACAAAAGCTTGATTCCCGCATACAGCGCCGCCTTCGCCAATTGCACTTGCCTAACGTCGTTTTGGCTGATCACAATCGCTCGTTCACCGTGCCAGAGTTGATAAGAGAACGTCCGATCATCTGGGATCACCCGAGGGCTTCGCTCAGCGAGACTGCCATCAATCACCCCATCCTCATCCACCACCCCAGCAAGGTACATCTCGGCAATGACCTCGATGATTCCAGATCCGCAGATACCCGAAACGCCGATCTTTGCGACGACCGCTTCAAAACCCGGCTCATCGGACCAAAGATCTGATCCAATGACTTTAAATTTGGGCTCGAAGGTTTCAGCATCGATTCGAACGCGTTCAATCGCACCGGGCGCCGCACGCTGTCCACAGCTAATTTGAGCGCCTTCAAAAGCGGGTCCCGTTGGACTAGAACACGCTAATAATTTGCCATTATTGGATAAGACAATTTCTGCGTTCGTACCGACATCAACGACCAAAGCCACTCCCGCTTGGGTTTGAGGGGCCTCAGCCAGCACCATTGCAGCCGCGTCTGCGCCCACGTGTCCTGCGATACACGGTAAGACATACACCTGTGCCCCGGGATTTGTTCTCAAATCTAAGCTTGCCGCATCTTGACCAATGGCCGCATCGGTCACCAAAGCAAAAGGGGCTGTTCCCAACTCCACAGGACTGAGCCCCAAAAACAAATGATGCATGATGGGGTTACCCGCAATGCTCAGTTCCAAAACATGGCTTGCATCACTGTCTACCGCAGCAACCGTCTCTGTAATCAGTTGGTTAACCGCTGCTCTGACGACTTGGGTCATTTCCTCTCGGCCATCCGGCTTCATCAAGAGATAAGAGACTCGGCTCATCAAATCTTCACCGAAACGAATCTGGGGATTCATCATGCCCGCAGAAGCAACCACCTCACCGCTACCCAAATCACATAAATGGCCCGCAATCGTGGTTGAACCGATATCCACCGCCAACCCAAACGCTTGGTCCTTATACCCAGGCCAGACCGCAACGATGCGCTCTGATTGATGCACGGCTACGGTGACCTGCCAATCTCCCTCACGAAGGGCCGGCTGAATCAACTGCAGTACTGATGGATGGCAAGAGAGCCCGGACAAATCGAAGGTCTCCCGCAAGGCAATCTGCACGCGTTCAAAATCCCCAGTTGAAGATTCAAGCTCTGCAGGCTGGACTTCTATGCAATAGAGCCGAGTGGCTGTCTCGAGAGCGATAGACCGGCGCTCGGCCTCTTTCCTGACCAATTGACGATGCATCTGACTTTCGGGAGGCACATCGATGACCAGATCCCCGAGAACCTTGGCCTGACAACTGAGTCGCTGACCTGCTTGTAGGGTCTGCCGCTTATCACTGTAGCGCTGTTCGACCGCTGTAAACTCAGAGAGATGCGAGGCGCTCGAGGTGATCGCGTGTTTGGAGAATTCACCCTCACAGACCAGAACCTTGCATCGTCCGCAGATCCCCCGGCCTCCGCAGACCGAATCAAGATCCACCCCCAAAGTACGGGCCGCGTCCAACACCGGCGTCCCTTGGAGCACCTGGCCACGCTGCCCTGAAGGCATAAACACGATATTGGCGGAGGCAGACATCGTCATCTCTTCGATTACTTATCGGGCAGCCCGGCGACGTCTGCCCCGGGTGCTTCGGCCACCGTCTGTTCCTTCCGCAGCTGGAATTCGATACTTTTTGATCCACTGGGCACAATTTGGATCGTTGCCCATCATCATATCGGCGCCTAGAACCGCTTGCATCACCTCATCATGCAGGGGACTGGTGATTGCCGAGGTCAATCCCGCGGCAATTCCCATGGTCAAAAATGCCGCATTGACGCCGTTGCGATTAGGCAAGCCAAAGCTCACGTTCGAAGCACCACAGGTGGTGTTCACCTTCAGTTCGTCGCGGAGTCGCCGAACAAGATGCATAACCTGGACCCCCGCTGTATTGATCGCACCAATTGGCATCACCAAGGGATCAACCACGACATCACTACGAGGAATGCCGTAATCTTCTGCCCGCTCCACAATTTTTTTGGCCACTTGGTAGCGCACATCCGGATCTTCTGATATTCCGGTTTCATCATTTGAGATTGCAACCACCGCCGCGCCATATTTTGCAACCAGTGGCAGCACCGTCTCCAAACGCTCTTCTTCACCCGTGACAGAGTTGACCAATGGCTTACCCTGGTAGACAGAAAGTCCAGCTTCCAACGCTGCAACAATCGATGAATCAATAGACAGCGGGACATCGGTAATCGACTGAACCAGCTGGACGACGGTTTTGAGCATTCCGGGTTCATCCGCCAGTGGAATCCCGGCATTAACATCCAGCATCTGAGCGCCAGCTGCGACCTGGGCAAGCGCATCGGCTTCGACCCGGCTGTAATCGCCTCTCAGCATTTCCGCCGCAAGCACCTTCCGGCCCGTCGGATTAATCCGTTCGCCGATCACTACAAAGGGTAAACCAAACCCCATTCGGACCTCCCGCGTGGGCGAGCTTAAAACTAATTCTGTCATGACCGATTCCTTTTCATTACGTCCACCGCTCTCTCGTCACATCCACATCTAGGGTTGCTGCAGGCCCGCTGAACAACCGGACAGTTCAACGAGCGCCATCATGTAAGTGCTTCGCCATGAGCGCGAACCATTCCTTCCAGTTGAGCGTCTGTGAACCGGTTTTCGAGTTCAGACGCACGAGCCTCCAGCAAAACCATCATGTCTGTCTCCGTCTCAATCGCCTCAGGTTCCCGCCGCCACTCGGATAAATAAACCGCGCTGCTGCCTTTCCCAGCGCGCATTGCAGCCCGATCAACCGCTTCCTGAAAGCGCGCACTGAGCAGCACTTTTTGGCGCACTCGGCCGCGCTGGGCAATGAGCTGGGATGGGATATCACGCCAATAAACGGTGATCAGTTTGATCTTCATACCCAGTCTCAATTGTTTGAACTACCACCCCTTCAAGAAGCCCATAACCGCAATGCACTTGCTCAAAGTGCAGCCCTAAACGATCGGCTGCGGATCTTGCACGGATCTGCAGCTCCGGGTCTAAAACCTGAGACAGGTAAACCACTCGCCGATAGTGCTTAAAATACTGCCCCAGCAATTGGGGGTGCAGGTCAAGTTTGAGCGCATCAATCACCAGGGTTTGAAAATGCCTCACCAAAAAATCAGTCAGGTAAAAGGTACCCGGTTCTTCATCAGCCAACTGCTGGAAGTGCTTTGTGCCCGCATAAAACTCGTAGCAATGGGCTCCAGGAAGTCTGGCAATCTCACCATAGGCTCGCTCGCTTTCGATGAGACGATCAATACCCCCGCCGGTACCGCAGTCGGCATAGCCAATCAAAATCCGGGTGTGCTTCGCACGATGCGCTTGAATTTTCTGACGGAGCTTTTCGGTGATCTGCGCCGGCGTGTTGTGGAGCTTCGCATCGAGGCAGATCAATTTGAGGTCAATCGCTTGATACTGCTTCTTTAGCGCCATCACTTCACGCGCCAACGCGCCACACGCAATGAGCAGAGTAGCGTCAGCCACGCGCAGCTTGCCGGTTATGAAGCAACAGGGGCGCCATTTGCGCGGCCTGAGCCGCATCTCGACAATAGGCGTCTGCACCAACAGCCTGCCCAAACTCCTCATTCAACGGTGCCCCGCCCACCAGCACAATGTAGTCATCACGGATTGAACGCTTCACCATCTCATCGATGACCACTTTCATGTAGGGCATGGTAGTGGTTAACAGGGCAGACATGCCCAGAATGTCCGGTTTATGTTCTTCTAAGGCGGCTAAATAGTCTTCCACGGAATTGTTAATTCCAATATCGACCACCTCAAACCCAGCCCCCTCCATCATCATCGCTACAAGATTCTTGCCAATGTCATGGATGTCCCCTTTCACGGTCCCGATCACCATTTTTCCTTTGGGTTCGACGCCGCTCTCAGCCAGCAGGGGCTCCAAAATCGCCATGCCGCCTTTCATTGCGTTTGCAGCAAGCAAGACCTCAGGAACAAAAAGAATCCCATCTCTGAAATCGATACCCACAATTTTCATCCCGGCAACCAAGGCCTCATTTAAGACCCGTTCAGCCGACCAATCTCGCTCGAGAAGAATTTGCGTGCCTTCTTCGATTTCCTCTTTCATACCATCGTAGAGATCATCATGCATTTGCTGCACAAGCTCTTCATCATTTAACTCAGAGAGGACAATCTCTTCATCGTCATAGTTTTCATCGGTCATGAGATCCTCCCTATAAATCCTATAAACCCAATAAACTTTGCCTACTGCGCTCGCTCAGTAGTCGCGGTCTTCAAAGCTTGATTTTCTTTCGTTCATAAAAGCCTGCAGTGCTTCATCTAAGCCCTCATCGAGGGGTGGCGGCGCATAACTTTCAAGCATTTGCTTCCACTGCTCATTGGCCCGGGTCTCAGCGGTCTTCGCGCCGTCTTGCTCCCACTGCTCAAAGCTATTGTTATCGGCGATCGTTGAGCGATAAAACGCGGTTTCAAAGTTGGCCTGAGTGTGCGCGGCGCCTAAAAAATGTGATCCTGGTCCGACTTCTTCGAGGGCATCAAGGGCTTGGGCGTTTTCCGAAAGGTCGACCCCCTGAAGCAGTACGTCGAGCATGTTGGCCTGATCAACATCCATCACAAATTTCTCGTACCCCACAGATAGGCCGCCTTCGAGCCAACCCGCTGCATGAAGCATAAAATTGACGCCGCACAAGGCTGCTGTTTGCAATGTATTCGCCGACTCATACGCCGCTTGGGCATCGGGTATTTTCGACCCGCAAAGGCCACCTCCTGATCGAAAAGGCACCCCCAGACGGCGCGCCAATGCGGCCGCAAGATACATGATTTTGCTGGGTTCAGGGGTGCCAAAGGTGGGGGCGCCAGACTGCATGGAGACCGCCGCCGCAAACGTGCCGAAGATCACCGGAGCGCCCGGTCGCACCAGCTGAATGTAGGTCAGGCCCGCCAGGGCTTCAGCAAGCACTTGGGTGACCGTGCCAGCGACGGTCACCGGGGACATCGCACCCGCGAGAATGAATGGGGAGATGAGCGTCGCTTGGTTATGCTGGGCATAAACAGTCGCCGCGCCCAGCATTGTGCCGTCAAAGGTTAAAGGAGAATTCACATTGATCAGACTCGACATGACAGTGTTTTGATCAAGGAAGGATTCGCCGAACACCAATTTGCTCATATCCACACTGTCTTGCGCACGCTCTGCTGAGGTCACTGAGCCCATGTAAGGCTTATCACTGTACTTAATGTGGCTGTAGACCATATCAAAATGACGTTTGTTCACCGGCACATCCACTGGCTCACAGACTGTGCCCCCTGAATGGTGCAGCCCCGGACTCATATAAGCGAGTTTGACAAAATTTTCAAAATCTTTGAGCGTCGCATAACGACGGCCACCCTCTAAATCACGAACAAATGGCGAGCCGTAGGCTGGAGCAAGCACCAAGCGTTTACCGCCGATGACGACACTCCGATCTGGGTTGCGGGCGTGCTGAGTGTATTCAGAAGGGGCTGAGGCTTGAATAATTTCCCGACACATGCCCCGAGGAAAACGAACCCGCTCACCGTCGACATCAGCACCCGCTTGCTTAAATAGCGACAGCGCACTCGGGAAGTCTTTGAAGTCGACGCCAATCTCTTCGAGCACCCGATCGGCATTGCGCTCGATCAGCGCTAGACCTTCATCGTCAAGCAACTCGTAGTAAGGGATTTTTCTTTCGATAAAGGGCTTAATCGTTTCAACAGTACGACGCGAAGCTGCTCGCCCACTACGCCCGCCGGTGCGACCCTGAGATCTTCTAGCCATAGCCATTACTCATCACCCTTGGGTGGCCTGGACGGACACTTTTTGCAGGGCAGATTTCTTTCTTATCGGAAATGATCTAGAGAGATTTCTCTGTAAAGATTAGAACTTTTCCGGCCTAATAAAGCGCGAGCGTAACGCATTTATTTCTCCTCAGCTATCATTAAATTGATATCCCTTTCGACCCATTAAAAATGGGCGTTTACAGGAGATCCGAAGGCCAAAAAACAGATTTTTTACACCGTCTAACGCTTTTTTTGTGGCCGGGTCAGTGCTTG
>MDTB01044016.1_pt1 | contig 11590 bp, 10 predicted proteins | sample 811161 | NCBI WGS metagenome assembly MDTB01 (sample SAMN05326650, study PRJNA326480) | marine metagenome | isolation source: seawater | place: Mediterranean Sea | collected 2009
AAAATTTTGTTGAAGAATTAAAAAATTAAAATGAAACCTAATTTAATTTCAAATACTCTTATCTATGGATTATCAGGTACTTTAGTAGCTTTAATTCCTTTCGTACTTTTGCCCTTTATGACAAGAGCTCTTAGTCAAGGAGACTTTGGAACGGCATTATTTTTTAGCGCATTAACTACCATTGCACTTCCCTTTATTGGCTTGGGAGCATCTAATGCAATCAGCGTTAGATTTTTTCAATTAGATACTAATAAATTAAGTAATTATATTTGGTCCTGCATTTTTCTAAATTTTGTTTCGACATTCTTTCTAATTTTTATTTTTTATTTTAGCCATTCTTTATTTTCAGATTTGTTAATCATAGATTCGAGTTGGATTTATTTATCAATTTGCATTTCGGGTTTTTGGGGCATTTCTCAATCCTGCGGAATTTATCTAATAGCAAGATCAAGCCCAAAATTATATTTTGTTATCAACGCACTTATTGGAATACCTACGGTCGGATTAACATTTTTTTTAATCAATTTCTTTGGATATTCATGGCAAGGATTTGCTTTAGCCTTATTTGTATCACATTTTTTGGCAGCAATAGTCTCGCTTGCAATTTTAAAAATTGAAGTTGGTTTTTCTAAAGTATGCAGGGAATATGTCATTGATAGTTTAAAATTTGGCTCTCCAATAATGATACATTCCCTCGGTTTAGCTCTGATAACTTATTTTGATCGTTTAATCGTTTCTAATTTCTTAGGCATTGAGAAGTTGGGAGAATACTCAGTTGCTTTTCAACTTGGCATAATTTTGAGCTTTATTGCTCAGGCATTTAATAAAGCTTTTGTTCCTTGGTTATATGGAAATCTTAAAATAAATTCAATGGAGTCGCATCTAAAAATTGTAAGAGGTACATATTTAATTTTTTTGTTGATTATTGTTTTTGTTTTAATTTTTATAAGTCTTTTAGATTTTTTAATTATTATTTTCGCTGGCGAGTCCTATAGAAACGTATTCAATATAGCAGCTATTATTTCAATTGGTTCGGCATTTAATGCGGCTTATTTGACAGTCATAAATTATGTATTTTATGCTGAGAAAACACTAAAACTCTCATTACTGACTATGTCAGTAGCTATTTTTTTTATTATTTTAAGTTTTATTTTAACTCCATTACTCGGATTAATTGGCGCTTCAATTTCTTTTGCAATATCTAATTTGTTATTATTCTTAAGTGTTTGGATGTTAGCTATAAAGTCATACAAAATGCCTTGGTTTTCCATGAAACTTTTCATCCAATAAAAATTTATTAAATGTGTGGAATTTTTGGAATAATCTCAGAAAAAAAAGTTGATTTAAACTCTTTCAAAAAACTTGCGTTGCTCAGTGAGAGAAGAGGAAGTGATTCAAGCGGTCTATTATTTTTCGAAACAGATACTTACAAAATATTTAAAGCCGATTACAGATGTAAAAATTTAATAAAAGAAATTTCCGATCTTCAAACTCAGTGCATTATTGGACATAGTAGGTTGATAACTAATAGCCAACTAGACAATCAGCCTGTACATAGAAACGGTATATCAATTATTCATAACGGAATTATTTTAGATGATGATCTTTATTGGAAAAGCTCGTCATTAAGTCCTGAATATAAAATTGACACCGAAGTTTTGTTAGCAATCACTCTAGAACATTTAAATGAGCAAGGTTCATTAGAGGGTTTGTATGAAAAATTTCTAGAACAGTCCAAAGGGGCATTCTCTTGCTGTTTAACGTTTCCAAAGTTAGGGAAATTAGTTTTACTGTCTAATACTGGAAGTTTGTACTATTCAGAGTCTGATAAAAAAGTAATTTTTGCCTCAGAAAAATATTTTTTATCCGCAATGAATCAGAAAAAAATTCATCAATTGAAAGGAATGAAATCCTTTGACATTCCCATTTCCGAAGAAAGTGTTCTTATAGATGAAAGAAAAATTATCAGGGACAACTTAGTTCCCTCATTGCCAAAAGAAACCCTTTTAGAAAAAAAACTTTTATTTGAAGTTCCAAACTTAAAAAGATGCACAAAATGTATCTTGCCTGAAACCATGCCATTTATTAAGTTCAATTCTGAAGGAGTTTGCAATTATTGTGAAAATTACACTCCTAGAAACAAACCAAAAGACAAAGACGAGTTTTTAAACTTGTTGAAAAGCTATGAGAAATTTTCAGGAAATAAATGCATTGTTCCTTTATCAGGGGGCAGAGATAGTAGTTACGCACTGCATATAATTAAAAAAGAGTTAAAAATGAGTCCAATCACAATGACTTACGATTGGGGAATGGTGACAGACTTAGCTAGAAGAAATATAAGTCGAATGTGCTCTCAACTTGGTGTAGAAAACATAATTATTGCGGATAACATCTCAAAAAAAAGATCTAATATAAAAAAAAATCTTTTAGCTTGGTTAAGAAAACCTGATTTAGGCATGCTGAACATATTAATGGCTGGAGATAAACATTTCTTCAGACACATAGAGTCAATTAAAAAAGAACTTGGAGTTTCTCTTAACATTTGGGGAATGAATCCACTTGAAGTAACGCATTTCAAAGCAGGATTTCTTGGATATGTTCCCGATTTTGAAACGAAACAAGTTTTTTACACAGGTCTTTCGAGTCAGCTCAGATATCAATTTTTGAGAGCCATTGCAATGTTTAAAAATCCGAGTTATCTGAATAGTTCTTTATGGGACACTCTGTCTGGAGAATATTACAGAAGTGTAAAAACTCAAAAAGATTTTTACAATGCATATGATTTTTGGCAGTGGGATGAAAATTTAATTAATGAATCATTGAAAGAATATGAGTGGGAAACTGCCGTAGATACTAAATCGACATGGAGAATTGGAGATGGCACTGCTGCATTTTATAATTATGTTTATTTTACTATGGCCGGATTTTCAGAATTTGACACTTTTAGAAGTAATCAGATAAGAGAAGGGCAGCTTTCACGTTCACAAGCATTGGAATATGTTAACGAAGAAAATGCTCCCAGATATCAAAATATAAAGTGGTATTTGGATGCAATTGGTATGGATTTTGAAAAAGTTGTAGAGACTATTAACTTGAATCATAAAAAATATTACCCAACATGACTCATTCTAAAAAGAATATTTGGTATATATCTAAATATTTAAATTTACCGGAGAATGGTAACTTCCCTGGACGCGGGTTTTCATTGTTAAGAGAATTCTCAAAAAAAGATTTAGACTGCACCTTATTTGTTGCACGACATGAAATGAACTTTTTTAAAAAAAATAATATTCCCTCAGTTGAAACTGTCTATATTCAGGGTGTTAGAGTAATTAAGTTAAATATAATTAAGTATAAAAAAACTAAATCTTTCTTGAGAATCTTGGGTTGGTTACAATTTGAAATAAAATTATTTTTTTTAAAAAAAAATATACTTCCAAAACCAGATGTAATTATTAGCTCAAGTCTTTCTATTTTAAGCATACTAAACGGGATTTTTTTTAAATGGATTTTTTCAAGTAAATTAATTTTTGAAGTAAGAGACATTTGGCCACTAGTTATAATTGAAAATGGAGGATTCAGTAAGTACAACCCGTTTGTACTTTTACTAAGTTTTGTTGAATGGCTTGGTTACAAATATTCTGATGAGATAGTAGGCACTATGCCTAATTTAAAAGAACATGTTCAAAATATTTTAGGAAAAGATAAAAATGTAACTTGTATACCAATGGGCATTTCAAATGAGTTGGAATCTCAAAAAATTCTACCTTTGCCTGAAAATTTAAATGATGCATTTCCAGATGATAAGTTCATATTAACTTATGCTGGATCAATCGGAATTGATAATGCATTAGAAACATTTTTCAAAAGCGCTCAGTCTTTAGTTTCCGATGACAAGATTGTTTTTAGAATTGCTGGAAAAGGAGATCTATTAAATTTTTATAAAAAAAAATTTTATCACCTTAATAATATAAAATTTATCGGAAATTTAGAAAGTAAATATGTTCAAACAATTTTGAAGAAAAGTGATTGTTTGTATTTCGCTGCTCATCCAACCAAAGTCCTCAAATATGGACAGTCTTTAAATAAATTAATTGACTATATGTTTTCTGGAAAAATTATTATTGCTTCTTTTACTGGCTACGAATCTATGCTGAATGAATCAGGATGCGGTTATTTTATTCCAGCCGGAGATGAAATTAAACTCTCTCAAAAAATAAAAGAAATTTCGAATAAATCTCTTTCCGAGTTAAACGAAATTGGTAATAAGGGAAAGGATTGGATTTTATCTAATAGAAAGTATGATCTTCTTGCTGACGAATATTTAAAACTGATTTTGTAATTTATAATCTAAGTTAACTTTTAAAAAAATAAGTGGATATTTTAAAAATAATCGGAAGGAACGAGAGTTTATTTGCTCAAGACCTTAGGAGTGTAGAAAAAGATTTAGGGGATATTATAAAAAAAAGTAATTTCTTAATAATAGGCGGTGCTGGTTCAATTGGAAAAGCTGTATCAAAAGAGATATTTGCTAGAAACCCAAATTTGTTGCATGTTGTTGATATAAGCGAGAATAATCTAGCTGAGTTAGTAAGAGATATTAGAAGCTCGCTAGGCTATATAGAAGGGGAGTTTAAAACTTTTGCCCTTGATTGTGGGAGTTCTGAGTTTGAATTCTTTATTTCGTCAAATTCTACTTATGATTTTGTGCTCAATTTGTCTGCAATGAAGCATGTCAGAAGTGAGAAAGATCCATTTTCTTTAATGAGACTTATAAATGTAAATATTTTGAATACCCTTAAAACTTTAGAATTAGCAAAAAAAAATAAAACTAATAAATATTTTTGTGTATCTACGGACAAAGCAACTAATCCTTTAAATATGATGGGAGCAAGCAAAAGAATTATGGAAATGTTTTTGATGCAAGAAGAAGATTCAATTGAAATATCTGCGGCAAGATTTGCGAATGTTGCTTTTTCTGATGGGTCACTTCTTCATAGTTTCAACCAGAGATATAATTATAAACATCCTCTTTCAGGTCCAAATGATGTGAAGAGATATTTTGTATCTGCGAAAGAGTCAGGAGAATTATGTTTAATGTCTTGTATGTTTGGAGAAAATAAAGATATTTTTTTTCCTAAATTATCAGAAAAAATCAAATTAACCTCTTTCCCAGAAATAGCAAAAAGGTTTCTTAATGAAAAAGGTTATGAACCTTATGAGTGCTCTAGCGAAATTGAGGCAAGAACAAAAATTGATAAGTTAATTTCTCAAAGAAAATGGCCATGTTATTTCTCTGCCTCTGATACTTCTGGAGAAAAAGATACAGAAGAGTTTTTTACAAGTGAAAACATTTTAGATATTGAGAAGTTCGAAAATATCGGGATAATTAAAAACAAACCTAATTCCGATGTTCCAGAATTAGAGGATTTCCTTAAAAAGATTGAACTATTTAAAATTTCGAATAAATGGAGCAAAAAAGATCTTGTGAAATTATTTGAAGAGACAGTCAAAGAATTTAACCACTTAGAAACTTTCAAGAATCTAGATGAAAAAATGTAATATTTTTTAAAAATGAAAAGATTTTTTGATTTAGTTACTTCTTCATTCGGTTTGCTCTTAATCTCTCCCATTTTCATTTTAGTATTTTTTTCCGTGTTAATCTTTTTAGGAAAACCTATCTTTTTTATTCAAAAGAGATCAGGGTTTAAAGAAAATGCTTTTTATTTAATTAAATTTAGAACTATGTTGGAAAATAAAAAAGATTCGACGGTTGATGATGAAATAAGACTTACGAAATTTGGAAGTTTTTTAAGGTCGTATAGCCTTGATGAATTACCAGCGCTTTTTAATGTGCTAAAAGGGGATATGAGTTTAGTTGGCCCAAGGCCTTTGCTCTATGAGTATCTTGAGTTATACGATGATTTTCAAATCAGAAGACATGAAGTTAAGCCTGGAATTACAGGATGGGCCCAAATTAATGGAAGAAACAATATTACTTGGCAAGAAAAATTTGAACTTGATCTATGGTATGTAGAAAATAACAATTTTTTATTAGATTTAAAAATACTTTTTAAAACTATCCTGTTAGTTTTATTTAAGTCAGGAATATCTCAGAAGGGACATGTAACCAGCAAGAAATTCGAAGGAAATTAAATTATGAGCTTAATCACGTATGGAATTTTTGGAGCAGGAGGAAATGCTTCGGAACTTTTGCCGATTTTGAAAGAGCTACTCAATACTAGTTCCGCTGACAAATATGAAATTTTTTTTGTTGATGAAGATGAGGCTAAAAAAACCTTTTGCAATTTAAATGTTTTAACAACTAACGAGTTTATGAATTTAAATAAAAATCAAAAAAAAATTGTTTTATCTCCTGCTGACTCAAAAGTAAGAGAAAGAATTGTAGATGAACATCAAGGAAATATAGATTTTATAAATTTAATTTCGAGAGATTTTGTGAATTTGTCAGAATGCAGTTTAGGAAATGGTCTAACAATTGCTCAGAAATGTATTATTACGTCTGGTGTGAAATTGGGAAATTTTATTCAAATTAATTTAAATGTTTCTATTCAGCATAATTGTCTAATAGAAGATTACGTAACTATAGCTCCTTCAGTTTCTTTAATGGGTAACGTAAAAATAGGAAAGCACGCTTATATTGGAGCCGGAGCAGTTATCAAACAAGGTGTACAAATTGGACCTAGGTCTACAGTGGGCATGGGTTCTATTGTTGTTAAAGATGTCCCAGAAGATACAATTGTCTATGGAAACCCTGCTAAACCAAAAAATACTTAATCATGAATTCTTGGCCAAGTTTTACAAAACATGAATCAAAAATAGCTCAAAAAATAATTGCTTCTTCAAAAGTAAATTATTGGACAGGAAATGAAGGCAAACTATTTGAAGCGGAGTTTTCAAAATGGGTAGGGGTAAGATATGCAATTGCAGTTTCTAATGGATCGGTTGCTTTAGATTTAGCTTTAAAAAGTCTAGATTTAAAAAAAGAAGATGAAGTAATTGTAACACCTCGGTCTTTTGTAGCTTCAGCAACTTCAGTTGTAAATTGTGGAGCAAAACCGGTTTTCGCAGATGTAGATCTATCTTCGGGTAATCTATCTTCAAAAACTATTATTAGAAAAATTACGAAAAAAACAAAAGCTATCATTTGTGTTCATCTGGGTGGATTACCTTGTGAAATGGACGAAATTCTGAAATTAGCTAAAAAGTTTAATCTCTATGTTATAGAAGATTGCGCTCAAGCTCATGGAGCTTTTTATAAAAATAAAAGTGTGGGAAGCATTGGACATATAGGAGCTTGGTCTTTTTGTCAGGACAAAATTATAACGACTGGCGGAGAAGGCGGAATGATAACAACTAATGATAAAAAACTCTGGCAAAAAATGTGGGCTTATAAAGATCACGGAAAAAACTATCATTCTGTATTTAAAAAAAAGCATCCTCCTGGTTTTAGATGGTTACATGATAGCTTCGGAACTAATTTTAGAATGACCGAAGTTCAATCAGCAATAGGAAGATACCAATTAAGAAAACTTAAAAGTTGGAACAAAATAAGAAAAGAAAATGCTTCTATAATTCAAAACATTGCTTTGAAATTCCCAGAATTTCTTCATGTTCCCCATTTTCCAGTACATTCTAATCATGCTTTTTATAGATGTTACATTCAAGTTAAAGAAAATTCTTTAAAAAATAAATGGAATAGAGACAAAATAATTAGTGAAATAGTTTCACATGGCGTTCCTGCCTTTTCTGGCTCATGTCCTGAAATTTATTTAGAAAAGGCATTTAAAGATAGTAAGTTTTCTATAAGAAGAAGATTGCCTAATGCAAAAGAGTTAGGTGAAACCTCTTTATGTTTCTTAGTTCATCCTACTTTAACAAAGAAAGATATGAATAAGGTAAGTTCGGTTCTTTTAAAAGTTTTCACAAAAATTAAAAAAGATAATATCAAGTAGTAATATATAATTCATCTTTAGACTATGAAAAAAAATACGTTTGTAAGGATAATTCCTGATCTATCTTTTTTATTATTTTCCTCATTAATTACTGTCTCTTTATTCAGAGACGCAGGTATAAGTATTAAATACTTTTTAGATGTAGCTGAAATTTTCTTTATTCTTTCTTTTTCGATCCTATTGAGTTTTTTTGTATTTAAGGTTTATTCGAGACAAACGTTTACCTTTAAAAGTAAGCTAAATTTTCCCATAAGAGGCTATTTTTTAGGCCTTGCTATAATTTGTTTGATAAGTTTTGTTTCCCAAAATAATTTTATAGATCTGAATTATATTTTTTTTAAAAATTTAATTTTAGTCTCAGAACCCGACATTTTTTTCAATCTTACGGTTATCTCGTGGGTTTTTTCTTTTGTCTTAATGATCTTGGTAAGGTCTTGGATTTATCTTTATGCAAAAACAAATGAGAAGGAAATCAAATCAATAAACATTGAAAGAAATAAAAAAAATGTTTTGATTATAGGAGGAGCAGGTTATATCGGATCCGCATTAGTCAAACGACTTTTAGATTTAAATTATAAAGTTAATGTGCTGGACATACTTTTTTTTGGTAATGATCCAATCAGTCCTTTTTTAAGTCATCCCAATTTTAATTTGATAAGAGCTGATTTTAGAAAGATAGATGACTTGGTTATTTCTATGCAGAATTGCCATTCTGTAATCCATCTTGGCGGGCTTGTTGGAGACCCTGCATGTGCAATTGATGAAAATTTAACAACTGAGGTGAATTTAACTTCAACTAAGATCTTAGGAACGATAGCAAAAGCTGCCGGCGTGCAAAGATTTATATTTGCTAGTTCTTGCTCTGTTTATGGAGATCAAGATGGAATTTTAGATGAAAGTTCAGACACGAAGCCTTTATCACTCTATGCAAAAACTAAAATTGCTTCAGAAAAAGTTTTGCAAGATTTAGCTTCAAATGATTTTAGTCCTGTAATTTTAAGATTTGGAACAGTTTTTGGATTATCAGGAAGAACTAGGTTTGATTTAGTAGTAAATTTGCTAACCGCCAAAGCTTTTGTTGAAAAAAATATGACTGTTTTTGGAGCGAATCAAAATAGGCCTTTCATTCATGTTGACGATGCGGCAAATTCTATTGTATCTTCAATAATTCAAGACAAAGTTAAAGTTCATAATGAAATTTTTAACATAGGTAGTGATAATTTAAATTTCAACCTTTTCGAAGTTGCAAAACTAATTAAACTTCAAGTTCCAGACTCAGAAATTACTGTTGAAGAAAGAAATGAAGACGCAAGAAATTATAAAGTTTCATTCGAAAAAGCCTACAACATTTTAAATTTTAAAAATAATTGGACCTTGGAAGAAGGAATTGCGCAGGTAGTTGAAACATTTAGACAAGATATAAATATTGATTATCAATCAAATCGATATAGTAATGTGTTACACATGTCAGAAGAAGGTAGGGATCTTCTTGGCTCATTGGAATATTCGGGTTGGGAGAAAGAACTACTCGACGCACAAGTTTAAAATACTTTGATTAATCAAATAAACCCATATGAAAGTGAAAGATAAATCATTTCTTTTTTTAAACATTTTAATCAAACTTAAATTTAATTTTTTATTATCATATAAATGAATTTAAAAAAAGCAGTCATACCGATCGCTGGACTTGGAACAAGAATGCTTCCAGCCACAAAGGCAATTCCTAAGGAAATGCTTCCAATTCTTAATAAACCTATTATTCAATACATTGTTGAAGAAGTTTTAGATGCTGGATTTAAAGAAATTATTTTAGTAACTCACTCAAGCAAGAATTCAATCGAAAATCATTTTGATAAAAGTTTTGAGTTAGAAGCTACTTTAGAGAAAAGAGTAAAAAGAGGAATGCTAAAAGAAATTAAAACTTTGTCAAAATTAAATATTTCTATGCAGAGCGTAAGACAAGGTGAGGCAAAGGGCTTAGGGCATGCAATTCTCTGTGCAAAAAGATTAATAGATAAAGAGCCCTTCGCAGTTATATTGCCAGACATGTTACTGAGCAAAAATAATGGAAATTTTGTAGATTCGCTCAAAAAGATGAAGATAAACTATGAAAGCGATCAAACTTCCTCTATTCTTCTTGGCAAAGCTAAAGAAGCAGATATTCCAAAATATGGAATTGCTCAAATAAAAAACAATTCTAATTTACCTGGACTTGGACTGGTTGAAAAAATTGTTGAAAAGCCCTCATTAAAAAAAGCTCCATCTAATTTTTTTGCAGCAGGGAGATACATATTTAATAACAATTTTTTTAAATATCTTTCCAAAGCTAAACCAGATAAATCAAATGAGATCCAGTTAACTGATGCTATAGACGATTATATCCAAGATAACAATGAGGTTTGTGCTTTTCCTCTAGATGGAGAGGTATTTGATTGCGGTGATAATATTCAATATATTCTAGCTAATTTGGAATTTGCGATTAAAGATCCAAAAATTAAGCCTCATATAAAAAAATTTCTAAGGAGCAAACAGTTTTGATGGGCATTATAAAAAAATTAAGTTTTATCCTAAAAAATAAAAAAACAACTTATCTTATTGAATCTGAAGAAGACGAAGAATTTGTAAAAGAATCATTAGAACAAGAAACATATATCGGTATAGATACAGAGTTTAATTGGAGAAATACTTATTATCCTGAATTATCGTTATTACAAATTTCTACCAGCGATAAAATATTTCTAATTGATTGTTTAAAATATAAAAATCTAGAATTTTTAAATAATATTTTAGAAGATAAAAATAAAACTATTATTATGCATTCCTCAAGGAGTGATACGACTGTTTTAAATACCAATCTAAAAATAAAATTAATTAATTGTTTCGATATCCAAATTGCAGAAAAGTTTATCAATGGTGGTGAAATTAAAAATTATGGCTTTATAGTTACTAAATACTTAGGCTTTAAATTGGATAAGTCAGAAACCAATTCTAATTGGCTAAAAAGACCTATTACAAAAAGCCAAATTAGTTATGCAGCAAATGATGTAAAGTTCTTAATAAGTATATTTAAAAAGCAAAAAAGAATTCTTGAAAAAATGAATTTGATTTCAAAAGTAAATGAATTAACAAAAAAAGAAGTCTTTTTGGGCTCTCAAGACTTACATATTTCAAGATTGAAAAAATTTAAATCTCAAAGAAAAGTAGAAAAGGATTTATTTATGTGGAGAGAAAATGTTGCAATTAAAAAAAATATTCCACCGTCTTTTATATTTAAAGATAAATATTTTAAAAAAATATTGAAAATTTTTGACGATGGCATTTCAAAACAAAGCATTTTAAATTTATTAAAAAATGAAGATTTAGCGAACGATTTAATTAAGACTTTAAATCAATGTTAATTTTTTGGACAATATATTTTATTATATCCTTTTTAATTTGTTTTAGTTTTTTTAAACTTTTAAAATCAAAGTTTTTGAGATTTTCGTCAACAATTTTTTTGTTTGGACTTTTATTTGGTGTTTGGTTTATTTATCCAGGTAGCAGAGATCTTGCCCCAATAGCTTCGATACTTTTTCTAGAGAGCACAATTATAGAAAGTAATGGCTACATAAGAT
>MDTB01143509.1_pt1 | contig 11590 bp, 8 predicted proteins | sample 811161 | NCBI WGS metagenome assembly MDTB01 (sample SAMN05326650, study PRJNA326480) | marine metagenome | isolation source: seawater | place: Mediterranean Sea | collected 2009
ACCTTACAATATCCATTCTTTGTTTTGCATATGCTAGCGCATCATCGCTCATATCAAAAGTCATAATCCTTGGGTCTAATCCTCTGCCTGGACTACGCATATCATCAGAGTCGTTACCAAAACCATATTCTTTTTGAGTTGATTTTTCCATTAATGACTTTATTCTTCTTTTCTCATCTTCAGGGTTCTTTAATGGGGGCGCATAACCAAACTCAATTGCCCATATGTCATATGGTCCAGGAATAGTTGAGTAGTATTGCCCATGGTGTTTTGGGTCTGGCCCAATGTTAACAGGTGTATAGTCCATAACCGAAGAATACAGACCTACTGGTTCTGTTATATGACGATCGTGGATAGTATTAAATGTATGAAGATTGCTAGCAAAAAAGTTGTGATTTAACCCAAGCGTATGTCCAACTTCGTGCAAAACAAGGTCTACTAAGCCTTCATATAAAAGTCGATGTTGCTGAAGTTGATCAAATTCATTAACAGCTTTGCCAAGAGCTATCATCCCAAATTGATTACCTTGTTGAATCACATTACCCGCATGACAATATATTTCGTTCGCTATTTTTTTATTCTCTATACTCTCATCAATATTAAATGTTTCATATAGCTTTTCATATCTAACCCTGTTGGTAAACCAGACGTATTCTAACATTATGTCTGCGCCTAATATCTGACCTGTTCTTGGGTTAGTAAAACTTGGTCCCAGACCACCAAACCAAGGGCTTGGAGAAGAGGTCCACCTCAATACATTGTACCTAATATCTCCAGCGTCCCATTCAGCATCATCTGGTTGAACTTTGACCTCCATAGCATTTATAAAACCAGCCTTTTCAAAGGCTTTATTCCAAGCCAAAACACCTTCTTTGATTGCTTCTCTAAATTCATGCGGAGTTGTGTTTTCTATCCACCACACAATGGGTTGTATAACCTCGGACCTTTCTTGGTCAGGGTTTTTTTTCTCTAAATGCCACCTGTGAATCATGTCTCTGTATGGTGTTGGATCATCAGCAACGGTCATATCCGTGATCTGGGTTGAAAAGTAACCAATTCGAGGATCTGTCATCCTTGGTTTATATTCATTTTCAGGCATCTGAATGAAACTATGCTGAAGAGAAACATTCATTGATCTTGGATCAGTAACTCCACCGTCAGAACCCCAATTTGTAGGAACCGGATTTGTATACACATACTGCACAATTAAATCTGTGTTTTTTGGATAGTTTTTTACAGAAATGTATTTCGACCTGTCTTTTGCAAGTCTCCCAAGCTTGAATGGGTTTTTATTTGAGCTTCCAGGAATAAATCCACGAGAAATTTGATAGAGAGATTCAGTCAAAAAGATATTATCAACGCCTATGAGCATCGAACCATCTTTTTCTGAAATGATATTTGACGATGCAAGTATTGCTGTGCTTATATTAGCATCAGAGCTCTTCGCTAGTGGATTTTCTGGATCAAAATAAAAGGAGTTGTTTTGTACTTCAAACTCAATGCGAGTAAAATATCTTTTGAACTTTATCACCTTCGAAGAATACGGCCAACCTCGGTTTACACCTGTATTGTTTTGTCCATTTTTTCCATAAACAAAATGAATATACTCTTTATCAAGTTGCTCTTTTTTAACGAGCATATACATTTTCCCATTTGTCGTGTCTTGATATATTGTTATTAAACCAGGCATCTCAACTTTATTTTTTTTTGCTTCCTCCATAGATATTTTTTTAGTTGGTTTTGCTTGTTTGCTTTGAACATCCTCAGATTTGGGTTGTCCTGATTCAGGTGACTGTGCAGCGATTAGCGAAAGACTTATAAGAATTGTTGAAAAGGGTTTGACCATTTTACCTTCCTCCTTTTTTAGGGATATACAGATCTGTCATAGTACCCAGGTATACCTCTGATGCGGCTGCAAAAGTCTCACCAAGGGTTGGGTGAGGATGAATTGTTAGGCCTATGTCTTCTGCATCAGAGCCCATTTCTATTGCAAGACATGCCTCTGATATAAGGTCACCTGCAGATGGACCAACTATGGCGGCACCAAGAACTCGTTTTGTTTGCGGGTCAAATATAATTTTAGTCTTTCCTTGGCTTGCATCTAAAATCATCGCCTTACCGCTTGCTGCCCAGGGGAATTCCCCTTTTTCATACGGAATGTTTTTCTTTTTTGCTTCAGTTTCAGTTAAGCCAACCCATGCTACTTCAGGGTGTGTATAAACTACGCTCGGTATAACCCTTGCATCCATCGCTGCAGGGTGCCCAGAAGCAACCTCAGCAGCAACTTTACCTTCGTGAGTTGCTTTATGTGCAAGCATTGGATTTCCCGTAATATCACCAATTGCAAAGATATTGTCTACTGACGTCTTTTGATATTCGTCAACTAGTATAAAGTTGTTTTGATCAACCTTAACATCGGTAAGGCCCAAATTAAGTTGTTCCGTGTTTGGGCTTCTTCCTATAGAAATTAAGATTTTTTCGAAACTTAGATCTTTTCTGTCATCGCTTGATTCAATGGACACGTTTAGACTGTTTTCGCCATTTTCAGCAACACCGACTACTTTTGATGATAACATAATTGACTTAAACTGTTTAGATAGTCGTCTTTGTAGTGGTTTTACAACATCTTGATCTGCTCCAGGAATTAACGTTGGTAAAAATTCAACAACTGAAACCTCAGAGCCTAGTGAGGCATAAACTTGCCCTAGCTCAAGACCAATAATACCTCCCCCAACAACAAGAAGATTTTTTGGAATATCTTCTAAGTCAAGTGCTGTTTTTGAAGTAAGTATCGAAGGGTTGTCCTTTGGAAGACCAGGAAGCATTCTTGAACTTGAACCAACAGCGATAATACACTTCTTAAAATAAATCACCCTGTCTTCTGATTCACTTTTTACAACCAACTCATTATTTGATAAGAATGACGCTTCTCCACTAATTGTGGTTACTTTTCGCACTTTTGCAAGCTGTGAAATTCCACTGCTTAATTTTGAAACTATTTTATTTTTATAGTCTCGAACGGCACCAAGATCTATTTGGGGCTTAGGGTAAGAAACTCCTATTGTTGACAAATGGGACGCTTCTGTCATTACTTTAGAAATATGTAAAAATGCTTTAGATGGAATGCAGCCCCTGTTTAGACAGACCCCTCCAAGATCACTATCTTTTTCAACCATTAATACTTTTTCACCAAGATCCGCTGCTCGAAATGCAGCGGCATAACCACCAGGCCCAGAACCTATTACAACAACATCAACGTTTTCTCTCTTTGACAAGATCTCTACTCCTTAAACAATTCAACACTCTCAAGAGTCTGCGAGAGCTTTTCTACAAAAGCAGCGCCAGAGGCACCATCAACAACCCTGTGGTCGTATGATAATGAGAATGGCATAATAAAACGAGGAACAAACTCTTTCCTGTCTTTATCGAAAACAGGTTGCCATTCGCTTTTAGAAACACCTAAGATTGCAACCTCTGGTGGGTTTACAATCGGTGCAAAATTAGTACCACCTATTCCACCAAGGCTTGATATAGTAAAAGTGCTACCCTTTAATTCTTCTGGTTTTAATCTTTTATCCCTTGCTCTTTGACTAATGTCCAACAGCTCTTCAGATAACTCCACTATTGTTTTTTGATCCACGTCTCTAACACATGGAACTACTAGCCCGGACGGGGTGTCAACGGCTACACCTATGTGATAGTACTTTTTTATAATTAAATTCTCTTCATTTTCATCTAACGAACTATTAAAACGCACCATTTTCTTTAAAACCAACATCGATGCCTTCATTAGAAAAGGAAGAAACGTTACCTTTTTCCCAGATTTTTCAGCTTCTTTTTTCAGAACCTCTCTATATTTGTTTAACTCTGTAATATTCGCTTTATTATATTGAGTTACGTGCGGAATGTTTTGCCAAGATTCTTGAAGTCGATTACCAGTGATTTTATTTACCTTTGTAAGCTTCTGATATTCTATATCTCCCCACTTAGAAAAGTCTATTGGTTTTCTAGGCAGCCTAGGCACGCCTGAGCTTTCATTCATTTTATTTCTTATATAGTTGTGGAGATCTTCTTTTGTTGTCCTGCCTTTAGCACCCGTACCCTTTATAATTCCAAGATTAATACCTAGCTCTCTTGCAAGCCTTCTAACACCTGGAGAAGCAAAAACACCATCTCCTACTCTAGCAATTTTTAATTCTGATTTAGGTTTAACTTTAGAATCTGTTTCTTTTTGACTCTCAACCTTAGACTCTTTAGGTTTTTCTACATCTTCTTTTTGAACTTCTTCTGATTGGTTTTGTGTTTCTATTTTAAAGAGAGGGTCTCCAATCGCAACATCTCCACCTTCTTCTATAAACACTTCAACTATTTTACCATCGTAATCAGAAGGAATTTCCATAGACGCCTTGTCAGATTCTAATACTAAGAGCACGTCATCCTTTTTTACCTGCTCACCTGTACCTATAAGCACTTCACTTATTGTAGCTGAATCTATTCCTTCACCAAGGTCGGGAAGCATAATTTCTTTTATCATTTCAGATCCTTAAACCATTACAGGATTCGGTTTTTCTGGATCTAAATCATATTTTTTAAGTACCACGTCAACCATACCCCCTTCTAGTTCTCCAGCATGAACTAGCGCCTTAATCACGGTCAAAACAATATAATATCTGTCTACTTCAAAAAATCGCCTTAACCCCTCGCGCGTGTCACTTCTACCAAACCCATCTGTTCCTAAACAATAATATGGTCCCGGCACATAAGGCCTAATTTGGTCTGAAACTAACTTAACATAATCAGATACCGCCACAGTTGGGACATGATTGTTACTGAGTAATTCTTCTATATATGAAACCCCTGGTTCTTCATCAGGATGAGTAAGGTTCCATCTTTCCACAGCCTCTGCTTCTCTTCTTAATTCGCTAAAGCTGGTAACGTTCCAAATTCCAGGTTCTACTCCCCAATCTTCTTTTAATAATTCTGCGGCAGCTAAAACCTCTCTCATTAACGGCCCACTTCCCAGCAGTCTAATCTTTGGCTTTTTTGTACCGTGCATTTTATACATTCCATTAATTACACCCTCAGAAACGCCCTCTGGTTGACTTGGATGAGCATAGTTTTCGTTTTCTAACGTAAGATAATAAATAACATCTTTGTTCTCTTCTATCATCTCTACCATTCCCCTTTGAACAACAATGGCAATTTCATACGCATAGGCACAATCATAAGATTTAATATTCGGAGTAGCAGCTGCGGCGAGATGGCTGTGCCCGTCCTGATGCTGGAGGCCTTCTCCATTTAAAGTGGTTCTACCAGCAGTTCCCCCCAATAGAAAACCTCGCGCTCGCATATCTCCAGCGGCCCAGATAAAATCCCAGACTCTTTGAAATCCAAACATCGAATAATATATATAAAAAGGAATCATGTGTATGCCATGGTTACTATAACTCATCCCCGCAGCAATGAAAGAAGAAACAGCACCGGCCTCATTTATCCCCTCCTCTAATATCTGACCATTTTTTTCTTCTTTATAATAAAGAAATTGGTCTGAATCTACCGGGTCATAAAGCTGTCCAGAGTGCGCATATATACCTAACTGCCTAAATAGCGGGTCCATACCAAAAGTGCGAGCCTCGTCAGGAACGATAGGAACAATGTGCTTACCAACAACCTTATCCTTTGTTAAAACAGAGAGGAGCCTAATAAACGACATCGTTGTAGAAACCTCTCTTTCACCCGTCCCCTCTAAAAGCTCTTTAAAAATAGAAACGTCTGGAACCTTAAGACTTTCTGGTTTGTTTACCCTTACGGGGATAAAACCTCCAAGTTTTTTTCTTTGTTCAATTAAATATTGATACTCCTTGGTTCCTTCTTCAAACCTTTGAAACTTTCCAACTATTGCATCATCGTCTGATATTGGAACGCTAAACCTGTCTCGGAAATAAAGCATCTCATTATCACTTAGTTTTTTCTGGTTGTGGGTAATGTTTCTGCCTTCACCAGCTTTTCCTAGTCCATACCCCTTAACGGTTCTAGCTAAAATAACGGTTGGAGAACCATCATGTGTAATGGCCTCTTGATAGGCTGAGTACATTTTAACTGGATCGTGTCCGCCTGCTTTCATCTTTTCTAATTGATCATCAGAAAGGTGTTCAACTAGATTTTTTAAATCAGAGCTTTTCCCAAAAAAATGCTCTCTCATGTAGGCCCCACCCTCAACAACGTACTTTAGAAGATCTCCATCAACAATTTCTTCAACCCTCTCTAACAAGGCACCACTAGAGTCTTTTTCAAATAAATCATCCCAATCTGAGCCCCAAATATTCTTAATAACATTCCACCCCGCACCTCTGAACGCTGCTTCAAGCTCTTGAATGATTTTTGAATTTCCACGAACTGGGCCATCTAGCCTCTGAAGGTTACAATTAACAACGAAAACTAAATTGTCTAAGTTTTCTCTAGAAGCCAGTGTTAAAGCACCTTTTGATTCTGGTTCGTCCATTTCTCCGTCCCCAAGAAAAGCAAAAACCTTTCTACCTGTGTCTTCCATAAAGCCTCGGTCAATCATATATCTCATAAATCGAGCCTGGTAAATAGCCATTAGTGGCCCCAAGCCCATTGAAACCGTTGCAAACTGCCAAAAATCTGGCATTAAATAAGGATGGGGGTAAGATGACAAACCTCCTTCTTTTGCCAACTCCCTCCTAAAGTTGTCTAGGTTTTTTTCTGAAAATCTCCCCTCTAAAAATGCTCGAGCATACATTCCAGGAGATGCATGTCCTTGAAAAAAAACAAGATCCTGGCCTTTTGGATGAGATGGTCCTTTCAAAAAATGATTAAACGCGACTTCATAAATAGTCGCAGCTGAGGCATAGGTGGAGATGTGGCCCCCAATGCCTGGGGTGTTTTTGTTTGCTTTTGTTACCATCGCCATTGCGTTCCACCTAACAATGGATTTTATTTTTCGCTCAATCTCTCTACTCCCAGGATAGGGCGATTCTTGCCCGGGTAAAATAGTGTTTGTGAAAGGTGTTGAGGTGTTAAATGGTAGTCGAGCGCCTTTTTTTTGCGCATAGTCAATTAAAGATTCAAGAAGAAATCTAGTTCTTTCATACCCATGCTCTTCAAGAGTATCCTCGATTGACTCAATCCACTCTTGTGTTTCTTGAGGATCTTGGTCTTTATATTTTGATGTCATTTATTATTTAATTTAATGCTTTAATCTCAGTTTAAAATTTACATAATTGAAATAGGGCAAACATAATATCTTAGATGATAATTTACATAATTAAACCCTAATGTCTTTCCAGTCACCTCGGTTTATTTTCCATATCAATATTGAAGCAAATAGCCCTAAATGAACCGGAAACAACAACCAAAGAGCTTTAAAACCCAAAGAAAAATATACACCAACAACATAACTACCAAAAACAATAACACCCCAAGTGAGAACAGCCTCAACCATCGCAGGAAAAAATGTATTCCCAGCTCCCGATAAAGCAAACCATAAAACAAAAGCAATAGCATCAATAAATTGCAGAGCACCAATTACACGTAAACCGTAAGAACCCATGTTGATTATTTCTAAATCGTTTGTAAAAATATAAAGGTATAGCTCTGGGAATAAAATAAAACTTAATCCCATGGGCGCCATAATATATTCTGCAATCCTAATAGATTCTTTTATGCTGATTTCTGATATCTCTGGCTTGCCTTTTCCCATATACTTACTAACCAGGGTTGAACAGGCTTGCCCAACGCCTAGCGCAGGCATAAAGGACGCGTGCATAATTGTAAAGAGAAGCTCTGTGGTTGCAAGCTCAACCAAGCCAATTATTCCAACAATTTTGTAGAAAAACCCCCAACCAAAAGCAATGACAAACTCTTGAAGCCCTTGTGGGGTAGCTAATTTTATTTGTTTAAACATCATAGTTTTATCAAAGGAGAAGTCGAAAACAGAAAAATCCCTTTTTAATTCTTTAGTAAACAAGCTTGATGCATAATGTGCTGTCATCCAAACAGATGAAATAAGAGTTGCAATTGCAGCCCCCTTCACACCTAAAGCTGGAAAATTAGCCCAATCCCAAAAAATGGAGACAAAAGAAAAGCCTGGAAAGTGTTCCATTAAAAAATCACGAATCCCATTCGTACCATAAATAAACCCAGCATTCAAATAAACGTTTAAAACGTTGCTTGTTATGGTAACTTTCATGTGGACCTTTGTTTTTTCTATCCCCGTAAAAAACCCCTGGAAAACAAAACTAATAGAAGAAAACATTAGGCCAATAAATATAATAGAAACATAATCAGTAGTTAATGGTGTCGCAAGCGGGTCATTGATAAAAAACTGAACAATCTTTTCAGAATTAAACCAAACAATAACAGATGTTGGAATAGAATAGACCGACGCTAGTATCACTCCATTGCGAAGAGCTACTCCAGATTCTTTAAGTAAGTTTTGACCAAGTCTTCTTGCGGTAACAGTTTGAACTGCCGTTCTAACACCCAGGGTTAAGCTTAGTGCCCCCCAAAACATCATTGAACCCATGCCAGTTGCCGCTAGCGCCTCCGTACCCAACCTGCCAACCATAGCTACATCAACTATGCTCATTAAAACTCTGCTGAGATTGCTTAGTATAATTGGTAATGAAAGGGTAAAAACTTCTTTAGATACTTTTTTATCTTTTGGTAAAAGAATACGAAACAAGGCTAAAGGTTTTTTATCAATATTTTACTTTTTAATAAAAACTCTCTTGTCTTACTGCAAACCGGAGCAGATGTTAAAAGGGATATCTTTTTATTTTGATTAACTTTTTTTATGTTTTCTGATAACTTAATAATCCGTTTTCCATCTTTCATGATAATTCTACTTTTTCGATCAATTACAATAAATAATGTCCCTGCACTATCTTGAAGGAGTTTAGTTCTAGATGAGAGGTTGTAAGTTTTTGGGTTAACTAATTGCATTTTTAATAAAATACCTGCTAGCGCTAGCCTAAAAATATGTATAATATGCCTATCAAGCTAAAACATTCAAAAGAAGTTGAAAGCGCCAAAAAGAACTCTCTCCCCATATTGGCTCTAGAATCAACAATTATTGCTCATGGAATGCCATATCCTAAAAATCTAGAGTTCGCACTAGAGTCGGAAGCTTTATGCAAAAGAAATGGAGTAACCCCTGCAACAATAGCAATTATAGAGGGTCGAATCTGTATTGGTTTAGAAAAAGAAGAATTAGAACACATTTCGAGGTCTAATAAAATTAAAAAGGTTTCTATGAGGGAACTCGGCATTGCAACCAGCCTCCGCTGGACTGGAGCAACAACAGTTTCCTCCACAATGCACATTGCTAAAAACAACAACATTGAAGTTTTTTCCACCGGGGGAATCGGCGGCGTCCACAAAGATGCTGATAAATCTTTTGATATTTCTCAAGACCTGGCTACATTATCGAAAATTCCAATGGTTGTTGTTTCTTCTGGTGCTAAGTCTATTCTAGACATATCAAAAACAATTGAAGCTTTAGAAACGTTGGGTGTTTGTATTGTCGGGTTTAAAACCGATGAGTTCCCGTCTTTTTATTCAAGAAGTTCAGGCTATAATAAAATAACCAAAACCTCCTCTATCGATGAAATAACCAATGTTTTTCTAAAGAATGAACTTTTAAATTTGTCATGTTCAACGCTCATTGCAAACCCGGTTCCAAAAAGGGATGAAATCCCACACAAAAAAATAACATCAATAGTTAATAAAACAATTTTAGACCTAAAAGAAAAAAAGATATCCGGAAAAAAAGTAACGCCTTTTTTATTGGAAAGGGTTCACAAGGAAACAAATGGAGAAAGTTTAAATGCAAATATTTCTCTGGCTCTTAATAATGTTTACCTAGGAGCAAAAATAGCTAAAAGTTTAAATGTGAAAAGAAAAATTGGCGCTAGTCTTTAAAGTTTTGAGCAAACACTTTTATCCCAATATAGTGCCAAATGGGTGCAATAAGGCCCACAGACTCCGAAATCACGTTCATGGTGTCTAATTTTAAATCAAACCTCTTTGGCCCAACGGTGTGTACAAAGATTGGTCTTAATCCAGGTATTGAATTATATACACTAGTCATATCTGGAAATCTTGGAAAATTTTGAATTGGGGTTTTTCCAATTAAAAAATTATAACCAGACCTATTTACATGATTAGAGATATACGCTTTTGATTGTTTTGGTTTTACTCTATCAACAATAATTATTGAATGAATTCCTAAATCAATTTTTAATTTTAAAAAGTTTTTTGGGTTTATTGTGTTTCCATCAAATACTAAAGGAACAATAGACCTGTTATCTAATGTGGTATATAAAGCATGATGGTATAAAACAGTTTTATTGTTATATTTAATAGGAGGGATTAAGCTATATTTTGGTAAATTCATATCACTAAAAATATGAAATCTAGGTGAAGTTTTTAATTATATTTCTACTTTTTGTTTTTTCTTTGTTTGGGCAATGAGCGCTTTGAAACAATCCATCATTGCCGGTCGGTAGTGCAGAAAAAGGCGTAGGATTGTGGGCTGGTCAAATTATGTTCACAGCAAACAACGTAAACCAGTATATTGATTGGTGGCACGAGGCTCTTCCTGGATCTGGGGAAAACTTTGCTCACGAGGGTTCTCTTAGTACCATTGTCATTACCCCAAGCATAACAATAGGCTTATCTAATTATTGGAATCTGTCCATTAGTCAAATTATTGGTACAAGAATTATGAAGTGGGAAGGGGACACAACAACCATACACCACCGCAATGAAGGAAGCCACTCGAATTTTACTAACGCTATCGGTGGTCTTTTTGGAGATGGAAAAATATTACTTAGATATCTCTTATACAACGATGGACAGGGAGCTGGAAAAAGAATTTTTATTGGCACAGGACTAACAATTCCATCAAAGAACACTCTTACCGCTGATCCCTTTTTTTTAAAAGGAGAAGAAAAGATAGAGCACAGGCATTTTGCAATGAGTGAGGGGTCATATAAGGCTCTTTTTGAATGCCAGTACTATATAAAACGTCACTCTAGCCCTGTTTTTATTGGTGGATCCGCCACAATAGAAACACCTCTTCATACCAATAAATATGGATACAAAGCCTCAAGTCTTTACGATATATCGTTAAGCGCACTTACAAAAGAGATTTCTCAAATAGGCACTGCTGTTTCTCTTGGCCTTAACATAAGGCACTCAACCAAAGCATATTGGAATGATATCGCTTCGCCTAATTCAATGTCAACCATGTTAACACCCAGCATAGGTACAATTTTTAACTTAAACTCTGGAGGTATTAATCTTTCCATTCAAAGAACGTTTTTTTTGAAGGGAAAGTTTTCTGGTATAGAAGATAATGTAGAGCAAAAAGTATACTCTTATCAAATTAACTTAGGGTACAGACACACACTTGACTATGTTATTCCTTGGTTAGACCCGCTTAAAAACCTTTAGTTTCGCACTCCATATAAAAAGCTTCCAACCCTAATCATCGTAGACCCCTCTTCAACCGCAATATCATAATCCCCGCTCATCCCCATTGAAAGGTGTTCTATTTTTATAT
>MDTB01191587.1_pt1 | contig 11590 bp, 10 predicted proteins | sample 811161 | NCBI WGS metagenome assembly MDTB01 (sample SAMN05326650, study PRJNA326480) | marine metagenome | isolation source: seawater | place: Mediterranean Sea | collected 2009
GCCCGAGGGTGAGCAACAAAGAGCCAAGCGTGATTTTAAGCTCAAAGAGTGGCTTGTAAGTGGTTTGGAAATCGTTCCTGACCTTTACCGCTGCCTGACTGAGAAGTTCGGTAAGCTTGGTGAGGACTGGGAAGTACTCAAAGCAGAAGAGCAACTCTATGTGCCTATTACTGAATTCACGGAAGCAGAAAAAAAGTTCAAAGGCTTTATTGACCTTGTGGTCTACTCCAAGAGGGATGAAAAGATTCACCTGATTGATTGGAAGACCTGCTCCTGGGGATGGCGACGGGAAAAGAAGAGCGATAAAATTATGGCTTATCAGCTTGTTTTTTACAAACATTTTTATGCCCGCAAATATGAGGTTGAGCCCAAAGATGTGGATTGTCATTTCGTTCTTTTGAAGCGAACAGCTAAAGCCGGCAAGAAGGCAGAGTTTGTCAGAGTGACTGCCGCAAAAAAAAGAACTACTGATGCTCTTAACGCCTTGACAAAAGCATTGCATAATATTAACAAACAGAATTATATCAAGAACCGTACTGCTTGTACAAACTGTAAAGACCGATTCGGAACTTGCGAGTTTTACCAGACGGAATATTGTTCGTAGGAGGACATTTCTTTGTCAGAAAAAAAGATAAAAGTTTTAACTATCAGTGATCATCCATTGTTGCCATCTGGGGTTGGAACTCAAACAAAATATGTTATTCAAGCATTATTGAGCACTGGCAAGTTTCAGATCATATCACTGGGTGGTGCGATTAAGCACCCAAGTTATGAACCCACAAAGACTATTGAACATGGTGACAATTGGGTTATTTATCCAGTAGATGGTTATGGTGATAAAGACAGAGTAAGAAACGTGATCACCAGTTATAAACCAGACATTCTTTGGTTTATGACCGATCCAAGATTTTATGAGTGGTTGTGGCAGTTTGAGGATGAAGTAAGAGCTTGTATTCCAATGGTGTACTACCACGTTTGGGACAATTACCCAATCCCTAAATTTAACAAGGCGTTTTATAAATCAAATGATTTTATCGCTACAATTTCCAAAGTAACATCTGATATTGTTCAAAATGTTGCACCAGAAGTAGAAGAGAAATATATTCCTCACGCTGTTAGTCCAAAATACTTTCATAAGTTTCAAGATAGATCTGAAATAGATATTTTAGAAAAAGTTAGAGAAGATAATAATCTAACTGGTAAGTTCGTAGTCTTCTGGAATAATAGAAATGCTCGAAGAAAAATGAGCGGCTCAGTGCTCTTTTGGTGGAAAGCTTTCTTGGATGAAGTGGGTCACGATAAAGCGACTCTAATTATGCACACTGATGTCAACGATGTACACGGACAGCCTTTGGAGTTCTTAGCCCAGGAGTTAGGTATTACTAACGGACAAATTATCTTTTCCACGAATAAAATAGAGCCTCAACATTTGGCTGTATATTACAACCTAGCAGATGTTACGCTTAATATTTCAGATGCAGAAGGTTTTGGATTAGCTACCCTTGAATCATTAGCTTGCCAGACTCCTATTGTTGTAACGATGACAGGTGGCTTACAGGAACAAGTTACTGATGGAGTTAATGAGTTTGGAGTAGGCATCAAGCCAACATCTCAAGCAGTTATTGGCTCGCCACAAGTTCCATATATTATGGAAGACAGAATCAATGAAGAGGTCTTTGTAGCTGCCCTTAAAAAGATGTATGATGCAGGACCAGCAGAAAGAGCAAGACTGGGAAAACTAGGTTTTGATCATGTAAAGAAGAATTATAACTTCGAAGACTTTAACCAACGATGGATTGATACAATGTTAGGTATTTACGAAAAGCATGGCTCTTGGGATACTAGAAAAAATTATGAAGCCTGGGAGTTTATTGAATTATGATTAAAGTACTTTTAAAAGGACCAATCTTAAGCCGTAGTGGATATGGCGAGCACACAAGATTTATGTATCGTGGACTGGCTAGTAGACCAGATTTGTTTGATATTCACGTTCATCCAGTGAACTGGGGACATTCAAGTTGGGATTTGAATACAAAAGAAGGCGATGAACAAAAGAATATTCAAAAATGTATTGAAAAGTTGCATCACTTTAAGGGTGTGTTTGATCTTTCTTTGCAAGTTTTAATTCCGGGAGAATTTGAAAATATTGCAACTAAAAATATTGGGGTTACGGCAGCCGTTGAAACAACGGCCTGTTCAGCGATGTGGATCAACCAAGCTAATCAAATGGATAGAGTTTTTGTAACTTCAGAGCATGCAAAAAAATCACTAGCAACTCCAATACACCAAGTTAAAATGGAGAATGATGATAATGTCTATACAATCAAAATGCAAAAACCAGTAACTGTAGTCTCATACCCATATAGAGATTTAGGTGTTTCTGAAACTGCAATTGAAAAAATAGATTTAGACACAAAATTTAACTTTGTTACTTCTGCACAATTTGGTCCAAGGAAAAACTTAATGAATACCATTAAGTGGTTTGTAGAAGAATTCAAAGACGAGGAAGATGTTGGGCTTGTTGTTAAGTGCCACCATATGAACAATAGCCAAATTGATAGGCAAAGGATGATCGTTCAGTTGGCTCAATCCGTTCATTCTGTTCCTCACCGTAAATGTCGTGTTTTCTTATTGCATGGAAATATGACAGAAGAAGAAATGAACTCTTTATATAATCATCCTAATATTCACGCCTATATGACTGCAACACATGGTGAGGGTTTTGGTCTGCCTATTTTTGAGGCAGCCTGCAATGGCATGCCGGTGATCGCTCCAGCTTGGTCTGGTCAGGTAGACTTTTTATATGATGATATAAAGAATGAAAAATCAGGTAGAGTAAAAAGAACGCCAATGTTTACAAAGGTGAAATATAAAATGGATAAAGTTCCACAGGAGGCAGTGTGGGAACATGTCATTGACGCTCAAACAGAATGGTGTTATCCGGACGAGACTGCATTTAAGAAAGCACTTCGAAATGTAAAGAATGCATATTCTTCTAAAAAGAAGGTGGCACAGGATTTACAAAAATCTTTGAAGCAAAGACTTTCAAACGAGAATATGTATAAACTTATTGTAGATGAAATTCTTGAGGTATGCCCAGAAGATATGATTGAACTTGAAGGCTTTTTTGATTCTCTAGAAGATGATTTACAAGTCCATGAATAAGATTATATTTGTAGCTGATGTATTTGCTGAACATCATTTAGGCGGTGGTGAATTAAACAACCAAGAACTCATAAGACAATTAATCCTTAAGGGTTATAATGTAGAGAGCAAATTAAGCGCATCAATAACTCTACCATATCTTGAAGAGAACCGAAAAAATCATTTTATAATTGCTAATTTCTTGGGACTCTCTGTGGAGGCCATAGATTTTCTAAGAGCTAATTGTTCCTATCTGATCTATGAGCATGATCACAAGTACTTAACCACAAGAGATCCCTCTGTGTTTGATAATTATCTCGCTCCGGACCAAGAGGTTATAAATAGAGACTTTTATTCTTGTGCAAAAGGTGTTTTCTGTCAGAGTAAAATTCACCAAGAAGTAGCCCAAAAAAATCTAAAGTTGGAAAACATTTATTCTGTAAGCGGAAATCTTTGGGATGATAAAACTTTAGATTTATTGGAAAAACTATCTCATAAAGAAAAGAAAGATAGGTATTCAATTTGGGATTCAGCAAATCCTATAAAGAATACCTCACTTGCTGTTGGTTATTGTGCAAGAAAAAACCTTCCTTATGATTTAGTAGGTCATTTATCATATGATCAATTCTTGGAAAAGATATCTGATAATAAAAATCTTTTATTTCTTCCCCAAACTCTTGAAACATTATGTAGAGTTGCGGTAGAATGTAGGATGACAGGAATGACTGTTATGACTAACAAGAAACTTGGAGCAGCTAGTGAAGATTGGTTTTCTCTAAAAGGCATCGAACTTATTTCGCTAATGAGAGAAAAGAAAAATACTATTTGTAAACAAGTTGAGGAAATTCTACTATGAGTTTAAAATTTACAATAATTATTCCGTGTTATAATGCAGAAAATTTCATAGAACAGTGTGTCAACTCGGCCTTGGATCAGGACTATGACAATGTTGAACTTATTGTAGTTGATAATGATAGCAGTGATGATAGTTTAGAAATTGTTGAAAATATACACGAGAATAATCCAAACTTTATCCTAGATACCGCACCCAATCTATACCCATTTTCTTGGTCCGAGCCTGTAGACAAAGCTCTAGAAATGACTACTGGTGACTACTTTACAATTCTTGGTGCTGATGATTATCTAGCACCAGATTATGTCTCAAATATTGTAAAGTTTATTGAGAGTTCTGATCAGGAGATAGAAATCCTTCAGAGCGCAGTTAGATGTATAGATGAGGACGGAGGATTGAAAGGCGGCGATCTATCACATAACTATGATGGGATAGAGGACTTGAAAGAAAAACTCTTAGAAAGGTGCGTTGTTACTACCCCTTCAGTTGTGTATAAAAAAGACTTACACAATAAAGACCTTCTTAAATGGGACTCAGAGAATTATTTAGGTGCAGCAGACTATGCACTCTACTTTAATTTAGTACACAATAATAAATACATTCACCCCAACCCAGAATGGCTAGGGTATTTTTATAGATGGCACGGCGCTCAGGCAACATGGGGAATGCAAAGACAGCCTGTCAATTTTGATTTTATGCTTCAAAATGAATGGCGTCAAAAATGGGAAAAGTAAGAGTTGTAGATTACATCGCTGACAAAATAGCAGAACTTGGGGTTAAAGATATATTTACTTTAACTGGCGGCGGTGCTATGTTTTTAAACGATTGTGTTGCCAAACATCCTGACCTTAAAGCCATATGTAATCATCACGAACAAGCCAGTGCAATGGGTGCTGTTGGTTATGCAAAATACACTAATGGTTATGGTGTGACTATGGTCACAACAGGTTGCGGAAGCACAAATGCAATAACTGGTCTGTTGGAAGCTTGGCAAGATAATGTAAGTTGTGTATTTCTATCTGGTCAGGTTAATAAATCTCAAACAACATATGGACTAAATATTGGACTAAGACAATTAGGAGTTCAAGAGGCTAACATTGTTGATGTAGTTCGACCAATATGTAAATATGCAGTTATGATTACAGACCCAAACCGAATACCGTTTCAAGTAGAGAAAGCATTTTATCTTGCAAAGCGTGGTAGGCCAGGACCTGTTTGGTTGGATATTCCTTTAGATGTGCAGGGTGCCTATATTGATCCTGATAAATGCTTACATTATCAGCCTTATGATGCTTGGGTCAAAAAAGAAGTCACCCAAGATGAATCTAAAACATTAACAGAAATGTTTGACAAATCAAAACGCCCAGTTCTGTTAGTTGGCAATGGTGTTCGTCTATCGGATGCTACAGAAGAGCTAAAAAGTTTTGTTGAAAAATACAACATTCCAACAGTGGCTACATTTCTTGGGGTTGATCTATTGGAAAGTGATCACCCGCTAATGATTGGAAGAGTTGGTATTAAAGGTGGCAGAGCAGCAAACTTTGCATTACAAAACTCTGACCTCCTCATAACTGTGGGAACTAGACTTGGAGTCCCGGTCACTGGATACAATTATGAAACTTTTGCAAGAGAAGCAGAAATTGTGGTTGTTGACATTGATACAGAGGAACACCGAAAAAAAACAGTTAAGATAGATAAGTTTGTACAAGCTGATGCAAAAGAGTTCTTTAATACTATAGAATTTAATAGGCCTTCGAGTGATTCTTGGTCTGATACTTGTCTAGGCTGGAAACAAAAGTGGAGAGTTTGTAATCCAGAATGGGATCAAAATAAAGAAGGGATTGATTTATATTACTTTACTGACAAGTTATCCAAAGCAAATAAGAAAGATTCGGTTGTTGTTTCTGATGCTGGCTCTGCCTATTATGTGCCCTCACAATTTCTAGACATAAAAGATCAACAAAGGTACGTTACCTCTGGTGCCCAAGCAGATATGGGCTTCACAATACCAGCGGCTATTGGAGTCAGTGTTGCTAAAGGTTATGGAGAGGTGGTAGGCATTACAGGAGATGGATCTTTCCAGACAAATATTCAGGAACTTCAAACGATTAAGCATTATAATTTACCTATCAAACTATTTGTTTGGAACAATCACGGGTACCTTTCTATTCGTACAACACAAAGAAAATTCTTTGACGGTAGGTTTATAGGAGTTGATGGAGACTCTGGAGTTTCTCTTCCCGATATTCAAAAAATTACCGAAGCATACGGTTTGAAATATACTAAAATTGAAACTGTAGAAGACCTCGAAGGTGGCATCCAGGAAGTCCTTGATTACGAGGGTCCTGTAGTTTGTGAAGTGATGTGTCAAAAGTGGCAAGAGGTAGTACCGACCTTGATATCAACAAAGACTAAAGATGGTAGAATTGTATCTAGACCATTTGAAGATATGTATCCGCTGTTAACTCGGGAAGAGTTTTATGATAATATGATTATAGACCCTATAAATTATGAGGAATAATAATGTCTGACGAAAGAAAAAAAGTAACAATCCTGACACTGCGGAGGCATAAGAGACAAAACAAGAAGTCTGTTTTTGTAACAGCTTATGATTATCCTCAAGCTATGTTAGCACACCGAGCAGGAGTTGATGGAATATTAGTTGGTGACAGCCTTGGTATGACAACTCTTGGACACAAAACAACCATACCAGTAACTATGGACGATATGATCCGGCATGCTGAAGCAGTAGCTAGAGGTGCAAAGGCTCCATTTCTAGTTGGAGATATGCCCTATATGTCTTATCAGGCATCTAATGCTGATGCTGTTCGTAATGCTGGAAGATTCATTAGGGCTGGTATGGATGCCGTGAAGGTTGAAGGAGCGATGGTCGACCGAATCAAAGCCATTGCAGATGCTGGTATATTGGTCCAAAGTCATTTAGGATTAACGCCACATACAATGGCGATGCAGGGCGGCTATAGAGTTCAGGGGAAAACAGCAAAAAGCACAGAAATTATTCTTAATCAAGCTCTTGAACTTCAAGATGCTGGATGTGCCTTCTTGTTACTGGAGGCAATGCCAAGAGAATCAGCCCAAGCAGTAGCGAAAGAGCTTACCATTCCTGTGTACGGTATTGGTGCTGGTGATCTGGTTGACGGTCAGTTGGTGATTATGCATGATCTCGTCGGTCTTTTTTGGGATTTTAAATCAAAGTTTGTAAAGAGGTACTGTGAAGCCGGAGCTATGATTCAGGGATCACTAGAACAGTATGCCGAAGAAGTAAGATCCGGTGTGTTTCCAGCAGAAGAAAACTTCTACGAAATTAAAGAAGAAGAGCTTGAAAAGATTGAAAGTTGGAAATATGAAACAGACCAAGGTTTCCCAACTAACCATAGCGCAACACCAAATACTGTTACTCCAAAAGAAGATATTTTTAATAACAAAAAATGAAAGTCCTAATAACAGGACGAAATGGTTTTCTTGGTAAAGAACTTACAGAAGATTTAGAATCAAGAGGTCACGACGTCACGAGCATCGGAAGATCAGAAGTAAATCTGACAGACCCTAAATCTGTAAGGGATTATTTTAAAGGAAAGCACTTTGATGCTATTGTTCATACTGCTTTTCAGGGCGGAAAAAGAAACCAAGTAGATACGCTTGAAACTTTTATAAACAACGTTAAAATGTTTAACAACCTAATTGGTTTAAGTGATCGGTATTCTAAATTCATAAATTTTTGCTCTGGTGCTGCCTTTGATCGAAGTCGGGAAGTTTATAAATACAATGAAGAAAGATTTTTAGAATGCATGCCGACAGACTATTATGGAATGTCCAAAAACATAATCGCCAGAGAAATTACAAAACTAGACAATGTTTATAATCTTAGAATCTTAGGGTGTTTTGGAATTTGTGAAGATGATACAAGGTTTGTAAAATCCTCCATCAAGAAAGCAATCAGCGGAGAGCCAATTATAATACACCAGAATAGAATGATGGATTTTATCTCTACTGGAGATGTATCAAAAATAGTACATTTCTATATTACAAAACATATAGAGAAGCAATACAAAGATATAAATCTTTGCTACCCTAAAGAAACAACACTAAAAAGTATAGCATCAAAAATATTAGACTTGACAAATTCTAAATCTAAGGTAATAATAGAGAAGCCTGGATTTTCTCCATCTTATACAGCAAACAGTAAAAAGTTGGAACAATTAGACGTTTTTTTAAAACTTGGTGGTTTAAATCAAGGATTAGAAAACTTAGTGGAAAAGATAAATGGATAAGCTAGAAAAAATATTATCTCTTGTTGAAGAATATGCCGAAGAAAATCTTCTACCCAAAGAGTGGACCAAGGGAGACTGGATCAACTACTCGGGACCAAACTTTGACAAAATAGAATATAGAGAGGCTGTCAAGACTATTTTAGAGGGGTGGCTTGTGGTTGGTAAAAAGTCCCGTTCCTTTGAGAATACTTTCCCAGGTTATCTTGGCAAACTGTACGGTCTTCTCGCCAATTCTGGAAGTTCTGCCAATTTAATTATGGTGCATGCACTAACCAGTAAACAGAGTTTTATGAAAAAATTCCACCTACCAAAGGGAAGTAAAATAATCACCCCGGTTGTGTGTTTTCCAACAACAATAAATCCAATTATTCAGGCTGGATATGAGCCTGTTTTTGTTGATGTAGACTTACCTTCTCTTAACCTTAACTTAGATAAAGTTGAGGAGAAATTGGAAGCTGATCCATCAATTCGTGGTATAATGTTTGCACACGTTTTGGGAAACCCTCCCGACATGGATAGGGTTATGGAATTGGTTAATAAGTATAATCTAATATTTTTAGAAGACTCATGTGATGCTTTGGGATCTTTTTATGACGGTAAAAAACTAGGCTCTTTCGGGCATATGTCAACCTGTTCATTTTATCCCGCTCATCATATGACAATGGGAGAGGGTGGTTTTGTTGCTACAAACGAACCTCGACTAAGAAGAGTTCTGGCCAGCTTTAGAGACTGGGGTAGAGCCTGCTTTTGCAATGAAATGAAGCCAGGTGATGTTACCTCTGGGACTGCTTGTGGTGATAGATTTAAGCCGTGGTTAAAGTGTGGAAAAGAAAAGATATCCTATGACCACAGATATGTCTTTGATGAAATAGGTTTTAATTTAAAGCCATTAGAGATGCAAGCAGCAATAGGTTTGGAACAGTTAAATAAATTAGAAGATATGGATTCTGCCCGCCGTAAAAACTTCACATCGTTACAGAGAATATTTTCTAAGTACAACGAGTTTTTTATGCTGCCAGAGAAAACAGAAAAATCAGATCCTTGTTGGTTTGGGTATCTATTAACTGTAAAAGAAAACAATAAATTTACAAAAGAAGATTTAGTAAGATACCTGGAAGATCATAAAATCCAAACACGATCTTATTTCACAGGAAACTGCCTATATCATCCAGCCTATTCTGAATATGCTGCAAAATATGATGACTTAAAATCAGAGTTTCCTAATGCTCACAAAGCAACAGTAGATACTTTTTTTCTTGGAACATTTATTGGGATAACAGAAGAAAAGATGAACCATATTGAGGAGGTTGTAGATGAATTCTTCAGAAGCTTATGATATGAAAATAGTCTGTGTTACGGGATGTCTTGGTTTCATTCCCTCTTACTTTGTAGAGAAATGTCTTAAGAGAGGTTGGATGGTTTATGGTATCGATAAGATTACATACGCAGCAAATGTTCAAATTTTGGAAGGTCTCAAAAAGTACAAAAATTTTAAGTTTATAAGTGCCGATATAAAGGACATCAAAAAACTTTGTGATTGTGATTATGTTGTCAATTTTGCTGCTGAGTCTCACGTTGGAAACAGTATTATTAACAGCGACGAATTTATAAACACTAATATTGTTGGCACTAAAAACTTATTAGACCTTGTGAGGTTTAAGCCAAAGAACTGCGGTGATCGTCCCATCTTTCTACATATAAGCACTGATGAAGTATATGGAGATATATTAGAAGGGGCTCATACAGAAGAGGACTTACTTCACCCCAGCAACCCATATTCAGCAGCCAAAGCTGCTGCTGATATGCTAGTTCTTGCCTGGTCAAGGACATATGATTTAAAATATTTGATAGCTAGGCCAACTAACAATTATGGTATTAGACAGTATCCAGAAAAACTTATACCACTATCAGTTAAAAACCTTTTAAGGGGTAGACAAATATGGCTTCACAATGAAGGTACCCCAATAAGAAATTGGCTTCACGCCGATGATACCGCAGAAGCAGTTTTAACTTTGATAGATTCTGGAAAAGTAAATCAAATCTACAACATATCTGGAGACTTTGAACAGTCAAATTCTGAGACAGTTAGAAAGATAATCCAGTGTTTTTATTCAACAGATAAAGACTGGGAAAAATATGTTGACTATTCGTATGTCAGAAAAGGACAAGACTTGAGGTATTGCTTGGACGATAGTAAAATTAGAAAACTAGGATGGAAACCTAAGAAAGTTTTTGATGATGAAATCCAATCAATTGTTGAATACTATAAGAATAATTTTATTTGGTGATTAAATGAAACTAACCTATGATAACATAATTGATAAACATAAAGGTGAGACCTGTGTGGTATCTCTTCACGGTCCAAGCTTAAGTCCATATATTGATAAGATTCAAGAACTTCAGCGGGAAGAAAAGATAAAGCGATTCTCTGTTAATGAGTGGTTTGACTTCTTCGATGAAAAACCAGATTATTGGGTTGTTTCCAACGGCGAGTTTAATATTAGAGACTCAGTTCTTAATGAAAATATCTGGAAGCAAAGAGGATATCCGGTAGATGTATTTAATACTTATGGTGTTCCTTTATTGTACAACAAAGCCGCAGATTTAACAGACCCTGAATTTGTAGAGAACAATCTAAAATGTGATTATTTGGCTTATGACAACAAGCACTTTAAAGGTCATAAATGTGTAGAGGTACTTAAAAACTTCAAGAAACACTATGAAGATAATAAAAATTTAGAGTTTAAGATGTATGGTAATAATTCACAGATGTGGCAATTACCAGATACTAAGAATGAAAATATCAATGAGTTTTGTGCAAAGGTCCATGCAGGTGTCGCTGGGGGCTGGTCACGAACAGGACACTGTTGCCATCTGATGGATCCTGATACTCTAACTCTCCAGGAGACCCTCCAAGAGTATACAGGACATAGCCAGCACTTAGGGGTTGGACAAACGGTTGGATTATTTTGCGTTTCTTTAGCGGTGTTAATGGGATTTAAAAAAATCTATATTGTAGGTTTGGATCTTGACTATACTCTGGGTTATGCTAAAGGATCGGACAAGCCATATTACATTCCAAACACTGGAAATGTTGGACACTGGCGTTATGTGTTCAAAGAGTTTTTAACTGACGATATGAGAATTTTAAGAGAAAGTGCAGAATTAAAAAGCACAAAAATTATTAACCTAAATAAAAATGCGTGGTATGATGAATTCACGAAAGGGGATCTTGAATTATGAGTGTGTTTGTAATTGCAGAAATCGGAATTAACCATAATGGAAGCCGGGACATTACAGA
>MDTB01232921.1_pt1 | contig 11590 bp, 14 predicted proteins | sample 811161 | NCBI WGS metagenome assembly MDTB01 (sample SAMN05326650, study PRJNA326480) | marine metagenome | isolation source: seawater | place: Mediterranean Sea | collected 2009
GTCCAACCACCAATTGAAGCTGAGACAAATTTAGCGTTACCAGTATTTTGTATAAAAGCTTTAGCTGTAGCTTGTGTTGTATCTACACCATCAATTTGAACAGGAACTTGTATTGCATTTGCAGATACACTTCCTAATATTTGAACACCCTCGGTAACAACCCCACTCACGAATCTAAAATTTGATGCCGTGACCTTACCATCCGCAGTAACCTCGAAACCTGAGGAACTTATTTGTAGATTACCATTCGAACCACTAATAAAATTAGCTGGTGTCTTTTGTTGTCCTAAGAAAAAGTTTTTTGTTTTGACTTCGAATATTGATGGTTTAGTTCTAAACTTAAAAAAACTTTGGTCATCACCAGTATTACCATCATGTATTTCTAATCCAGCTCCTTCATAATCATCTGGTGCTTCAGGTAAAACAGAACCACTAAATATCATAAATCCACCTTCACCAGCTAGTGATGCACTCTGGAATCCTGTATATCCTACAGACCTCATGAATGCTGAATTAGCACCCGCCATCTCAATACCACTACCGACTGTGTTACCCATGAATAATGAACCAGTTAACACATTATCTTGACCATCCAAAACAAAAGCAGAACCTGATATGGCTATATCTTTTTTAGCCGCTATAGTCTCAACCACATTATTATTAATATCAAAAAATTCAACAAACGTGTCAAGTTTATCAGGTCTTGTAGTTCTAGGTATTGGAACCGTAATTGAAAATTCATCTGGTGAAAAACCACTATCAGCGGCTGGACGTAAGGATAAATCACTAATGTGCCATCTACCTGAATCAGCTCTTATTTGTAACCTTGTATCGGTATTGTTTAATCTATCTAGATTTAATCTCGGTAAAAATGTAAATTCTATAAATCCAAGTTTTTGTAAACCAAACCTATCCTCATCTAATTTCAATACAACAACTTTATTAGATTCCACATCAGTCAATTCACCACCTACATTTGCGTTAGTTGGTAATTGTTTAGAAGTGTTAAGATTTGAACCAGTTAGATGAAAGTATAATTTACCCTCGTCATTGAATTCTCCATTTGTTTTTTGTTTTTTAGTTCTTGTACCGGCTATCTTAGCGGTCAATGTTAGTGGTACACTTCGGTCTACGGTAAATTCATATCCTGGTTTTTGCTCCACTACTAATGTTTCATTCACTCCTGAATTACTTCCACTAATACGTATTGAATCAATTATAGCACTACTTGTATGCTCAATGGCTACATTTACACCTTGAAAATCTGCTGTTGAACCGCTATAAGAAGAACCAGTCCAATAAGTATCAACTAATGATTGTGTAAAAAAGTAACCTGTTCTTAAAAATCCAGATTGTGATTGTTTGTCAGTTATCAATTCTTCAGATTCGACAATTGTATCCGCCATAACACTAAAGCCTTCATTTCTTGATTGCATAGCACCATGGACTTTTAATCTATATACATCACCAGAAAATGTCCGCATATTTTTTATTTTTAGGTCTACGAATGAGTCGAAGTGTATACTGGATGAAATTACTGTCTCCTCAAATACTTGATGGGACATACTGATTGGCACACCTTTTAAATCAGGAACAATGGCTGGTATACCACCACCACCAGCTGGCGGGATTGTTATTGCACCAGTATCAATCGAACTTGTCGGTGTTGCATCAAATGGGTCTGGTATAAATGGTATGTCATCTGGGACAAAACTTGTACCATCTAATATTTCATTAATTTTTGTGGTAAATTCTGGTACTTTTACTTCTTTTTCTACAGTATTACCTTGTTCATCAAGACGACTTACCTTTTGGGTGTGTTCTGGTATGGTTATTACAGCACCTTGCATAGATGACTTGAGATTACCTCCTGGAACATTAAGAGTTATCGGTGCGGGTTCTCTTGATGCGAAAAAGTTTTGTAAACCACGTCTTCTCAATATTGGTGGAAACTTTACTTCTCTTTGTGTTTTGAACTTGAAATCTTCTTTAAAAAACTCTACTGGTGCCGTTACTCTGTTTTTTGGTGCCTGTGGTATACCATCTGGTTTTTCTGCACTACCAGTCTGTACTAAAACGGTTTTTTCTTTTATATCACTTCTAAGTTCAGCTGACGCACTCGGTAGAACCTCAACAATTGTTGTTAATGGCGTTTCAACAATTCTAGCCTTAACAGTTTCATCAGCGGTTATAGTTGGATTTCTAAAAAATCTTATTGGTTGATTGTTTATATTAGTCGATAAATCAATATTTAACGTGGTGTTGAATTTGACATTATAAGTATTTTGAAAACGTGCCGGTACATCGAAATCGACTTTAAGTGGGTCAATCTCACCAAGAACGGTTAGTCTAGCTAAACCCTCAAAATTGACTGGCGGTCTATATACTTCAATCGTAATAAATCTATATGGTAAAAATGGTGGTAATTCCTCACCAACTAAATCAACAGGCGTAATGAACACCGTATTTCCTGCCGAATCTAATAGTTCAAATTTTAGTGGAACGCCTGTTTTTAAAAAATCAGAACCGAATATCTTAAACGATGCTCTACCTTGCGTTAAAGTCGTTGGTAAATCTATTACGTTAAAAAACTCGTTTTGTAAATCATTTACTAAAACATCGACTGAATCTAAGTCTTCTTTAATTAATCTTTTAGGTATAAATCCCATTGTGCTCCTTGTTTGGATTCATATATAAATATTTTACTTTATAAATTTATTAAAAAAAGTGGGTAAAAAAGAATTAAAAAAGGTGTAATGAATATATTTATGGATATGAAAGACAAATTTGTAAATATAAAAATAAGAGCTGAGTACAGGGATATGATTAAAAAATACTCAAGTATTCATGGTTACAAAATGTATGCTTTAATTGAGGAGTTAATAAAAGAAAGATGTACAAAGAAAATATTATATTCTAATCAAAGTTAATATTACTGAATCCATTTTCTTTCTTGACTTCCAATAACGTGTCAACCGTATCCCTCATTGAATCAATATGAGAAACAATTAACGCAAATTGAAATTGTGATTTAAGATATTGAAAAAGATTATATATTGAATTCAAATTATCAGAATCCATAGTACCAAAACCCTCATCAATAGCTAAAAAATTACTACGAGGTAAACTTGATACATTAATAAGACCCACTCGTATAGCTAGTGATGATATGAATTTTTCCATTCCACTACTTAATTCTAGTGGCCATATATTATCGTCATAAACAATATAATTATTAATATTTTTACCATCCATCTCAAATGTCATTGAGAAATCAACAAGTTGTGATAATATGTTATTGACTTCACCCTCGATAGTTGGTAGAGCCTTTGTGATTAAATCATATGGAACTCCATCACGTTTTACAGCATCTAAGTAATATTGGTAAGCTTCGTATTTATCTTCAAGGTCTGCCACCTTGTCAATATTATCCAATATATTTTTTCTTTTATTATCTAAAACTTTAATTTCAGCGTAAACTGTGTTGGTCTCTTTGCTAATTTTATCAAATCTAAAATTAGTGTCATCAAGTTCTTTTTCAAAACTCTCAATTTTATTTTCTATATCGGTATTGTATACTATGTCTTTTTCTTGTTCATAATATTTTTCTATTTTTTCTTCATTGAAAGCTAATTGATTAACATAGTTTTTTTCTTTTTCATTAAGTATTTGTTCGTTTTGATTTGTCTTACCCATCAACATTGTTACTTGATTTAATTTATCTGAACTATCATCTAAATCTAACTTATGGTCACAAATATCTTTCCATTCACCAATCGACCATTTCTCGTATTTATCTATTTTAAAAAGTAAATCCTTTACCTTATCTTTATCCTCGTTAATTGATTTTTTAGTTTCTATCGCGTCAAGTGTAAATGGATTCTTCATACAATAATCACAACCCTCATCATATTCAAGATTACCGAGTTGGTTTATTTTATCAACTTTTATTTGTACTTTGTCTTTTAGGTTATTAAGGTCTGATTTTAGTTGTTTACCATTTTCATCTTTTTGAATTGATTGATTGTATCTATCACTTGTGTTATTGTCTTTATGATATTTTATTTTATTTTTTAATTGAAGCTCGGAATCAGTTATCTTTTCTAACTTCTCTTTTATTTTTGTTTTTTGTTCAGTTAAAGACTCCATTGATTTTTTAAGTGTTTGTTTCTCATCTTTGAGCATATCAATATCTGTTACTGAATTATCTATGGTTTTTAACTGTCTTGTCAAATCTTTTATTTTTTGTTCTTGTACTTTTTTAGTCTCGTTAACAACGTTTTTAGCTTCAATTAATTTTTTATGTTTTTTATCTAACTCTTCTTTATCCTTTTTGATATCCGATAGTTCACGTTCCCAATCGTTTTCTTTAAAACTTTTTAAAACAGCTGCAACGTCTTTTATCTCCTCAGATGCTGTTGTCCATAATTTATCAAATACTTCAAGACCCATGAATTGTGCTAATAACATCTTTTTTTCTTTTTGTGTTTTTTCAATAAACACAGAATTATTATTCTGTGAAGATAATGATGTTAATATGAAATCATCATATGAACCAATGACTTTTTTTATATTTATATCTGTGGTTCTTCGTTGGTCACCATTCATGGACACTTTTTCACCAAGGTCATCATAGGTATAAAAGTCAACATCAACTTTTACGTTACCTTTTCTTTGTTTTTTAGCTGTTCGTTCTACCGTATACTCTTGTCCATCTATTTCAAAAATCACTTTACAATAAAAATCATTTTTCTTGTTATTTAAAATATTTTCTGCTTTAAAAGCTCTACTACAAGTGTCGAATAACGCAAAAGACAAAGCATCGAGTAACGCTGATTTACCATTAGCGTTTGGTGCAAACATACCAACTATTCCATTTAACTTAGTAAAATTAACCACATTGTCACCACCATAACTGAACATATTTGAAAACTCTAATCTTTTTAATTTCCAACTTAAATTACGATAAACCTCTTCCTCTGGTAAATTTCTATTTAATGTTTCGTTAATATTTTTTATTTTTAAAAGTACATCATCGGATACGATATGATTGTTAGATAAATACTCTTTTATTAAGTCATATTGCACATCACTATTACTAACGTCACCTACTGATATCGAATCATTCCTTACTCTATCATTTGAATAAATGGTATCAGTCCTTGTCACGGCCATTTCTTGCACACCATATTTATTGTGTATTATTGCCAGTGCCTTTTTTAATTCACTTGGAGTTGTGTTTGCTACTCTGACTCTAAGTCTTGGTTTTTTTGGCATATCAGATACATCAGGAACTACACCACCGTCTATATCTAGTGTATAATATCCATAATCATTTTTTATCTCTATGTATTTTGATTTACGTTTTGGTACATCCCACAATAAATAACCATGTGATAATCCCTCACCATGATTTTGTTGCACTAATGAACCACAATAAGCTATTGTTTCTTCTTTATCTAAGAATTGTTTTTTATGTATGTCACCTAATAACCCTAAATCATAACCTTTAAATTTATCTATATGTACATCTGATGGTAAGAAGAAACCCAAGTCAGTTTCTGCTCTATCAACCGTTCCATGAAATAAAACAACTTTTGTATCACCCTCTACATCATCAGCTAAAATAAAATCTTCTTCTTTTGTCCAACAATCCCACACAACAAAAGATACGTCAGCACATTTATATACACCACTATCTTTTAGGTAATGTAAGTCTGGATGATTTAAGTTGTTGACGATTGGTGTTAAAACATCTAGACGATTGAGGTTGTTTAGATTACAATCGTGATTACCCGCTATGATTATGGTGGGACATATATCTGCAAGGTTTTTAAACAACTCCGATAATTCGTGCACCAATTCAGGAGACATATCTGTTTTGGAGTGTGCTATATCACCACCAATATAAACAACCGAGTTATCTTTATTTTTTTCTATTTCTTTGTAAGTTCTTTCAAAAACCTCTTCGTACTCGGTATGTCTTTTCAGATTACGAATCTGAATATCACTTATGTGATGTATGTATTTTAACTTTTGAAACGGAACATTTACGATGTCTGTTTTTATCAATCAAACTCCTTGATGTATTTTTTAACATCATCTATTGATTCATTAGGTATTATTATATCCCAAGCTATTGGACTATCGTGTATATCACCATTATAGTATTTTGTACACTTATGTTTTTGATTTACAAGATTAAAAGTCTCACATATACTTTCAAATAATGCTTGATTATCTATGTGTACCTTCCAATCATCGTAATATTTCCATATGTCTTTTTGTTTTGCCATTTAGTTTTAGCCTCATTAAGTCAGAGAACTTTGTTTTTTCTGTTCTATTTATTAAATATAACAAAGTTTCAAATCCAATCTCACTTGGGTCTTTATTTTCGAACTCCATCATTTTTACTTCAATACCATTATTGATAAAGTTTTCCGAAATATTTATAGCGTCTTTTACTGCATCATTGTCTAACGCTAGATAAATTGTTTTTACACCACGCTCTATAATCTTTTTTTGTAGTTTTTTCATAACCGTTTTACCGAACAAAGGAATGGCGTTACGTTTGAATGCCATAGCATCAAAAACACCCTCACATAAAATAATTGGTTCATCCCAGTTTATAAACAAATCAAAACCAATAATATCTTTTGATGTTGGTGAATTTCTATATTTAAGTTTACTATTGTAAAAATCACGTCCAACGAAAAAATTAAGAGCACCACTAGAATCATATGATGGTATTATGATACGATTCGAATATAACCCTTCATCACAATAACCAATGTTATATTTAAGTATATCACTATCAGAAATATCTCTTTTATAAAGATAGTTCAACGCATGACGTTTAACGATACTATCTCCCCCATTCCAAAGGGGTTTAAACTCAGTCGGTAGTTGTATCACCTCTGTTTTGGTCTTTGATTCTTCCCTATATTTAGGTATGTCGCCGACTAATTCTTTAAGTTCATCAAAATGTTTATTTGATGCTCCGATTTTTTTTAATAATTGAAATAAACTTCGACCACCAACATTTGACACCCAACAATGCCATTTTTGTGTTCTCATATTTATTTGTAATTTTTGTTTATGATGAGATACGAATGGTGACCAATACATATACTCATTCATTTTTTTTAATTTAGTTCCGTTGCTATTAAGAACTCTATTAATTAAATTTACTATTTTATTTTGATTCATCTAATAATTCTAATAATTTATCAAATTCTAGAACAGCGTATGTTTTTGTTCTGTTTCTTTTAAATATTAACAATGGAGAGTGAATACCACTATTATTTTCAGCTTGTTCTAATGATGACCATATATTTAACTTTTCTTGATTCTTACATTCTACACTAAATGGAAATAGTTTTCTTGCAGCTGGTGATAACAAAACATCTTCACCACTATCACCCATTGTGGTTGAACGAACATCATCTGGTTCTAGTTGATTGAATTTTTCTAGAATAAGGTCTCTGACCTTGTTTTGTAACCTTTTACCTTTGTTCTTGGCTGAACGGGATTTCATTTATATATATTTTCTTTTCTTTTGGTTTTTAAAGAGTAACCTATAATAATTAGTATGCAAAAAACTTAAATTAAATTTTATTTTTCCACTTTGAATATTCTCTTCTACCCCACTTCTCAGCTTCTTCTTCGAATTTATTATCATCGTGAAAATCTTTCCCCTTTTGTACAGCTATCTCCCCAGCCATAGTATAGAGTTTTTCGTATTTTTTTACCCCTAGTCTTTTTCTATCGAGTGCGTGTTTTATTTCATGTAAAACTGTAACTAAAAATTCTTTTACGGTCGGATAACTTCTTCTTAAATTTATTACATCTCTAATCCAATCATAATCCGCCATATTGTTACCACTCGTAAATCTAACTCTTGATTTTAGTTTATAGTGTTTTACTAATTGTTGAGCTGTATCTAATAAATCAATACGTTCCAAGAGTAAATAACCAGTCGAACTCTCGATTGATTTTTTTAAGGACTTCTTTTTTGCTTCCCACTCTTCAGGTTTTATAAAACCAGTTGCACCCTTAACACCTCTAATATTACCTGTAGGTGAGGCTTCAAATAACTTATCGAATACTTTTGTTATTTTTTCATCAAATGGTTGAGGTAATTCATCTAAACCATAGTAACCATAATTTATATGTTCGTGTGATAATCTAACGACAAACTCCTTGTCTCCTTTACAATAAAATACATGAAAATCACCACCACCGCTCTTTTTAGCTATATGAGATAATTCTATAGGTTTGTTTAATATAATTGAAGTCTCTTCGGTAAACTCCCTAAACGCAGCTTCTTCAGGTGTCTCGTCGATATGTTTGTGTCCTTTTGGTATTCCCCATTTACCTTTAGTATCTTGTACACACAATAACTTATTATCGAACACATAGGCTATACCAGCGGCATGTTTCGAATCTTTATTTTCCAATAGTTGTTTTAATTTTATCACTATCTTCTACCATAAATAGGTATTTGTATTCCCTTTTCGGCCTGTTTCAATAACCATTTTTTATGTTGGGTTGCTGTTCTACCCTCTGAGGCCCATTTTTTATTTAAAGCCGCTCTCTTTTTTTTTCTATCTTTGGCGTTTCTATTAGGCATTATCTTTTATCCTGTTTACCTTTCAAATAATTTAAATCATCTGTTATTCTGTTTATTTGTTCAATTAATTGTTCATAACGTCTATCACGGACTTCATCGCTTCTATTCCATCTATCAATTAATTTAATACATATTTCCTCAACCTCTCGTAATTTTGATATTAAGGAACCACGAAGAAATTGAATTAACCCTATGAAAAGAGCAACTATGACGCCGAGTGCTCCATATTCGGCGTAAGTTTCAAACACTATTTTTCTCCTTTACCACCCATTACTTTTTCTACACCAGCTATACCAAAACACCCTAAAGTTATGTATAGAAAACTGTTGTAAACAAAATCGTTGATGGGTAAATCTAATCCCATATAACCTGTTATTAAATCAACTGCACTATACAAACCCATAATGGCAAAAGACATAAAGCCTATTATGGTTTTTTCGTTGAATTCGTTTTCATCTTTAAAAATGTCTTTGAAAGCCATTACCAAGTCCTACATGCCCAATATCTAGCTTTGTATTTGGGGCCTGGATTATCACAATTATGTCTTGCTCTAAATGATTTACGAGCGGCCGGGTTTGATTTTCTAATTCTCATGGTTCCGCCTTTAGCATCTCCACCTTGACCAAAGTGTACTACAACCACATTACCTTTTTGATTTTTTACGTAAACCTTAAATTTTTTCTTATCACCCTGCATTATTTTATTAAGTTTTACTTTACGACCCTTGTATTCAGCCTCAGACATTGGTTGTTTATCAAATTCAAAAGTATATCCACAACTTTCGTTTTGATTTTCCCAATATATATCCACTACTTCTTTTACACAATTAGGCACTAAGCGTCCATTCTTTTTTTTCATACCTAGTTGTTTATATCCTACCCAACAAGTACCTCGTTTTTCGTTCATCATTATCCCTTTTTCCAACCACCACCAGCTTTTTTATACATCTTAGCTGCCCATGCGTTAGCGTAAGCTGAGGGATAAACATCAAACTTCTTTTTAGCTTGTGACTTGTAATAAGACCACTTACTTGGATTTGTTGGTATGTTTTTTTCGAGGAACATATTTAATTTTTGTTCTGCTTCACTCACCTTCATTTTCTTTTTCTTCTTTCTTGGATGTGTATGAGATGACTCATTAATCGGAACAAGTCTATCCACACTTATGTTTTTATATAATTTGTCACCAAATTTAATATCAACTATTTCTACCGTACCACTTTCAGTTAGGGAATGCCATATTACTTTACCGACACCCTCATTTTTTCTCTTGGGAGACCCCCAAGTTGCGTGATGAAATCATTGATGTTGGATTGATTTATTATATTTGTCCATGTTAGGCTCCTGTTTTGACTTTAATTGTTTTTTGTCCTTTACTTCTCTCACCACCCTTTTTTGGGTCACCACCTTTTTTCTGTGCCGCTCTTTTTCTTTTGACGAACGATGCGATTCCTTTTTTACCGAGTTTTCTAGCTTTTGAAGCGGATAAACAAGCGGCGTAAGCTTCACCCTCTTTACCTCCACCACATTTTCCTAATTTTTTACCTGTGGATGAATATCTATCCCAACCACCTTTTGTGGTGCCACCTTGTCCTCCTTTACCAAACCACTTACGTAAATCTTCATTGGTTGCAGAACCACAAAATATACAAAGGTTATCTTTTATAATTCGTATTGTTTCTTGAGTTTTTCGATTCATTTTTTTCTTTTTTGTCAGCTATCTTGATACTATCTTTTCTGTTTATGATTTCCATAATATGAAGTTTTAGAAAGCTTGTATCCCTCTCAAAGTCATCATTAGTCATACCAGCGATACGACCTAATTGATAAGATACTATATTGATTAAGTCTACACCCATGTTAATCGGGTCATGGTCTAACTCTTCACCTTTGACAACTTGTTTTTCCATCTCAAATAGATGGTCAAGTTTTTTAGCTGAACTAATTATTAATTCCTTAGCATCAGTATTATCAACATCCTTTACTAATCTTTGATACAGTATTACGGCTGAACGACAGATATCAAAGTGTTCTGTTTGATAATCTAAAATCTTTATGTTTTCACCACCACCAAAATGGTCTGGTTCTTCTTGTTCTAATCTGAGTTTTGGTAATGGTTCACCAAACTTTCTCTCATCAAAGTAATATTCATTTAATAATTTTTTTAATTTTATCATTTTACTTCCAATCCCATAATTTAACTAGGTTATAAGTTACACCAATACCCCATATCGGTTCTGTAAGACCAGTCACTTGGTTATACGTTACACCAAGCATTGGCCCTATTGAAATTTGATTTCTTGGTGGTTTTAATTTAATCACCTCACTTTGTCCACCTTTTATTTTCAAATTCAAAAATTGATTATCAGGGTATATTGCTCTAAACTCATATCTATCTAATTGTTCTATTTGTGGTGGGCCGAAATCAAGTTTACCCTCAAAATCAGCTATAGTTTTTGATTGCACCACTTTATTATCTTTAATTCTAAGTCCAGTGCTTCCAACCACTTTTATATAATTATCATTGTTTCCAAATTCTTTTAAAAATGGAATTGTAGTTGATTCAAAAGTTTGAAATTCTAATTTCATGACATTTATACTGTCAATAAGATTCTGTATCCTTTGTTCGTATTCCTTACTCCATTTGACTATTTTATATAAATCTGTTGAAAATTTTTGAATTTTTTTGTCCTGTGTATCATTGTCTATTTGTAATCTTCTTGTAATGGATGATAGACTATCAATCTTTATTTCATTTGTTATTATTAAAGTTTCTTGTCGTTCACTATCACTTTTTAAAAAGTTATATTCTTTCTTTACGTAAAAATATCTAACGGCAAAAATACACATAACAAAGGTTACGTTCAATAATATACTTAATATCGTCTCTCTTTTCATTTAGATAACTCCTTACTGGCATAATCTGATAAAACATCTGGTAACCAAGCGTGTATGAATA
>MDTB01097925.1_pt1 | contig 11589 bp, 7 predicted proteins | sample 811161 | NCBI WGS metagenome assembly MDTB01 (sample SAMN05326650, study PRJNA326480) | marine metagenome | isolation source: seawater | place: Mediterranean Sea | collected 2009
AAAAATTAAAAAATATTTTTTTCTTTGAATCCTCTAGAGTTGCGATATATAACTATGCAAATTATATAAATTTAACTCAAGATGACAGAGTACAGATTATAGGTTTTACCTGTTCAGCAGTTACAGATGCCATAAAGCCATTAACAAGAAAAATATCGCTTTATGATTGTGATGAAACTTTAAAGAGCAATAATTTTGAGATACTAAGTGATACAAAATTAATAATATGTCAGATAACTTTTGGTATTAATGCTTTAGAGAATGATATTTTAGAATTAGCCAAAGCAAAGGGCATAGCCATTCTTATTGACAAATCTCTATCTTATGGAATTGGTGATTTTAATAAAAACTCTTGTAAAAAATACCCTGAAGTTTTTTCATTTGAGGTATCAAAATCATTTACAGTCGGTTGGGCTGGAGTTTTAAATTTGCCAGATGAAGAAGCTGCAGACTTTTCAGTAAACTATTATAGTAAATTAGGTATTGTTGGAAAATTTGATGATATGGGGAGAGTTATTAGGACCTATATTAATTTAAAGATGTCAGCAAAAGGAAATAAATTTTATTATTTTATATGGCTCTTGTTTAGAGTGGCAGGCTTTCATAGAAAGTCTGCGAATTCATCTCTTAAAAAATATCATACAAAATCAAAACTTGGATACATTAGCTCAAACATCCTTTTACATTTAATTTTTGAGATACCCAAGTGTTTAGAGAAGTCAAATGCAAATCATGAAATAATTAAATCCTGTCTTATTGAGAATAATTTTCCAGTAATCAGTCATGTAGATGATGACAATTCATCTCCAAGGGTTGCATTTCTTGTTGACGAAGATTTAAAACAAGATTTTTATCAATGGTTTAAAATGAATAATATTGAGATTGGATATTGGTTTGATTCTATGCCTATGGATGACTCTGAAATAGAATGCTCAGATTTAACAGAAACAAAAAAGCTATATAAACGTGTAGCCAATATATCATGTCACTGGACATTATCTAAAGAAGAGTTGGATAAAATTACTTTTGCAATTTCAAACTTCAATAAATGGGACACTGATCAGAATAAGGTTTTAGAGTAATGACAAATATTAATGACTTTCCTGGCTCAAAAAGTATTATTGATAAATTTTGTGGATGGTGCATTGGACTACCTCTATTTGCTGAATTAAGCGGCAGTGGAATAAAGTTGCCTGATAGTCATTTCGAAATGAACGGGATTCCTTTGCATACCAGTATGCTTGCTTTGATTATTTTAGCTATGAGCCATAAATTTAATAAGACACAAATAATATTCACTTTATTATTTATTATTTACATTATTAGCTGCTTTTTTCAAGATTCCTCAAGGTCATTGCTAGCAATTCAAAGTATTTACTTTTTTACCTTTTATTTTATTTTAAAATCTTTAAGTCCTGAAAGATTGGAAACAATATCACTATCATCCGTTAAGGCATTGATGTTTTTTGTTATTGCTCATTTTTTAAGTCTTTTATTTTTTTCAACAGGTTCGGTCCTTTCATTATTTAGTAACACTGCAGATTTTTGGGGTATTTATACTATTTATCAATCTCATTTAACATATCCGCTTGTTATGATTATGGCTATATGGATGACAGAGTATCAAAAAGTCTCTTTGGGTGGTTATAAAAGAACTATTTTTATCATCTTTGCATCATTGATAATAATTTTTTTATTGCGCAGAGCATCAATTGCAATTTTACTAGTATTTTTTATTTGTTATAGACCTAAAATTTCTTTACTATTTTCACCTATAATTTTGGGATTTATTGTATTTTATTCTGGAGCCCTGATAAACTTTTCTAGATTCACAAATTTTCAAAGAGGTGGCGCTTGGCAGGACTCTCTTGATGTCATTACAGATATCAACTCTTTTTTTTTAGGAAATGGCATTAATAATTATTCACACAATTATTTTATGCATACCCTTACTACGCATGGAATTATATTTAGTTCAATAATATTCTTAATTCTAGCATTTGTAGTTGCTACATTCTTTAAAAAATTAAGATATGCCTTGCCACCTTTAACACTATTGCTTGCATTTATTTTTATAGATTGGAATGTTAATGCAAATTTATACCAGCCATATTATGCCAGCATGCTCGCCTTAACTATGCTTATTTTGTCTACAAAAACTAAAAGAGACATGAGATATTAGACTGATATAATCACTAAAATAATATAAAAAAATTTTATGAAATTAAAATCAATTAATAATGTTGTATATTATGTTCCAGTAGATCAGAAATACTTTGATAAATGGGAATACTATCAAGTTGATTTAAAGATGCTAAAAGATGCCCATAGGAATGTTTGGGTTGCTAAGACGTTAAAAGAGTTTATAAAAATTATTTTTTCTAAAAAAATTGATTTAGTATATTTTTGGTGGTGGCATTCATCTATTATGATTGTTTTTATTTCAAGGTTAATAAATATACCTACTTTCGGAACTGGAGCTGTTCATATGTATGATGAAAGTGGAGCACCAGATTTTTTTAAAAAGAGCTATTTATTTCGTCTTAGTAATAAATTATGCTGGAAAATAGCCAGTAAAGTTTTATTTATCTCTAACAGTCAATCAAGACAAATAACCTCTCATGCAAATGTTAGTAATCACGTTGTTTTAAAATCTTCATCTATTCATGATAAAAATCAGTTAGCTAAAAACTTAGCTCAAAAAGCCCCAGGCTCTAAAATTAAGCTTTTAACTGTTTGTTGGATAACAAAAGATCAACTTATAAGGAAATCGGTAGATAAAATTCTAAAGGCTTTATCAATGATGCCTAAAGATATATTAGATGATCTATCTCTTTTTATAATTGGCGGAAGTGGAGACGGCATAGATTATCTAAAAAATATAATTTCAGAACTAGGTTTGTCTAATTCTGTTTATATTGAACTTGATGTGTCTGATAAAAGAAAGATAGATCTCTATAAAAATTCAGATTTATACCTTCAGCCTAGCTATTACGAAGGTTTTGGGAATTCTGTTTTAGAAGCGATGACGTATGGTACGCCTTGTGTTGTTTCATGCAAAACCGCACAGCCGGAAGTTGTCAAGGATAGTGGTTATATTATTAATCAAATTTCATCAAAAGATATATTTGATGCCATTCTTGATTATTCATGCAAAACTTATGATCAAAAAAATAAAATGATAGATGATGTTAAAAAAGTTGTAATAAATCATCATTCTTATGATGATCGTCTTGATCAATATATTAATCTTTTTAAAAGAGATGCAAAATAATGTGTGGAATTATTGGGGTATCTGGAAACTTTCTAGAGTCTGATTTAAAAAAAGCTACATTAAGGTTAAATCATCGTGGTCCAGATGATATTGGCACATATTGTGATGAAGAGAAAAAAATTGGTTTAGGTCATACCCGCCTTTCTATCATTGATCTATCTCCGCTGGGTCATCAGCCAATGATTTCTGAAGATAAGTCTGTGATTCTAGTTTTTAATGGGGAAATATATAACTTTAAATCTTTAAGATTAGATTTAGAAAAAAAAGGGCATAAATTCATTGGGAATTCTGATACCGAAGTTGTTCTCAATATGTATCTTGAGTTTGGTATAGACTTCTTAAGCAAGCTAAATGGTATTTTTGGTCTAGCTCTATATGATAGTAATATCAATAATTTATTTTTGGCTAGAGACGCTCTTGGTGTCAAACCTTTATATTACTTTTCTAACAATCTTTCTTTTTCTTTTTCAAGTGAAATAAAGGCATTACTTCACTTGGTAAGTGATGAGCTTTCCTTGGACTATGATTCTATTCAAAAATATCTTACATTTCTATGGTGTCCTGGAGATGGAACGCCGCTAACTTCTATTAAAAAAGTTTTACCAGGGGAGCTAATAAAAATTCACAAAGGTAGGATAGTTTCTAAAGAAAATTGGTATATTTCTCCTCAAACTAAATTTCTTCCAAAAATTACAAGTAAAAATGATGCAATCAATCAAGTTTCCGAAGCATTATCTCTCTCTGTTAAAAGACAGTTGATAGCTGATGTTCCTGTTGGTTCTTTTTTATCTGGTGGTTTGGATTCAAGTGCTATTGTTGCTTTAGCAAAAGAACATGTTCCTAATCTTAATTGTTTTACAATTGATCCTGAAGGCGGTTCTGATGATGATGTTGCTGAAGATTTACCTTATGCAAGAGAAGTTGCTCAACACCTCAATGTAGATTTAGAGATTGTAAAAATTAACTCTGATAATCTAGCAGATGATTTAGAGGAAATGATATGGCATTTAGATGAGCCATTAGCAGATCCGGCGCCTTTAAATGTTCTATACATTTCAAGGCTTGCCAAAGAAAGAGGTATGAAAGTCTTGCTGTCAGGTTCTGGTGGAGATGACCTTTTCACTGGATATAGAAGACATTTGGCTCTTCGCTATGAGAATATATGGTCATGGTTACCTGAAAATGCAAGAAACAGACTAGAAAATTTTTCATTAAAGTTTGATCAAAGTAAAACAATTGGAAGAAGGTTAGGGCGCTTGTTTAATAACGCTGGAGCCACTAAAGAACAAAGATTGGCATCATGCTTTGCATGGGCAAGACGTTCTGATTTAGAATCTTTGTATTCTGAAGATATGCGCAATGCCTTAAAGCTAAATGATCCAAATCAAACCATTATTGATTATTTAAAAACTATTGATAACAAATTAAGTCCAATTGATAAGTTATTGGCATTAGAACAAAGGTTTTTTTTAGCAGACCACAATCTTATATATACAGATAAGATGTCTATGGCTACTGGAGTTGAGGTGAGAGTACCATTTCTTGATTTAGACCTTGTAGATTTGGCATCTCGCATACCAGATAATTTTAAGCAAAGAGGACGTGTTGGTAAGTGGGTTTTAAAAAAAGCAATGGAGCCTTATCTCCCTCGTAATATTATTTATAGACCTAAAACTGGTTTTGGTGCTCCTCTAAGGCGCTGGATAAAGAATGACCTAAGGGGAATGGTCGATGACTTATTATCAGAAAGTAGTATTAAGAATAGGGGCTTATTCAACTATAAAAATATAGCAAAATTGATAGCTGAAAATGATTCTGGTGAGAGAGATTCTGCTTACACAATATTCTCTTTATTAACTATAGAGATATGGTGCAGGAAATTTATGGATACTGAGTTTTAACATATAATATAATCAGGAAATAATATAGTGAAACAGTTAATTCAGAACCTACAAAATGGTGAAACTTCTCTTGTAGAGGTCCCATCTCCGAATGTATCAAGTAACAATTTATTGATTCATTCAACCAATAGTCTTATTTCAGCTGGGACTGAAAAAATGTTAGTGGATTTTGCAAAATCAGGTTATTTAGCTAAGGCTCGTCAACAACCCGATAAAGTTAAAGAAGTTATTGATAAGATAAAAAATGATGGCTTTTCAACAACTTATGAAGCAGTCAAGAGCAAGCTCTCTCAACCAATTACCTTGGGTTATTGCAATGTGGGTAAAGTTGTAGAAATTGGTCATAATGTTAATGATTTCAGTGTTGGAGATCGTGTGGTGAGCAATGGTAGCCACTCTGAAGTAGTTTCAGTTTCAAAAAATCTTTGTGCACAAATACCTGATAATGTGACCAATGAAGAGGCTAGTTTTACTGTACTTGCTGCAATAGGCCTTCAAGGAATACGTTTAGCGAAACCTACTTTAGGCGAGAGTTTTGCAGTTATTGGGCTTGGTTCAATTGGTCTTTTAACTGTCCAGATGTTGATAGCCCAAGGATGTAGAGTTTTAGCTATAGACATTCAGGATGAAAGGCTTCAATTAGCCAAAGACTTTGGTGCAACAACGATAAACCCTAAAGAAGGTAATGATGTTATATCTTTTGCTAAAAAGTTTTCAAGAGGCCAAGGAATAGATGGAGTAATTATTACAGCCTCTACTAAAAGTAATGAAGTTATTAGTCAAGCAGCTAATATCTGTAGAAAACGAGGAAGAATCGTTTTAGTGGGAGTGACGGGATTAGACTTATCAAGAGATGATTTTTATGAAAAAGAGTTGAGCTTTCAAGTTAGCTGTTCATATGGGCCTGGTCGCTATGACCCAAATTATGAAGAGGGTGGAAACGATTATCCTATAGCCTTTGTTCGTTGGACTGAACAAAGAAATTTTGAAGCAGTGCTTGATCTAATGAGTTCTAAGAAAATTAATTTAGCACCCCTAATAAGCCACCGCATACCTTTTGAGGATGCTCCAAAATTTTATAGTAAAATTTCAGAGGGTGAGCAGGGTTTAGGTATGCTCATTGAATATTCATCATCATCTGATGCTAGGATTTCTAAAACCATAACTCTACCGAACAACGATAGTCAGGATAAATCTTCTTACAAAGATGATATAGTGCTTGGTTTTATAGGCGCTGGGAACTACGCCTCAAGAGTTTTAATACCAACATTTAAGAGCTTTAATACAAAACTACATTCAGTTGTAACCTCTAATGGCTTGAGTGGAACTATCCATGGTATAAATTCAAATTTCAAATATTCTTCTACAAATATTAACGATATTATTTCTAATGATGAAATAAATACTATTGCCATTGCAACAAGGCATGATTCTCATTCTGATCTAATCTGTCAAGCTATAGATGCTAACAAGAATGTTTTTGTTGAAAAACCGATGGCCATAGACAGGAAGGGTCTTCAAGCAATTAAAAATTTAAATCATGCTGGCGGTAAATCACAAAAGAAAAAAAATAATCAAATAATGGTCGGGTTTAATAGACGTTTTTCTCCTCATATTATAAAAATGAAATCTCTTCTCGATTCTACTAATGAGCCTAAAACTTTAGTTATGACAATGAATGCTGGAAGCATACCAGAAAATCACTGGGTTCATGATACGGATATTGGAGGTGGAAGGATTATCGGAGAAGCATGCCACTATATTGATTTAATGCGATATTTAGTAGGTTTTGAAATTACTAATGCTGTTGCTACCTGCATGGGAAAAAAAGTCTCAGGAAAAGCCAATGATGACAATGCATCGATAACAATTAATTTTGCTGATGGCTCATTTGGAACAATTAATTATTTTTCTAATGGCTCTAGCTCGTTTCCTAAAGAAGCAATCAATGTTTTTTCTGGTGGAAAAGTTTTAAGTTTAGATAACTTTAGAGTTCTAAGAGGTTTTGGATGGAAAAACTTTAGGAGAATGAGAACCTGGCAACAAGATAAAGGGCAAAAGAATTGCATTAAAAGCTTTCTTGATGGCATAAAAACAAATAAACCTGCTATTCCTTTTAATGAGTTATATGAAGTCGCCAGTCTTTCTATCGATATTGCTGAAAATTTAAGAAAGCAATCTTGATTATTGATCTATATTTTAATACTGTTCGTAGGCTCAAATTTAAGCAAATATTCTTTCAGATTGTAAGAAGAATCTATCGCCCTGAATTTAAATCATATTTGCTAGACCCCACGACTAGAACTCATAAAAATAAATTTATAGATGCATGTCCTGAAAAAAACTCTTTAATCGGTAACAAGGTATTTAAATTCTATGGAGAGGAAGGCAGCCTACTAGAGATTGGTTGGAATGGGAATGAAAAAGATAAATTATGGCGCTTTAATCAACATTATTTCAATGATCTAAATGCTGCAAATTCACACAATAGGATTGATTGGCATAAAGATTTAATTCAAGACTGGATTATATGCAATAACTCAAAATATTCTGTTGGGCTTCATGCATACCCTTTATCATTAAGAATAGCCAACTGGATCAAATGGGACTTAAGAGAAAGAGCCTTAAGCAAACCAGCAATTAAAAGCTTATTTGCTCAGGGAATTTTTCTTGAAAAGTCTTTAGAGCATAATATTTTAGGGAATCACCTCTTCGCAAATGCTAAAGCGCTAATATTTCTTGGTTGTTATTTTAACTGCTTGATTTCACAAAGATGGCTAAATAAGGGTTTAAAAATAATTCATAAAGAGTTGCAGGATCAAATTCTAGATGATGGTGGGAATTTTGAATTATCTCCAATGTATCATTGTATTTTTTCTAAAGACTGTCTAGATATTCTCAATATCTTAAAGAGCTATGATCTAGAAGAAAAAGAAGAAGTAAAAAATATAATTAAGCTTTTAGAATTGAAAATTCCAAAAATGGTTGATTGGATTAATGCTATGACATTTGATGATAATAAAGTAACTAATTTTAATGATTCAGCTTCAAATATAGGCCCATCTCCATTAGATATTAAGACGTATGCAATTAAATTAGGATTTAATTTTGAAAATATGAATACAGTAAAAAAGCTTAATGTTATCCATTTAAAAGATTCAGGCTATATTAGTGCTCAAAAGCAGGATATCAAAATTATCATAGATGTTGCTAAACTTGGTCCTGATCATTTGTTAGCTCACGGTCATGCAGATACACTTTCTTTTGAGCTTTCAAGGCAACAAAAAAGTATATTTGTTAATTCTGGAACCTCTTGCTATGGATCTTCAAGTAGAAGAATGTTTGAGAGGTCTACCAGGGCTCATAATACTGTCGAAGTAAACAGAACAAGCTCATCTCAAACCTGGTCTTCTTTTAGAGTCGCAAAAAGAGCATATCCTTTTAATTTAAAAATTAATGAAAAAAAAGAATCTCTAAATATTGAATGCTCTCATGATGGATATGAAAAGATACTGAAACGTAGTCTAAGTCACACCAGATATTGGAAGATTGAAGCAAGAAAAATAATTATTCAAGATATGGTGAATGGCAAACATGAATCAGCTATTTCTAGATTTATAGTTGATCCGAGTGTAGTTATAAAAAAAATTGATGATACTAAATTTTTGCTAAAAAATGATGATGTCGAAATTGAATTTATTATAAAAGTTGGTACTATCAATTTGATTAAATGGGAGAGCACCAATAACTTCGGCTACCTTGAGCAAACGAAGTGTTTTGAAATAGGTTTAATTAACGGCGTAAGTATCGTTGAAATCATCTAATTTTTAATGAAAATAACTATAATTACATCCTTTCCATTTCCTAACGGTAAAGCGACTGCCAATAGAATGAGGGTATTTGCTGAAGAATTACTAAAAAATAAACGTATTGATTCAATTGATATTGTTTGTAGCTCAGGCGATGCCAATCAACATAGTAATTTTACCCATAATATTAAAATTATTAATATTATGGGTAATTCTGTTAATAAAAATAATTATATTTTAAGAGCTTTTAAGGAGCTCTTGCTTTCAATTGAATTATGGCGAGCAGCTTACAAAACTAACTCTGAAATTTATATAGTCTCAATACCTTCAATTCTTTTATTACTCCCAATAATTTTTTTTAAAAAACCTAAATTATTAGTTTTAGATATTAGAGATGCGGTTTGGACTTATTTTTCAAAAGGGTTTATTAGTAACTCCTTAAAAAAGATTATTGAATATACATTTAAATTAGCTTCAAAAAAAGCAAACATACTATCTGTTACAAACAAGTCTGAGGCGTTAATTGTAAAAAATATTCAAGATATCAATCCTATTATAGTTCCTAATGGCATTTCAGAGAAAAAATTAATTGAGGTTTCAAAGGCAGCTCAAAAATCAAGCGTGAATAATAAAAATATTAATATTACATATATAGGTAATGTTGGCATAGCACAGAAACTAGAAATCCTTCTTAATTTTTGCAAGAAAGATTATGAAAATGTCTCAATAAATATTATTGGGGATGGAGCACAACTTAAACATCTTAAAAATCAAGCAAAAATTGAAAATATAAAAAATATTAATTTTTTTGGAGCAGTCCCCCCAGAAAATGTTTTAGAGTTTATGGAAAATGCAGATGTATTATTTGCACAAATTGGCGGCGATTTTTCTTCGGCAGTTCCAACAAAAATATTTGAGTATATTGCTTCCGGTAGAAGAGTTTTACTTGGATTGCCGGATGGACCAGCCAAAGATATTTTTAAAGATTTTTATGGTGTAGAAATATTTAATACAGGTGATATCCATGACTTTCAAATATCCTATAACCGCTTAATTGAAAAAGAATTAAGCGAAGTTGAAATTAAATTTAATTTAAATCGTCTAAAAAGTAATTATGTTCGTGAAAAATCAATGCACAATTTTTTAATTCATTTTGATAAGCTTTTAAATGATTCATTTTTATAAGAGAACTTTGCATACCTTTTGTTTATAATCTGTAGGTATGAGATAGTTTTTGGAGATAAAATTGTTAAAAAATGTTTTAGTTGTTTTTGGAACGAGACCTGAAGCTATTAAAATGGCACCAATATGCCACGAATTGAAAAAAAATACTGAATACTTCAATACAACCGTTTGCGTTACTGCTCAGCATAGAGAAATGCTTGATCAGGTTCTTGAGTTATTTGATATCGCTCCTGATGAAGACCTAAATATAATGGAGCACGGACAAGATTTAACTGACATTACATCATCAATACTGATCTCAATGAGAGCCGTTTTTAAAAAATATAAACCTGATTTAGTTTTAGTTCATGGTGACACAACCACAACATTGGCTTGTTCTATGGCAGCCTTTTATGCAGATATTCCAATAGGCCATGTGGAAGCGGGACTTCGAACAAATAATATATATGCTCCTTTTCCAGAAGAGTTTAATCGTCAGGTAACAAGCAAACTTGCTAAAATTCATTTTGCACCAACAAAATCAAGTAGTGAAAATTTGATTCAAGAAAAATATCCCAAAAGTAATATTTTTATCACAGGCAATACTGTAATAGATTCTCTTCATTGGGTAGTTAGCAGATTTAAAAAAGATTATAAAAGAAAGAGCAATATTCTTAAATTTCTTTCTAAATACATAGGCTTTGATTTAGATAAAAACAAGTTTATATTGATTACAGGGCATAGAAGGGAAAATTTTGGCAAAGGATTTATTGATATCTGTGAAGCTTTATCTGAACTTGCAATAAAATTTCCAGACATGCACTTTGTATATCCTGTTCATCTCAATCCAAATGTTCAAGAGCCTGTAAATGCAATACTTTCAAAGTTTAAAAATGTTCATTTGATACCACCTCTCGACTATGAACCATTTATATACTTGCTGACTAAATGTTTCTTGGTCCTTACAGATTCAGGTGGTATACAAGAAGAAGCTCCGAGTATAGGCAAGCCTGTGCTTGTCATGAGGGATGTGACAGAGAGGCCAGAGGCAGTTACTGCTGGAACTGTAAAGCTTGTAGGAGCAAATAAGACCAATATCATAAGAGAAGTCTCTCAAATAATTGAAAATGAATCCAGTTATTTATCTATGTCGCAGGCCCTTAATCCATACGGAGATGGAAATGCCTCTAAAAGAATTGTTGACCAAATTAAGAGAGAGATTTATGAATAACAGAAATAAAACAGTATGTGTTATTGGCCTAGGATACATTGGCCTTCCAACGGCTGCTTTGTTAGCTAATACAGGTTATGAAGTAATAGGGGTTGATATAAACCAATCAACTGTAGATACAATTAACAGAGGAGATATACACATAGTAGAGCCTGACTTAGATCATCATGTTAAAAATGCTGTTATGAATGGAAGCCTAAAAGCTGTTAC
>MDTB01109784.1_pt1 | contig 11589 bp, 10 predicted proteins | sample 811161 | NCBI WGS metagenome assembly MDTB01 (sample SAMN05326650, study PRJNA326480) | marine metagenome | isolation source: seawater | place: Mediterranean Sea | collected 2009
AAATTTCTAGGGAGTCATTTGAGCAAAACGAAAGGAATGAATTTCCCTTTGATTTTACGATATATGAAAGAAAATAGTTAAGGCTCTATTCTTCCATACATTCTTGGAAAAGGGATCGCTTCCCTAACATGATGCAATTTACAAATCCAACTGACCAGTCTTTCCAAACCAAGCCCAAAACCAGAGTGTGGAACTGTTCCGTACCTTCTTAAGTCTAAATACCATTCAAACTCTTCCATAGGTAATTTATGTTCTATGATTTTTTCTTTAAGCCACTCAACATCTGTTTCTCTCTCTCCTCCGCCTACAATTTCTCCATAACCTTCTGGCGCAAGTAAATCAACTCCTCGCGCAAATTTTGGGTTATCTGGATTTCGTTTCATGTAAAAAGCTTTTATTTCATGTGGCCAATCGTAAACCATTACAGGTACATCAAACATTTTGGTCAAAACGGTTTCGTCACTTCCTCCAAAGTCATTCCCATAAGCAAAATTTTTGGCACTTTCGAGCCACTGGGGCAAATTTCTCTGATCCTCTTCGATTTGCTTTATACGTTGTTTTTGTTTGTCAATGGTGCTTTGAAGAAATGCCAACTTTCCTTTTTTGATCCCGCCTTTAGTGATAATATGTTGTCTTTCTTCATTGTCCATTTCAAGTTTTTCTTTTTCCTCTTTTAATTCTTGTAGTTCTTTTTGAATTAAGTCCAAGGTACTTTGACCATTTACTTTTTCTTGTCCTTTCAGTATTTGGACGGCTTGATCGTAACTTAAACGTGTAAATGATTTTTCCACGCTTCTTAGTGGTTCTAGATCTCTATCCAAAACGTTCAATTCATTCTCATTTTTTGCTAAAACCTCTGCAACAACATGTTGAATAAACTTTTCTATTACATCCATATTTTGGAAAATATCGCAAAAGATCATTTCTGGCTCAATCATCCAAAATTCTGCAAGATGTCTCCGTGTTTTTGATTTTTCCGAACGAAAAGTTGGGCCAAAAGTATAAATCTTACCTAGAGCCATTGCCATTGCTTCACCGTACAATTGTCCAGATTGAGATAAGTAAGCTTCATTTTCAAAATAGTCTACCGTAAATAAATCCGTCGTACCTTCACAGGCATTGGCAGTTAAAATGGGTGCGTCCATTTGCACAAAACCTTCTTTTTGAAAAAAATTGTGAATGGAAAATATGATGGTGTTTCTAACACGCATGATAGCCCATTGTCTCCGACTTCTAAGCCACAAATGTCGCTTATCCATCAAAAATTCCGCTCCATGTTCTTTGTTGGCGATTGGATATTCGCTTACGTTTTGAATTATCTTAGCCTCATCGACATGAATTTCATATCCGCCAATTTGCCGCTCGTCTTGGACAACTTTACCTGCAATTTCAAGGCTACTCTCCAAGCCCAAAGACGCAATTTCTTGGAATAACTTTTCATCAATATTGTCTGCTGAGACAATACACTGAACTATTCCAGAACCATCTCTTAGGTTGAGAAAAACCAAACCTTTACTCTCTCTTTTATTGGCAACCCAACCTTGAATTTGTGCGGTTTGCCCATTTTTTTTTGCTAAATCTTCTATTCTCATGAGAAAAATATTTACGCCTCAATTACTTTTGGCAAAAATACAATCTCAAAATGCAATCTAAATGGCATTTATTAAACAGACATTAAGCCAAAAGCTTTTACAAAAACTCTCTCCTCAGCAAATTCAATTTATTAAGCTACTGCAATTGAATACGCTAAACTTTGAACAGCGGGTTCAGGAGGAGCTTATTGAAAACCCTGCCTTAGAAGAAGGTGCAGATCTTGTAAATGATGAAGTAGATTTTCAAGAAGAGAGTTCGGACACCGATTTTCAAGATGATTTTGACATTTCGGACTACCTGCAAGACGATGATACTGGGGGTGTGCGAATGAGTGAAAGTATCGATCCTAATGAGGATAAAGAGGAATTGCCCATTGTTGCACTTGAAAACTTTAGAGAAACTTTAGAAAAACAGGTCTTGCCAATTCTTGAAAATGAAGAAGATGAGGAGCTTGCTCAACAGCTAATAGGGTCTTTCGAGGATGATGGTTATTTGAGAAGACCTATCAAGTCAATTGTAAACGATTTACTTTTTACCAAGAATATTCAAACTACTGAAGCAAAGCTCGAGGAGATATTAAAACTAATTCAGGAATTTGATCCTCCTGGCGTTGGGTGTAGAGATTTACAAGAATGTTTGACTTTACAATTAGAGAGAAGAGAGGAGCTTAGTGGGAGGAATCCTATTTTGGCTTTGGCCAGAATTATTGTGGAAGACCACTTTCAAGATTTTTCGAAAAAACACTATCAAAAAATTATTGACAAACTTGAAATATCAGAAGCGTATTTAAAAGAAGGTATTGAGCTTATCTCCAAATTGAATCCAAAACCTGCTGCCCAGACAGGGGGCTTGCAAAAAAGAGATTATATAATTCCAGATTTTATTGTCAAAGAATCCTATGGAGAGTTAGAGATCATTTTAAACCAAAGAAATTCTCCAGAGCTGCGAATAAGTAAATCTTTTGAAGAAACTCTTCGAACATATGGCGACTCCGATAAAAAAGATAAACAGCTTAACCAAGCTACGCAATTCGTCAAACAAAAAATTGATGGCGCAAAGTGGTTTGTAGAGTCTGTAAAACAGAGGAGAAATACTTTGCTCAGTACAATGCGTGCCATTGTTGATTTTCAAAAAAACTTTTTTCTTACAGGTGATGAAAAGGAGCTTAAGCCGATGATATTAAAGGATATAGCAGATAAAATTAATATGGATATCTCTACAATTTCAAGGGTGGCCAATAGCAAATATGTTGAAACTAGTTATGGTATTTTCGTGCTTAAATTTTTCTTTTCTGAAGGAATTATTACGGCTAGTGGAGAGGAAGTTTCCACCCGAGAAGTGAAAAGAATTTTACAAGAGGAAATAGATAAAGAAGATAAATTCAAACCACTAACAGACGAAAAATTAATGCAATTGCTCAAAGAGAGGGGATATAAAATTGCTCGAAGGACGGTGGCAAAATATAGAGAACAACTTAACATTCCAGTTGGAAGATTAAGAAAACAATTATAGGATGCAAAATTTAGCCAAATTTATATCGGCTTTCTTTTTCCCATCCACCTGGGCACTATTCGGCACCTATTTTGCGCTATACAAAGACAACAATGTTTATTTCGCTATCGGTGAAACGAATTATTACTTTTTCATTTTTGTACTTCTTTACCTTATTCTTCCCCTTGGGTTATTAATGATTGGAAAGAAAAGTGTAAAGTTAAAAGTAATTAGCTTGCCTAAGCGCGAAAGCCGGCACATTTACTTGTTCATTTTCGCTGTATACTTTTTGCTTATTTATTCTTTTTTCAGAGGAGATATATCACCTTTTATAGAAGTATCTTTATTGGCTTCAAGTATCACCTTTTGCATCGCTTTTGTGGTAAATCTAAAAGTAAAGGCAAGCCTACATATGATAGGTTTACTCGGATTTATCGCGCAAATGATTTACCTCTTTTCAATGAACAATCATTTGTCAACATATTGGCTACTCATTTTCACCATCTTTGTTCCAATTGTTTTGTGGAGCAGGCTTTTTCTGAAGGCCCACACCCTTATAGAAACTATTTATGGAAGCATTTTGGGCTTGTTCATTAATGGAATTGTATTCTATTTGTATTATGGATTACCAAGCTATTGAATTTTCAAAAGAAAACAGCATTTTAACAATAGCATTAAACAGGCCTGAAGTGTTTAATGCCTTCAATGAGCAACAAAGTCATGAGCTGCAGGATGCCTTAAAAAAGGCCAAGAAAGATGTTGAAATTCGAGCAGTGGTGATAACCGGAAAAGGAAAAGCATTCTGCTCAGGACAAGACTTAAAATCAATAAAAGATAATACAGGCAATAGATCTTTATCTGAATCTTTATACAAAAGATATAACCCGATAATCAAAGCCATTTGTCATTTAGATAAGCCAGTTATAGGTAAAATAAATGGTGTTGCTGCAGGTGCAGGTTGTTCCTTGGCGCTTGCATGTGATTTCCTCATAGCTTCGGATAAAGCCAGTTTTATTGAAGTTTTTGTTAATGTAGGTTTGGTAATGGATTCTGGTTCGAGCTATTTTTTACCGCGCTTGGTGGGCACCAAAAAAGCATTCGAACTTGCAACTTTGGGAACCAAAGTAGATGCAGAAAAAGCCTTGGCGCTAGGCCTTGTAAATAAAGTTGTACCACATGATGAATTGGACCTTCAAACAAACGAAGTGGCAAAAAAATACGCCAAGGCGCCTACAAAAGCCATTGCCATGATGAAAAAAATGTTGCTTCAATCAAATTCATCTTCTTTGGAAGAAATGTTGCAACTTGAAGCATATTACCAAGAAATTGCAGGACAAACCGAAGACTATAAGGAAGGGGTCGCCGCATTCATTGAAAAGAGAAAAGCCAATTTTACAGGGGAATAAATTAAGTAGGTATAGACAAAAACTTAGCACTTTAGAAGCTACAAAAAATCAAAATGTTGTAGTTTCGCCAAATGGTTTTCGACCTAAATTTAATCCAAAAATATTACCAAAAATTACCAAATCAAATTGAGCAAATACGTCGCACGCTCGGTAGACCTTTAACATTAACAGAAAAAATATTGTATGGGCATTTATGGTCTAATGAAGTTCATGAACACCGCAGGGGAGAATCCTATGTAGACTTTGCCCCTGATAGAGTGGCCATGCAAGATGCAACTGCTCAAATGGCACTTTTGCAGTTTATGCAAAGTGGCAGAGATAAAGTCGCTGTTCCTTCTACTGTGCATTGTGATCATTTAATTCAAGCCAAGGTAGGTGCTGAAAAGGATTTACAAACAGCAGTTGATACAAACCAAGAAGTTTATGATTTCCTCCAATCGGTATCTAATAAATTTGGTTTGGGCTTTTGGAAGCCAGGAGCGGGCATTATACACCAAGTGGTTTTAGAAAACTATGCTTTCCCGGGTGGTATGATGATTGGAACAGACTCACATACACCAAATGCAGGAGGATTAGGTATGATAGCTATAGGCGTTGGTGGTGCAGATGCTGTAGATGTAATGGCAGGGATGCCATGGGAATTAAAATTTCCAAAACTTATTGGGGTAAAATTGACTGGCCGGATGAGTGGTTGGACCTCTGCTAAAGATATAATCCTTAAAGTAGCTGGTATTCTTTCGGTAAAAGGTGGTACTGGTTGTATAGTAGAATACTTTGGAGAAGGCGCAGACGCCCTATCTTGCACTGGAAAAGGCACCATTTGTAACATGGGTGCAGAAATTGGAGCCACCACCTCCTTATTTGCATACGGTCCGCAGATGGAAAAGTACCTTAGAGGAACAAAAAGAGCTGAAGTTGCAGATGCTGCCAACAAAGTCATTGAGCATCTTCGAGGAGATCAAGAGGTATATGATCAACCAGAAAAATATTACGATCAAGTAATAGAAATTGATCTGAATACTTTAGAGCCACACATTAATGGCCCATTTACCCCTGATCTTGCAACACCCATTTCTAAATTTGCCGAGGCAGTAAAAGAAAATCAATGGCCTGAAAAATTAGAAGTGGGGCTGATTGGTTCTTGTACAAATTCAAGTTATGAAGATATGAGCCGCTCTGCTTCATTGGCTCAGCAAGCCATTGAAAAAAAATTGAAAGTTAAAGCCGAATTTACCGTTACCCCAGGTTCTGAATTGGTTCGATATACAGCAGAACGTGACGGAATTCTTGAAAAGTTCGGCCAAATAGGGGGTGTTGTTTTGGCCAACGCATGCGGACCGTGCATCGGTCAGTGGGCAAGGCATAATGACAATCCAGAAAAGAAAAATTCAATCATTACTTCTTTTAACAGAAATTTTGCAAAAAGAAATGATGGGAATCCCAATACGCATTCATTTGTGGCTTCTCCAGAAATAGTTACTGCCATGACCATTGCGGGCTCAATGACCTTTAACCCACTAAAAGATACATTGACCAATGAAAATGGAGAGCAAGTAAGCTTGGAAGAACCTATAGGATTGGATTTCCCACCCCTGGGATTTGACGTTGAAGATGCTGGCTATCAGTCGCCTGCCGAAGACGGTTCTAAAATAAAAGTAGTGGTTGACCCCAATAGCAATAGGCTACAACTTCTCGAAAGCTTTTCTCCTTGGGAGGGTCAAGACCTCAAAGGACTCAAACTACTCATAAAAGCGAAAGGAAAATGCACCACTGACCATATTTCTATGGCAGGTCCTTGGCTAAAATATAGGGGGCATTTGGACAATATCTCAAACAATTTGTTAACAGGTGCTGTAAATGCTTTTAACGAGAAAACAGACCACGTGCTCAACCCAATTAACCAAAAATATGAAGGTGTTCCACAAGTAGGAAGAACCATTAAAGCAGCAGGTGAATATAGTTTGGTAGTGGGCGAAGAAAACTATGGCGAAGGAAGTAGCAGGGAGCATGCAGCCATGGAGCCCAGGCATCTCGCCGTTAGGGCGGTAATCGTCAAGTCTTTTGCTAGAATTCATGAAACAAATCTCAAAAAGCAAGGAGTTTTGGCACTTACTTTTGCCAAGCCTTCAGATTACGACCGTATTTTGGAGAACGATACCTTTGATATAATTGGTTTAGAAAACTTTGGTCCAGATGTATCTTTAACATTGGTCGCCAATCATAAAGATGGAACAAAAACAAGCATTGAGGCAAAACATACATTCAACGAAACGCAAATAGAATGGTTTAGAGCGGGAAGTGCTTTGAACAAGATAAAAGCGAAATTGACTTAAATAGGGACTAAAATACCTGGGTCATTTATTTGAATGGCTTTGGGTTTTTCTTTTTCCAAAACATAATGTAGATCAAATTCCCTTTTGGTGTGAACTATCGCCAAACATTCGTCGTTTAGCGTTCTGTCGAACAAAAAAAGTTGAAGGATCCCGTCTTCGGTGAGGCCTTTGTCTCTAGTCAATTCAAAATGATGTTGTGCTACACATCCACCTCTGTACTTTAAGCCCAAATACAAAATACCTGACTGCATTTTCGCATAGCGAAAATCGTATTGGTACAATTCAATATCATCAAAATCTTCAGCTATGGCTATGGGAAGCATAAATGCTACAAAGATAGACAATTGAAGTAGGCTAAACAGTTCGCGCATAAATCGGTTTTTATTTGGGTCTGAAGAAAGACGTTTAAAGATTTTTCTAAGAAGAAAAAAAGTGAAGATTTTATAAAAACTTAGATAAGGATTTTTATGTGTATTCGAAGAAACTACCTACGAAAAGAATTGCAAGTGATAAATTAATAAAACGCTTACCTAGAAAGGATTTGAAAGAATGTGAAAAAGATTGAACTGCTTAGCGCCCCATCCTGGAATTATTATTTCAGTATAAAATATTGATAATCATTATTTTATATGTAATAAAATTTTCATGGTGAAACAAATTATAGACTGAAATTTGTCATATAGTTTTGTTGAGAAAAATTTGATAAAATAATTAGAATACATAAACTCATGCGCAGAATTTATAGTCGATAAATTCTTTTTTTAGTTTTAGGTTAAATGTACCCTAAAGTAAACCCATATTCCATAAGAATAATATTCTAGCAAATGTAATGTCTGCACCCATGGCATGGATTGCTTTTGTCTTTTTGAAACCGATAAAAGTAGATAATGCCAATAACAAGAGGCTAAAATTTTTCGTAAATGGAAAATATCCTAAAAATTTGGTAAAACGAAAGGGGAGGAAAACTTCGCTCTACATTATCTTTTTGTAAAGTGATGTATTTTTAATAAGTATGAAATATTTCTTTTTATTTTGCAAAATCAAATCTTTAAAATCAGAATATCTTCTAGCCATAGTATTTATACTTGTAGCGGTTATATCTTTTATTTTTATTCGAAATTTCTATAGTTTCATAGAAAAAGAACACAATGAGATAAGCCTGCATAAGAAAATGATAATGGATGAGAATTCGCCTGATCCAGGCAAAACTGCGGCTGTTTCTTATGAAAAACCAAAAAATATACCTAAGGTCAAAACAGGTATTTATTTCGAAAGAATTGAGTCTCTTGCAATTAAAAACTCACAATGGACAGGGGAATTTTATTTATGGTTTACTTGGAATCAGTCGGAGGTTGACTTTTTAGGTATAAGACCATTATTGGCAAAACAGTATGAATTAAATACCCTAAATGAACTTAAGTTAAAGTCAATTATGAATGAGCTTAACTTAAGCTCATTGCCAATATCTGTAATTAACGGCGAAATTGAGTCTTTTAATGAAGTTTCTAGAAATATCACATTAGCCCCCAACGAGTTGTCTTATGTTCAATTTAAAGTTAAAGCCCAAATAACTCAATTTTTTGATGTAACACTATTCCCAATTGATGCACATGATCTTTTAGTTTCTATTGAACACGCTTGGTTAAATAGGCAAAAAGTATTGTTAGTTCCAGATACAAATGATACGAAAATTAGTTCTCGAGTTTCTATAACAGGCTACAAAATTCTTAGAAAAAATTCTAAAATTATAGAAAAGCCTCATGCATATAAATCAGCTAGAGGCAATCCAAATTTACCAAGTGGCTTTAAGGTTGATTTTTCACAAATTAGGATGTCTGTCCCAATAAAAAGAGGGGGCATTGAAGGGGTCTTCAAATTATTTTTAATTGTCTATGTGGCGGTAATAGTTGCTTTTTTAGGAACTTTGGCCAAAGACCCTTCTAGATTTGTGGTAGGATCATTGTTCACTGCTGCTGGTTCAAGTATTATTTTATCTTCAAAATTACCAACCACAGATATCATTACGCTTGCTGAATTTATCAATGGATTTGCATTAATTACCATTATTATCATTATCATAGTGACTGTCTTAATTTCAATTATTACTAAAGCTGATGGAGTAATAACTAAGAGTGAAAAATATTGGTCATTGTCGATTTATTTATTATTAGCTTTAGCTTATGTGATATTAAATTATTCTGCCTTATCATTAGTCATTTAAATTGAAATCTGTTGCCTTAATTCTTTCTTTTTTTTTCGTTGCCCATTCAACAGGTCAAATTTTAAACGTTGAAAATATCAAATCAATAACGGATAAAAATAGACACTTTTTTTTGAGTCAAGATAAAGGTGAGTTAAATATTGGAAATTTTGCTACCCTTACCTCAGAGACAAAATTATCTTATCATCATTCGATAAATAAAAATGAATTAAGGTTTATAGCTGGATATGATTATAGATCTCAAGATAGGCGAAGACTCAAATCTGATTTAATAATTCATGCACGCAACAATCTTCATCTTTTCAAAGATTCACTAAATTCAATATTTTTCTTTACTCAAAGGGGCAACTCTATGCCACTAAATATGAAACTACGCGCGCTTTTAGGGACTGGATATAGGCACAATTTGTACAAAGGTGACAAAGGATATCTTGATATAGCCGTTGGAAGTTTTTATGAGTATGAGGATTATGAAAGTAATGATGAGGTTTTTACGGCAAATAATTGGCGAGTCAACTTAAATGTATTTAGTTCATTTAAGATTTCTGAAAAAATATTGATCGCTCAAAGCGCATACGTTCAACTTAATGCTCTAAATACTGGAGATTTAAGAATTTTATTTGACCCAGAACTCATTTTTAAATTTTCAGAGTATTTTAGTTTTAGCCTAAAAGGCAAAACTAGATACCATACTACGCCATATTTAAGTAGCTTATTGCTTAATGACACAAGAATCAAAACGGGTTTGAATTTAATTTTTTGAATTAAAATTTCACCAAAAATATTTTTTCTCCTCAATGCCACAAACGGCATTCCTTTTGTGAGGAAATAATGAATATTTGATTTTTTATTTCGGTTTGATTCAATAGTGTTCAGCTATTGCTCTTTTATTACTCACAGTAATAATTTGTAATAAAGTGTCACGTATGGGTAAGTGTATTGTATGTAAAATCGCAATAAAAAAGTCAAGAGATGGTGTCAAATACTGTTCAAATCGGTGTAAACAAAAAGCATATTACAGGAGAAAATATAAAGGCATAAATTACTATTTTAGAGAACCAATAAATGGGAGATATGACTTTCAAGAATATTTAGAAGTCAAAAATATCCTGAGAGATAAAATAGAAATTGATTACATCAGTTATTGTTTTTTAAGGATAACGGCTCCAAATTTAAATTCAATAAAGTATGTAGATTACCAGATTAATGTAAAGGAAAAAAGTTTAATGTAAGAGTAAGTACTAACTTTGAATATAATAATTGAAGGAAAATATAGCCTAACATGAATATTGTCCTGAACCAAATATTTTCAACCGAAAGAGATGCTGATCATATACAATGGAAAGAACTAACAAGAGGTAGATTCGAAAAGCCGCTGAACAGGTTTAAAGGGATACCTTATTTTGCAGAAGTTAATGGTCGCACCCCACTTATCAATTTTCATTCTAATCCATTTAAGGAAGACGAAGAACAAACACCTTGGAGAGACTTGATTTTACAAGATGAAGGTCGAGTAATCTATAACGGTGACAATAAAGATTCTTCTAAAAGAGCCGAACAGGCGTATGGCAACAAGCAAGTATCTAAGATTCTTAAATTGTACTCTTCAAACAAAGTAGAGGATCGAATGAAAGCACCGCCAATAATTGTCACAAAAACGGTAAAAATCAACGGGAGAACTGGTTACAGAAAATTTGTAGGAGTAGACATAATATATAAGAGTCCATTGCTAGTTCAACAATATGAAAAAGGAACTGATAAGGTATTTTCTAACTTTCAATTCGAAGTTACTTTACTAAAATTAACACCAAATGATTGCTTAAACTGGAATTGGATTGACGATAGGCGAGATAATAATATTTCTTTAAAAGACTCTCTTCGTAACGCTCCTGATAGTTGGAAACAGTGGGTTAAACATGGGACTGATTCTCTTTCTAGAATAACTTTGAGAATAAATTCTTATCGCATCGTGAGCGAAAAGGAACAGAATCAAATGAGTCCGAGAAATGAAGGTATTCTATCAGATTTATTAAGTAAGCATTATCCAGACCCAATACGTGATGGTATACGTTTTGAGGCAATGGCATCTTTCATTGCAACATTATTCTTTCAAGAATACAACTATACTAGAGGTTGGATTACTGTTGGTTCAAGCGATAGGGGTGTGGATTTTGTCGGAAAATTAGATTTGGGTCAAGATGATTTTTCAAAGACCTCACTAATAGTATTAGGACAATCTAAGAGGTATAAAAATTCAATTTCAGGTGAGAGATTAACACGTGTTGCCTCAAGAATGACCAGAGGGTATATTGGCTTGGTTATTACCTTGAGCACATTTACCAAAGCTGCTCAAGAAGAAATTAAAAATGATAAACTGCCGATAATTCTAGTAAACGGGAAAAAGGTATCCGAATTACTCCTAAACTATATCAATAAAACAAATAAAAAATTAGAGCAAATAGTTTTAGAGCAAGATGAATGGGCAAAAGACAACTTAGGAACTGAACATTACGATACAATACTAAATACCTAATTAAAATAATAT
>MDTB01003484.1_pt1 | contig 11588 bp, 11 predicted proteins | sample 811161 | NCBI WGS metagenome assembly MDTB01 (sample SAMN05326650, study PRJNA326480) | marine metagenome | isolation source: seawater | place: Mediterranean Sea | collected 2009
AAATAGAATGTTCTCTTAAATGGAATGCTACTTATTCTGAGGAAGTTCTCCCATATACTAATAATATATATCAAAAAGATGGTGGAACACATTTGCTAGGTTTTAGAAGTGCCTTAACTAGAGTAATAAATAAATATGCTAGCGAGCATAATCTGTTAAAAAAAAACAAATTTGCAATATCAGGAGATGATATAAAAGAGGGTCTTTCGTGTATACTTTCTACAAAAATTCCTGACCCTAAATTTTCTTCTCAAACAAAAGATAAACTTGTTTCTTCTGAAATAAGAATGATTGTTGAAACAATAGTTAATGAAAAATTATCAATATGGTTTGATCAAAATCCCTCTATCGCAAAAATTATTTTAGCTAAGATTATACAAGCTGCTTTAGCTAGAGATGTAGCAAGAAAAGCTAGAGAGAATGTTAGAAGAAAAGGTGCTTTAGAATTAAGTGGTCTACCTGGTAAGCTTGCTGACTGCCAAATTGGCAAACAAGAAGGGACTGAGTTATTTATAGTTGAGGGAGATTCTGCGGGTGGTTCAGCAAAACAAGGAAGAAATCGAACTAATCAAGCTGTTCTACCGTTAAGAGGTAAAATTTTAAATACTTATGTTGATAGTTTACAAACAAAAAAAAATGGAAATGGTAGCTCGGATAGTTCTGACCAAAGAACAAAAGCCTTATCTAAAATGATATCATCAAATGAAATTATAACTCTTATTAATGCACTTGGTTTAGACCCGAAGTCTCAAGAAATTGATATTAAAGATCTTAGGTATGGTAAGATAATAATTATGACTGATGCTGATGTCGATGGATCTCATATTAGAGCACTATTATTAACTTTTTTTAATAATAAACCATTTAATAAATTGATAGAAAATGGAAATGTATATTTAGCTCAACCACCTTTATTTAAAATTAATAAAGGATCAAAAGGTATTTATATCAAAGATGAGAAAGAACTTGAGGCGTATATTATTCAAAATAATAAAGAGTTAAAAAAAATAAAAAAAGGTTCCAAAGAATTTTTAAAATTTATAGAAACAGAAAAATCAAAAATGAGTATTCAAAGATTTAAAGGCTTAGGTGAAATGAACCCAGAAGAGTTGTGGAATACAACACTGAATCCTGAAACTAGAACTCTTTTACAAGTTCAATACTCAAAAGATTTGAAAAAAGATCAAGCTCTTATTCATACTTTAATGGGAAATGATGTGGCTTTAAGGAGAGATTTTATAGTTTCAAATGCAATAAATGTACAAAATTTAGATATTTAAAAAATGAAGTTTTTTGAAACTTCAAAACAGTATTCTTTAAAAAAATCAACTTATATCAATCTTAGATGGATCGCTTTTATAGGTCAGTTGATATCAATATATCTAGTATATTTTTATTTTAACTTTGATTTTAATTTTCTTTATTCAAATATAATTGTTGTTATTGGTATTGTTAGTAATTTCTATTTAATTTTTGTTTATAAAAAAACTCAATTAACAGATAGGTCAGCTTTTGTTTATTTATTTATTGATATAATTCTATTAAGTGGCCTCATTTACTTGACTGGAGGAGTTTCTAATCCATTTGTAATTTTCCTTATAATACCAAGTGTTTTTGCTTCATCAAATCTAAGTTTTAAAACTAATTTATTACTTGTGTTAATAACAAGCTTATTAATTATATTTTTAACTTTTTATTCTGAAGAATTACCTGGACCTTTGAATCAATATTTTAATGTAAGTTCATACTATTATTACTCAATTCCTATAGCTTTGATTATAGCTTTACTTTTCTTGAACTATTTTGCGATTATTTTTGGGACAGAGTCTAAACTTAGAAAAGATGCTTTAAATAAAATGGAAGAAATAATGGCAAAAGAACATGAAATGTTATCCCTGGGAGGACAGGCAGCAGCAGCAGCCCATTCTTTGGGAACTCCATTATCTACAATAAAGATTATAACACAAGAACTATCTAGGCAGCTTAAAAATCAAAAAGATGTAGTTCAGGATATTGAGCTTCTATCTAGTCAAGTAGAACGTTGTAATGAAATTCTAAAAAAATTATCTTTAAATCCCATTGAAGAAGATGAGTTTATTGATGAAGATCTTTTTATGAAAGATTATCTCAAAGAAATTATTTTATCTTTTAAAGAAACAAGTAAAAAAATATTTATCTTAAATATAGATCAAGATTTTAATCCAAAAAAAATAACGAAATCAATAGAAATTGTTTATGGACTAAGAAATTTTATTGGAAATGCAAATAAATTTAGCAAAACAAAAGTATTTATAAACTTAAAAAGTAGTAGTGACTTAACTTTAGTTACCATTGAAGATGACGGAGACGGCTATCCAAATGATATTTTGTCAAAAATTGGTGAACCTTATTTGCGATCTGTTAGATCTTCCAATGAAGAAAAAACTGGATTAGGTCTTGGTTTATTTATAGGCAAAACATTGTTAGAAAAAAATTTTGCTACAGTAAGTTGTGGAAATTCTGAAACCAGAAGTGGTGCTGAAGTAATTATAACTTGGAAAAATAAAGATTTATTTAATCTCTAATGTAATTTTTTTTTGTTTTTAAATAATTCACTTAATTCAGAGATCATTACATCTCCTAATTCATTTACATCTGTAATTTTAATTGCACGATTATAATATCTTGACACATCATGGCCTATACCTATTGCTAAAATTTCAGTTGTAGTTTTATCTTCAATGTATTTGACCATTTTTTTTAAATGTTTTTCTAAAAAATCACCTGAATTGACAGATAAAGTTGAGTCATCTACTGGTGCACCATCTGATATTACCATAAGTATTTTTCGTTCCTCTTTACGTTTTTTAAGTCTATTAAATGCCCAAGATATTGCTTCTCCATCAATATTTTCTTTTAATAGGCCTTCTTTAAGCATTAATCCAAGATTATTTTTACACTGTCTCCAATGAATGTCTGCTCCTTTATAAATAATATGCCTTAAGTCGTTTAAACGTCCAGGTTTTTTTGGTTTACTTTTTTTATTCCAGTATTCTCTACTTTTACCACCTTTCCAATTTTTAGTAGTAAATCCTAGTATCTCAACTTTTACTGAACATCTTTCTAATGTTCTAGATAAAATATCTGCACAAATTGCTGCTATAGTTATTGGCCTTCCTCTCATTGATCCAGAATTATCAATTAACAAAGTAACAACAGTATCTTTAAAATCTAAATCTTTTTCTTTTTTAAATGATAAAGAATTGTATGGATCCATAATAATTCTAGGTAATTTAGAACTGTCTAATAAACCCTCTTCTAAATCAAATTCCCAAGCACGGTTTTGTTTTGCTAATAATTGTCTTTGAAGTTTATTAGCAAGTTTAGTGATAATATCCTGAAAAGCTATTAATTGTTGATCTAAAGTTTTTCTTAATTTTGAAGCTTCATCTGAATTTTCTAAATTTTCAGCTTTAACTATCTCATCAAATTGACTTGTAAAAATTTTATAATCAATATTATTTTCATTAATCATTTTTTGTATACTTAAATTATTATTTTTCTGTTCAGAGTCTGTTTTAACTAGTTGTTCATCTATTTTATAATTATCAATATCATATTCTGAGTCGAGGCTGGCCTCAGTTTCCTCTTCTTTTTTTTGTTCATTTTTATCTTCAGAATCATTTTCTTGGTATTCATTTGAGGGATTATCACTGCCATCATCCTGACTCTCATCTTTTGTCGTTTCGTTATCTTCATCTTGAAATATCTCCATTTCTTTCAATATCTCTGAAAACTTTAAAGAATATTCATTTTGGAATTCTAAGTTCTCTTTTAAAAATTCAATATGTTTTTCAATTACTTTATCAAATTCTTTTTCCCAAAATTTTAACAGATCATTTGCCGAAGAACTTAGTTTAATATCATGAAATTTTTTAAGCATATATAATTCAAATGCCTCAGATATTGGCACATCTTCTTTATTCTTAGGTTTATCTTTGTTTTTGAATTCAATTATTCTATAGTAATTTTCTTTAAGATTTTTCTCTATACCCTTTAACATCTTAGCACCTAATGTTTCACACCTTATTTTCTCAGCAATAGAATAAAGAGATTTACAAGAAGAATTAGAAGGTAAGTTTTTATTATAGATCTGATTATTTGAAAATTTTTTTTTAAGAGCAAAAGAATCTGATTCAGCTCTTGCTTTAATAAAATCATTTTTTGTTTTTAAATCTTCTAAGTTAAAAAACTCAATATTTTTTGAACTTTCTCTTTGCTCAGTGTTTTCTTTAGGATTAATATCTCCTGAGATAACTCTTGCAGTTGAAGTTAAGGCTTGTTTTAGTTTCTCTTTTAAGTTTTCAGTTTTATTAGTATTTTTCATCTAAATTTGAATATTAGCAAGTGACTCTGGTAATTCTTCCCCAAAACATCTTTGATAATATTCAGCAATAGTGTTTTTTTCAATTTCATCACATTTATTTAAAAAGGTTACTCTAAATGCATAACCTACATCTTTGAAAATTTCAGCGTTTTCAGCCCAATGTAAAACTGTTCTTGGGCTCATTACTGTAGATATATCACCAGCCATAAACCCCTTACGCGTTAAAGAAGCTACTTTAATCATGTTTGATACTTTATCTTTCCCTTTGGTATTATTTAGACTTTTATTTTTTGCTATGACAATGTCCATTTCTTTTTCAAGTGTAAGATAATTTAAGGTAGTTACAATATTCCACCTGTCCATTTGTCCCTGGTTTATTTGCTGCGTTCCATGATAAAGACCAGTCGTATCTCCCAAACCAATAGTATTAGAAGTTGCGAATAATCTAAAAAATTTATTTTGCTTAATAACTTTATTTTTATCTAAGAGAGTGAAACTTCCCTCAGATTCCAAAACTCTTTGAATAACAAACATCACATCGGGTCTTCCAGCATCATATTCATCAAAAACTAATGCCACAGGATTTTGAATAGACCATGGAAGAATACCTTCTTTAAATTGGGTAATTTGTTTTCCTTCTTTAAGAATTATTGCATCTTTACCAATTAAATCAATCCTACTGACATGGCTATCAAGATTAACTCTTATGCAAGGCCAATTTAATCTTGCAGCGATTTGTTCTATGTGAGTTGATTTACCTGTTCCATGGTAACCTTGAACTAAAACTCTTTTATTAAAAGCAAATCCTGAAATAATTGCTAAAGTTGTGTCCTTATCAAATTTGTAACTTTTATCTATCTCTGGAACATATTCACTTTTTTCTGAAAAAGCATTTACTTCCATTTCCGAGTCGATTCCAAACGACTGTTTTAGAGAAACTTTAATATCGGGCTGAATGTTTAAATTAGGCGTCAATTTTTTTCCTATAAGTATTCTTAAGTTGTGTATAAGCCAAAGTAATTAGTTTTAATTTTTCTTCGTACTTTTTATTTCCAGAATTCATATCAGGGTGAAATTTTTTGACAAGTACTTTGAATTTTTCTTGGACTTTCTGCCATTTTAAACCTACCGAAACTCCCAAAATACCAAATGCTTTTATATCTTTATGATCAAATTTAAATTGACGCATATGATTATATTCACTTTTAAATTTTTCGTTGTCTAATTCATCTTTTAAAGTGTCATTCCACAAAACTTTAAAAAAGTTGTCCGAAGAACTAAAACTTTGGGTAGGTTTGTGCCAAATCATATCAGATTTCAAAAAATCAATGACCTGTTTATCATTCATCCCTGAAAAATAATTCCAATTTTTATTGAATTCTTTCACATGCTCTAAGCATAACATCCTATATTTTTTGCTGTTATCTTTTTCTATTGGAGCCTTATATTCTCCAATTTCTTTACAATTATTCCAGTCACAGATATTTTTCATGATATATAATAAATAATATTTATGGATATAAATGAGTTAATTGCAATTGTAAAAAAAAAATTACAAAGTCAAATAGTAACAGATAATATATTGGTTGAAGATAAGTCTTTTCTTCATAAAGGGCATAGTGGGAGTCAACCAAATAAATTTCATTTAAAAATTTCAATTAAGTCTGATGAATTGAAAAAAATGAAGAAGATTGATAGTAGTAAAAAAATTTACAAAATCTTAGATGAAGAAATTAAAAAATTTATACATTCTGTTCAAATATTAATTCTTTAAAGAATTTTTTAAAAATAAACTTAACTCCTTCTTTTTATATTTTTTATCAATAATTGGTACTCCAATTTTTTTAATTAAAACTAAATTAATTTTGTTCGAATTATTTTTTTTATCTTTTGTCATAAAATTTAAAATTTTATTTAAATCTTTCAACGAAAAATATTTTCCTAAATCAGATGGTAATTCTGATTTTTTATAATGTCTTGAAATTAGATCAAATTCGTTTTCTTCTAAAAGATTTCTATTAAGACTAAATCTTAATGCTGTATTGATTCCTAGAATGACCGCCTCTCCATGATTTAATTTTTTTGAATATCCAAGAGAAGCCTCAAAAGCATGAGCGAAAGTATGTCCAAAATTTAAAATTTTTCTTGGTCCAGTTTCCTTTTCATCCTTTTCAACAATTAATCTTTTAATCTTACAACTTTGAAATATAGCTTTTTCTATAAAAGGTGATTTTAAATTTACTATATTTATAAAATTCTTATCTAAAAATTTATAAAAATTTCTGTTAGAAATTAAAGAGTGTTTTAAAATTTCTCCATATCCACAAATAATTTCTCTTTTTTTTAGAGTTTTTAAAAAATTTATATCACTTATTACAAGTATTGGCTGATAAAAACTCCCTATAATATTTTTTCCATGATTATTATTTATTCCTGTCTTACCTCCAATTGAGGAGTCTACTTGAGATAAAAGTGTTGTAGGAATATTTATAAATTTAAGCCCTCTCTTGAATAAGCTAGCTGCAAAACCACTTACATCACCAGTAATACCCCCACCAATTGAAAATAAACAATCCTCTCTTGAAAAATTTTTATTAAGTAAAATTTTAAGAATTGAATTTGTAGTTTTTAAACTTTTATTTTTTTCATTCGCATTCATCAAATAAAAATATACTTCTTTATTTTTTAAGGCGTTTTTAATTTTATTAACTAATTTTTTTGGAACATTTCTATCAATTATCAATAAACACTTCTTAAATTCTATTGAATTGTCATTCATAATTTTAGATATTTTGGAAATTAAATTTGAACCTATAAAGATAGGGTATTTTTGAGTGCCAGTTTTAACTATTAATTTAATTGTCTTCATAAATATTTATAATTTTATTTACTATTTCTGATTTAGATTTGTTATTACAATCAATGTTAAACATTGCCTTTGAATAAAATTTAGAACGTTCTTTGATCATATTTTTTAAATCATTATTAGAAGAATTTATAGCTAAAGGTCTTTTAGCACTATTCTTAATTCTTTTTATTAATATATCACTTTTTAATTTTAACCAGAAAGAAAGATGGTTTTTTATAACCTCATTTCTTATATTCTTGTTTATAAAAGCCCCCCCACCTAAAGCAATAATTACATTTTTTTTTTTTAAAATATCCAAACTCGTTTTTTCTTCGTAGTCTCTAAAAAATTTTTCACCTTTATTATCAAATATGTTTGATATTTTCATCCCAAGTTCATCTTCTATTTGTTTATCAATATCAAAAAAATCTAACTTAAGTTTTTTTGAAACTAAAAAACCAATTGAGGTTTTACCAGATCCCATCATGCCTAAAAAAACAATATTTTTACTAGATTTCATAATTTTCTTTATTGAAAAAACACAAATATGTCTTAATTTGAAATTAACTAAATTTATATGCAATTTATAAAAAAAACAAGTTCAAGCAGAAGTATTCTTGGGTTAATAACAAAAATAGCTTTAGTTTTAATTGTGATTTTATCAGTTATTTTTCTATTAAATAAAATAGATTTCCCAGCACCAAAAAAGGAAATAAATAAAATTGTACCTAATGAAAATTTTAAAATTGTTAAATAAAAAACATTTTTTAATTATAATTACCTTGTTGTTTGGAATATCTTCCTATGCAGAGGAGAAACCAGTAGATATTTGGAACATTGATGAAAAAAAAATTACAGAAGAAACTTTAAAAAATAAAAAAGTTAACTCTGAAGGTGAAAAAGAAATTAAAGAAAATTTTGACTCCAATGTTTATAATATGCAATCTGAAAAAGAGTTATCTACCATTAGTCTTGAAGAAAAAATAGAGTCAAAAGAAATTGAAATTGTTGGATTATATGATCCAGAAGAGTATGGATTAGATATCAATATGTGGTCAAATTCAGACGGAGATCAATTAAAAAAGTTATTCAACAAATTAAATAAAATGGAACTATCAAGTGACTCAACTGAAATCATAAATATATCACTTTTAACAAATGCTTATTATCCAAATCAGAATATATCTGAAAAAGAGTTTCTAAAATTTAAATCTGATTGGTTAATTAAAAATTCAAATTTGGATTTAATACAAGATTATTTGTTAAAAAATCAAATAATTAATTTACATCCTGAGCTTACAAAATTTGTAGTTGATAGATATTTATCTACTACTGATATTAAGAAAGCCTGTAATATTTTTTTAAATAACCAAGAGCCAATAACAGATGAATATCTTTCAAAATTCAATATTTATTGCTTGATTAAAAATGATAAAAAGGAAGAAGCTCAACTTATTTTAGATCTTAAAAAAGAATCAGGATTTGTTGATAAGTATTTTGAAAAAAAGATTTATTATTTATTAGAATATACCTCAAAAATAGATGACTCAATTTCTGAGGAGTCAATTCTTGATTTTTATTTAGCTCACCAAACAAATCCAGACTTTAATTTTGAACCAAATGATAAAACAAAAAAAATAATTTGGAAATATCTTTCCTCTGCAAATTTATTAAATTCTTTTCAAGAAATTGATGTTTCTGAAATTGATAAAATTTCAACTGTAGAAAGAGCTGTTCACGATAAAAATTATCCAGAAAAAGATTTATTTGAATTATATAAAAGATTTCAGTTTAATATAAATCAACTTTTGAATGCTCAAGACACGTATAAAACTTTACCCAATATAGAAGGGAGAGCTTTAATATATCAAAAAATTTTACTAGAGTCGGAAATAGTAGAAAAATTAAAATTACTTAAGATGCTCAAGGACTCTTTTGAGAATGATAATTTAGGTCAAGCTTTTGATTTTGAGCTTAAGATTTTTTTAGAAAAAATGAGTCCTACCGAGATTCCAGATAATCTAACAAGTTTTTATTACACAAATATTCAAATTGAAAAGAATTTAGACAAAAAAATAAAATTTAATAACGATATAATGCATCAATCTAAGTTGATTAATTATTTTAATGGAGATTACGCAAAATCTAAAATAGAAAAAGATTTAAATAACTTTTTAAAAAAAATAAAAAAAGATAAAAAATATTTTTTATCTAAAAAAGATATAATACTATTAGAGTCATTAAAACATGATGGAATTGAAATTTCTCAAAAATATGATGATTTATATGAAATTAATGAAAACGAAATTCCAACAGATATTCAAATAATGGTTAATAATAATGAAATAGGATTAGTACTTTTGAGGATTGCAGAAGTTATTGGACAAGATAAGATAGAGAGAATTGATGAGGATACTATTTATTTTATAATATCAGCTTTAAATGAATTAAATATTGATTGGATACGAAATAAAATATTACTTAAAGTTCTGCCTTTAAAAGTTTAAATATTGGTTTATCAATTAATTCTATGAGTATTAAAAATATCATTACAGTCCCTGATGAAACTTTAAGAAAAGTTTCTGAACCAGTTGAAAAAGTTGGTATAAATGAAAAAAAACTTATAGATGACTTATTTGACACAATGTATAAATCTAATGGGATTGGATTGGCAGCAGTGCAAGTAGGAATACTTAAAAGAATTTTGGTAATTGATGTATCTACCAAGGATGAAAAAAAAGAACCACTGAGCTTTATTAATCCAAAAATAAAAAAAATTAGCAATGATACCTCAACATATGAAGAAGGATGCTTATCAATACCTGATACTTTTATCGAAATTGAAAGACCAAAGATTTGTGAGGTAGAATATATCGATGTTAATGGTAAATTAAAAAACCTGAAATGTGAGGGTTTACTATCAACATGTTTACAACATGAGATAAACCATTTGGATGGTAAACTTATAATCGACCATTTATCAAAACTTAAAAGAGATATGATTATTAAAAAAATTTCAAAATCAAAAAAAAACCCTGATAGAATATTAGTTTAGAATGCCTAAAAAAATTATTTTTATGGGCACACCCCAATTCTCTGTTCCAATATTTAAATCATTATACCAAAATGGTTATCCAATTTCTGTAGTCTACACTCAGCCTCCTCAAAAATCTCATCGTGGTCAGAAAATAAATAAGTCTCCAGTTCAAGGTATCTCTGAAACATTAAATATTGATTTTAGATGTCCAGAAAATTTAAAAAATAATAGTGAAGAATATGAATTCATAAAAAATTTAAATGCTGATCTTGCCATTGTAGTTGCTTATGGACAAATTATTCCAAAAAATTTTTTGGATTTAACAAAAAAAGGTTTCATTAATATTCATGGATCTATACTTCCTAAATGGAGGGGGGCTGCTCCTATTCAAAGATCTATTATGAACTTAGATAAAGAGACAGGAATCAGTATTATGAAGATTGTCGAGGAATTAGATAGTGGACCAGTTAGCAATATTCATAAAATTAAATTAGATCAAAATGATAATGCTGAGGAAATTTCAGAAAAATTATCTCTATTAGCTTCAGAAAAAATTTTAGATGAAATTGATGATATATTAGAAAATAAAGCTAAATTTATTGATCAAGACCATTCAAAAGCAACTTACGCAAAAAAAATAGACAAAATTGAGGGAAAGATAGATTGGAATAGTGAAGCCTTTATTATTCTAGGAAAGATCAATGGCTTATTTCCAACACCAGGTGCTTTCTTTAATTTTAATGGAGAAAGATACAAAATCTTAAAAGCAGAAATAGGTGATGGTTTTGGAAAAATTGGTGAGGTATTAAGTGAAAAACTTGAGATTGCTTGCAAAAATAATAAATCAGTAAAAATACTTGAAATTCAAAGACAAGGAAGGAAACCCCAAAAAATTGGTGAATTTATGCGTGGATCCCAAATTAAAAAAGGTACATTAATTAGTAGTGCCTAGATATCAAATATTAATAGAATATGCTGGAAGCAACTTTAGAGGATGGCAAGTTCAAAAAAAGGGTAAGACTGTTCAAGGTTTAATTCAGGAAAAAATTTCAAAACTTTTAAAAGAAAAAATAATAATATATGGAGCTGGCAGACTTGATAGTGGAGTTCATGCAAAAGAACAGTCTGCACATTTCGATTATAATATTAAAATAAAAAAAAAAAATAAGTTTTTAAAATCAATAAATCATTTTTTAAGAAATGAAAATATTACAATTCTAAATTTAAGAAGGAGGGACGGGAACTTTCATGCAAGGTTTTCTGCTAAAATGAGAATATATAATTATATTATCATTAATCGTTTAGGCCAACCTACTTTAGAAAAAAATAGGTGTTGG
>MDTB01130374.1_pt1 | contig 11588 bp, 10 predicted proteins | sample 811161 | NCBI WGS metagenome assembly MDTB01 (sample SAMN05326650, study PRJNA326480) | marine metagenome | isolation source: seawater | place: Mediterranean Sea | collected 2009
TGACAAAAAAAAATATTAAAAAGTTTTATATACCAAAAATTTTAGTTAATATGCGAGTTGGTGGTATGAGCAATAATTCAATTAAGAACTTAATTAAGAAATCTGTAGAAGATTTTAAAATAATTAAAAGAAATAAAATTGGAGGCATCTTTACACTTATAAGTAAAAATTACTCAAAAATAAGTCAGTTTTTAAACTAATATGTGTGGTTTCATAGCTTCTTTTGGATTTGACGTTAATCAAAATGACTTTAAGCATGCTCTAAATCACTTATCACGAAGAGGTCCAGATTCAGAGGGAGTTTGGCTTGAAAATAAAGTTTTTTTAGGTAGTAGAAGATTAGCAATTTTTGATCTTAACAACAGGTCTGACCAACCAATGCACTCATTATGCTCAAGATATATTATTGTTTTTAATGGATCCATCTATAATTATAAAGATCTAAGAAAATATTTAATTAATAACAATATTAAATTAAAAACTTTTTCTGATACTGAAGTAATTTTAGAATTATTTGCTTTAGAAGGTGCAAAAATGATCTCTAGACTAAAAGGTATGTTTGCATTTGTTATTTGGGACTGTAAAAAAAAAGAGGCTTTTGCTGCAAGAGATCCATTTGGAATAAAACCATTATACATTGGTTATAATCAAGATGGTATTTTACTTTCTTCACAAGTAAAAACTTTACTATCAACTAAATTTATAAATACTAATAAAGATGAAGTATCTCAATATTCATTTTGGAGTCTAGGATATATTGTTGAACCTAGAACTTGGTATAGTAACATTAAATCACTAAAATCAGGCTGTTATGTTCAAATAAAAGATGGAAAAATAATTTTAGAAAAACAGTGGTATAACCTTAATAATAATTGGATAAGAGCTGATAAAAAAGAAAATAAAATTTCAGTAAATGAATTAAGCAAAGTAATAAGAGAGTCTTTAGTTGCATCAGTAAAAAGACATTTGATTTCAGATGTTCCTGTAGGAATTTTTTTGTCTAGCGGAACAGATTCCACAATACTTGCAGCTATAGCATCATCAAATAGTACAAAAAAAATTACAGCAATTACTGTTTCTTTTGAAGGTTTTGATGGTTCAGAAAATGATGAAACTAATAAGGCTAAAAAAATTGCTCAGAAGTTTGGAATGGATCATCATATTTACAGAGTCACTGAAAAAGATTTTCATAATGATTTGCCTAATATATTTGATGCAATGGATCAGCCGACAATTGATGGCATAAACGTGTGGTATGCCTCTAAAGCAGCAGCAAAATTAAGATTAAAAGTAGTATTTTCTGGAGTTGGAGGTGATGAACTTTTTTTTGGTTATAATCATTTTAGATCGATACCAATCGCATATAGTGTATTCAAATTTATGAAAAAAATACCAACATCAATTTTTTTTATAAATATTTTTTTTCAACTTATAAGTTTTTTAAAAAAAAATAATCGTTGGAAATTAATTTTTAAATTTTCTAATTCAATTTTTGATTTATGGCTACTTAAAAGGACAATTTTGACTTCAATAGATATAGCTAAAAATAAAGTTTTGCCAAATAAAAATTCTTATAAATCTTTTTATGAAAATATTTTAGCCTCTTCGGATGTGTTAGAAATTAAAAATTACAAAATACGTTTATCGCAAATTGAGTCTATTTATTATATGCGGAATCAACTTTTAAGAGATAGTGATTGGGCCAGTATGTATCATGGGGTCGAATTAAGAACGCCTTTAGTAGACGCCACTCTTTTGGAAGATTTAGTTGAAGTTATGAAAGCCTTTTCACTATTTGAGAATAAAAAAGCATTAAGATTGTCTTTTGATTCAATTTTGCCAAAAAATATTGATTTTAGAAAAAAAATTGGTTTTCAAACTCCTACTAAAAGTTGGATTAAAAATTATGTTAAAAGCGATATTCAGTCAATAAATAATGATTGGTTTAGTTATATGAAAGTTGTATCTAATTTGTTTAATAAAAATTAAATTTAAAAATCTAATGATAAGAAATATAATCGAGGGAAAAGCTATAGTATATATATTAGCCTCCATAATTCCCCTCTTAACAATATCTATTTTTGCTGCTGATTTAATTTTTAGTATATCAGCAATTATCTTTTTAATTTATTTAATTAAAAATAGTTTACGTAACATATTTAAAAATATTTTTTTTCTAATAGTAATTACTTTCTATTTTATTTGTGTCATTAGCTCTCTTTTTTCCAATGACATATTGTTTTCATTGAAAAGTTCTCTACCTTTTTTAAGAGCAATATTATTTATTTTTTTACTATCTTTTATCATTTCTCATAATCAGAAATCAATCGATGTCTTTTACAATTTTTTTTTAATTACTTTTTCTATTTTGATATTGCATGGAATATTTGAGTATATATATCAATACTATGAATTAATTGTAACTAAGACTATTCATTTATCAAATGTTAGGCTCACACTTTTCTTTTCAGAGGAAAGAAAAGTTGGATCTTTTTTAGTACGATTATTTGGTTTATTTTTAGCTTTACACATAATAAAAAAAGATAAGTCAAAATTTCAAAATATTTTTTTTCTAATATTAACGTTTCTTAGCTCAATAATTATACTTCTTTCTGGAGAAAGAAACTCTCTATTCTTTATGATCATGTTTTTATTTATTTGTTTGATTCTTTTAGATATTAAATTTAAAATTAAGTTAACTTTCGTTATTTCAATTTTTGTCAGTTTCTTAATCTTATTATCTTTAAATTCAAATTTATCGAATAGATATATTTTTGATAAAAATAATAAGTTTAATTTTTCAAAAGATAAAATTATTATATTTACACCTCAACATACAGCTCATTATAAGACTGCAATTAAAATGTTTTTTGACAAACCTTATCTTGGTCATGGCCCAAAGATGTTTAGAATTCTCTGTGCTGACAAAAAATATAATAGCGAAGTAACTAACGAAAAAAATGAGATTTTCTCAGGATGTTCAAACCATCCACATAGTACATATTTACAATTATTAGCTGAGACAGGAATTTTAGGAGCTTTTCTATTTAGCACTGGTTTTCTTTACATTGTTTATAAATTAACTAAACATTTTTTTATAATTTTGATAAATCGTAAAAAAAATTTAAGTGATTATCAGATAATATTAAGTGCAACAGTTTTAATTACTTTTTGGCCTTTTTCCCCAGCAGGAAATTTTTTTAATAATTGGTTATTAATAGTTTATTCTCTACCTTTAGGTTTTTATGTAAATGAGTTTTTTGAAAAAAAAGATGAAAAAAATTAGTTTATTTATTTAAAGTAAAAAATTTATAGGTATTTCTAAGGGACATTTTTACATTTTTTACTGGGTATGGAGTGCATGGCGATAAACTATACCCACATCCATCATCACTTTTTACCAAATAATACATAATTTCATCATCTATTAATATTGGATCAGATTTGAAATTATTGTCATTTTGTCTTTCAGAAATAAATTGTGGCCATGGATAATTTAAATAATTTAAATCTTTATTTTTAAACACTCTAAGAGAATGCTTAGCCGTAAAAAGCACCAAGATAGTAAGTAAAAAAATATTCGTATACTTTTTAAATAAAACACTATTTTTAATCTCAATGTTATATTTTATAGAGATTAAAGTTGCAGAAATACAAATAAAAATTACTAGATAAGAAGAGCCGTATCTAAATACTGGAAATCTTACAAACCATAGAAATATACCTATTAGAGATAAAAAAAATAAAAACCAAATCTTTTTTTTTAAATCAATGATGTCTTTAAAATTTTCTTTTTTGGAATTAATAGCTATCTTATTAATAGAAAATAAATAAATAAAAATAAAAAAAATAAAAAATGACAACTTTTGTAAAATTTCTAATCCATGTCCCATAAACCAAGTCTTAAACCAAAAAAAATTTTTAACATATAATTCTTGCGAAATTTTGTCTCCTTTGTAATCAGGCCACCCTTTTGTCCAAGCCTCATTGTCAAGACTTTGTAAATTTGGAGAGATATCGAATCTTAAATCATTACTAAACCATTGCAATGATTCAAAACAAGTAAATTGGATAGGGTAAATTAAACATCCAGAAACAATCAAATTTTTAATGATCCAAGAAGAGATAAAAACAAAGACAAAAAAGATATTTAGATTTAATAACTGTTTAAAGTTAAAATTTAAATATTTATAAAAACAAAATATAGGCAAAATTAAACCTAATATAAGAGTTGGTTTAAGCATAAAACAAAAAAAAGATAAAAGTAAAATTTTATAAAAAAAATTTTTAATTAATACATTTTCAAAATTTATTTTTAAAAAATATATTGAAGTTATTATTAAGATAAGATGAGCTATCACATCATTACCAAACTCAGAATATCTATTATACTTATACAGTATATAGGCAAAAATAAAAAAGAGATATATGACATAGGGCTTATATTTGAAAAAGTTTTTTCTTATTTCCTTAAAGATAAATAAAACAATAGATGAAAATATTATAGAGGCAGGTAATAAGATCCCATTTTCTTTAAATAAAAAGTTATTAAAAAGAGCATTTATATATTGTAAAATTGATGTATGACCAAATCTGATGTGTATATTTGCTATTCCAAATATGATTTTATCATCATTTAAAATCTTAGTATACGGAAGATGATACAAACTAGCGTCAGGCCTATTAATTGTATCTAATGTTAAAATAATTGTAGATATAACTGATATAAATATACAGCTGCGTAATGTACTTAAAAATCTTTTATTTTTACAAATAACAAGCAAACCAAAGATTAAAATCAATATTAATATAATGGAGTTAAAGCTTAGACTAAGAGGGATAAAAAAGTTTGCAAATAGAGCTAAAAAAGATAGGAATATTGAGCCAAAAATTGCAAATGAATATATATTTTTATCACTATCTTTTGAAAGTAAGATATTTCCAGCACAATTTAAGTAAAAACTTGATATTAAAGAATATAAATAGATGCTTATCAAAAAAATAAATGTTGTTAAGTTTAATTAAAAAATATTTATTCAAAATTATAAGGAAATTAGAAAAATATCCAGAATTTATTTTGTTTATCTTAAATAATATTTCATATTTTAAATTTCTTTTACCTCATGACAAAGATTATTATGGAATGAAATTAATTTTCAAAAAAAAAAATTTAAATTCCTTTTTAGACATCGGTGCGAACACAGGAACATCTACCTTAGGTTTTTTAAAGATGGGATTTTGTAATAAAATATACCTTTTTGAGCCTAACTTTTTTTTGTTTGAGCGTTATTTGAAAAAAATTAAAAAAAATCATGCAAATATTGATATTTACAACCTAGCTTTAGGATCAAAAAATAGCAAATTGAATTTCTACATGCCATTCATAGATAATGTTTTTATTCACTATTTTTCAAGTTTTAGTAAGTCATATGTTAAAAATAGTTGTTTAAAAACATTTCCTAATAAAAAAATATCTATAAAAAGAAAAATTATAAATGTAAAAAAATTTGATGATTTAGGTATTGTAAGTAAAATAGATTTTATCAAAATTGATACAGAGGGACATGATCTTGAAGTAATAAAAGGAATGAAAAAAACAATAAAAAAATTTAAACCTGTACTTTTAATTGAATTCAACAAAAATATTTTTCAAAGGACAATAAATATTTTACAAGATTATTCACAGTATTTTTATAATCTTGAAAAAAACTCTTTAATAAAAATCAAAAACTCGAATATGTATAACCTAGACAGATTTGGTCATAAAAATTCTTTATCATCAAGAAATATATATTTTATACATAAATCAAAAAGGAAAATGATATTGTGTTAATTTCAATAGTAGTACCAATTTACAATGAAGAAAAATACATAAAGAGAATTTTATTAAAAATTAATAAAATCGATGATATTAAAAAAGAAATAATTTTAGTTGATGATGGATCTAGCGATCAAACTAGAAAAATAATTGAAAATGAATGTAAAGGTTTATATCAAAAGCTAATTCCTCTTGAAAAAAATTCAGGAAAAGGCTTCGCATTAAAGGAGGGTTTTAAACAAGTAAGTGGTGAAATAGTTATTATTCAAGATGCAGATTTAGAATATGATCCAGAGGATTATACAAAACTTATAACACCAATAATAAAATCTGAATCAAAGGTTGTTTATGGTTCTAGAGTATTAAAAGGAGCAAATAGATCAAGACCAAAAAATATAGATACATATATAAGAATGGCTGCAAACATATTTCTTACTTTTTTGTCCAATTTACTTAATAAACAAAATTTAACAGATGCTCACACTTGTTATAAAGTTTTTGATTCAGTTTTACTTAATGAAATTGAGCTGAGCGAGAATGGTTTTAACTTCTGCCCTGAGTTTACAGCTAAAATTTCTAAACTTGGTATTAAAATATTAGAAGTTCCAATCTCTTATAATGGCAGAACACACGATGAGGGAAAAAAAATCTCTTTTATTGACGGTTTTAGAGCAATTTATGCAATTGTAATGTACAATATCTTTTATAAAAGAATAAATAATAAAAAATAACCAAAGTTTTATTTCAATGAAAAAAATAGCTCTTATTTATGGGGTAACTGGTCAAGATGGATCTTATCTAAGTGAATTTTTATTAAAAAAAAAATATGTAGTTCATGGGGTAAAAAGAAGATCATCCTCAATTAATACTCATCGAATTGATCATCTATACCAAGATCCACATGAAAAAAATAAAAAATTTATACTTCACTACGGAGATATAACTGACTCAATTTCTGTAAAAAGTTTAATAGAAAAAATTAAACCAGACGAAATATATAATTTGGCTGCTCAATCTCATGTTGGTGTATCATTTCAAACCGCAGAATATACTACTAATGTAGATGCTTTAGGAACACTTCGTATATTAGAAGCTATCAAATCAATCAAGTTTAAAAAGAAAATTAAATTTTATCAAGCAGGAACTTCAGAAATGTTTGGAAAGACAGAAGGAAAGTTTCAAAATGAAAAAACAAAGTTTTATCCAAGGAGCCCATATGCTGTATCAAAAGTGTATGCTCACTGGATAACAGTAAATTACAGAGAAAGTTATAATCTTTTTGCTAGTAATGGAATTTTATTTAATCATGAAAGCCCAGTAAGAGGAGAAACGTTTGTAACAAAGAAAATTGTATCAGGCTTATGTAAAATTAAAAAAGGTAAATTAAATACTCTTTATTTAGGAAATTTATATGCAAAACGTGATTGGGGACACGCTAGAGATTATGTTGAGGCTATGTGGAAAATTTTACAACAAAAAAAACCAGAAGATTTTGTAATTGCAACTGGAAAACAATATACCGTTAAAAAATTTATTAATCTTGTTTGTGATGAGCTTAAAATGAAAATAAAGTGGACTGGCAAAGGTCTTAATGAAAAAGCATTAAATGAAAAAGGTAAAACTATAATAAAAATAGACAAAAATTATTTTAGGCCAACAGAAGTAGATAGTTTGCTTGGTGATCCCACTAAGGCTAGAAAATTTTTAAATTGGAAGCCTAAAGTAAATATTAATGGTTTAATTAAAGAAATGATAATTTTTGAAAATAAATTTCTCTAGTTTAAATGTATAAAAATAAAAAAATTTATGTTGCAGGTCACAAAGGCCATGTAGGAAGTGCAATTATTAGAAGATTAAAAAAGCTTGGGTATAAAAATATTATTGTAGCTGATAGAAAACAATTGGATCTGACAGATCAAAAAAAAGTATTTAAATTTTTAAAACAAAAGAAACCATTTTATGTGATAATTGCTGCCGCTAGAGTAGGGGGAATATTAGCGAATAATAAATATAGAGCAGAGTTTATTTACCAAAATCTTTCTATTCAAAATAACTTGATACATGGGTCTTTTATAAATGGAATAAAGAACATAATATTTTTGGGCTCAAGTTGTATTTATCCAAAACTTTGTAAGCAGCCACAGAATGAGAATTATCTTCTTAATGGCAAACTAGAAGATACAAATGAACCATATGCTTTAGCAAAAATAGCGGGTGTAAAAATGTGTGAAAATTATAATCGTCAGTACAATACTAATTACAAAAGTTTGATGCCTACTAATTCATATGGATTAGGAGATAGTTATGATTTAAAAAAATGTCATTTTTTTTCAGCTATAATTAAAAAAGTATATTTGGCTCAAAAGTATAATAAAAAAACTATAAAACTTTTAGGGACGGGCAAAGCAAAAAGAGAACTGATTTTCGTAGATGATATAGCTGACGCAGTAGTATATTTTATGAGTAAAAAAACAAAAAAAAATTTGATTAATATTGGTACAGGAAAGGAATATTCCATCGAAGCATACGCCAAATTTGTAATAAAAAACCTTGGGTTAAAGCTTAAGATTAAATTTGATAAATCCTCTCCAGATGGAACGCCAAGAAAAGTTTTAGACACTTCTCTTGCTAAAAAATACGGCTGGGAAGCAAAAACTGATTTAAAAATTGGTTTTGAAAAGACTTACCAAGATTTTATAAATAATAAATTGTATAAATAATTAATTCTGAATTTAATATAGATTATTAGAATTATGAGAAAATATTTTTTTTCTGAAGAGTATGGTAGAAATATTATATGGCCAATGTTGAGTGGTTTTTTTTTAAAAATTGGGGCAAAAGAAAATATATTTGGACAAATAATAATGCCAAAAGGTCACTATTTATTCAATCTAGATGAAAGGAAAATTAATGATGATTATTTAAATTACAAAAATCTTCATTATATTTTACTTGATGGTGCAACTGAATATTTATCAGACAAAAGATTACAAAATTTAAAAAATAAAGAAAATTTTAATATTTATTATGTAGGTAAGTTAGATTTTTTTTGGAAAGATATAAAAAATGCAAAACCCTTGTTTTCTGATAATTTAGACTTAAATAATTTAATTCCTTTAATTAAAAAAAATTTTCCTATTTTTTTTAAAAAATATTTTTTAAAAAAAATTGCTACAACATTAGTTAATATAAAAAGAATTAAATTATTTAATAACCATCTTTTTGGTAACACTAAGTATGTCTATTATGGTTATATTAGACCTACTAATGACCATTTAAGAATTTACGAAAGACATCTTAATTTAAAAAACAATCAATACAAAATTTTTTTTGAGAAGTGCGAAAATTATGATGATTTAAAAAAAAAAATTAGCTATTTTTGTTTTCTTAAAAAAAAGATATCGGAAGAAATAAATGATAAAGATTATCCATATTTTAGTGAGTTTATGTTGTTTATGATTAGAAATATTTTGTGTAATTTTTTGAAAGAGAAAAGTAATTTTCTTATTCATGATGGTTCTGGGGGTAAAGCAAACTTTAATGCTTATGAAATGCTTTTTGGTAATCAGCATATATACTTAGATTTTGGATCTAAAGTTGGATATGACACTATTTATCCAAGACAAGCATTGATAAAGTTATTTAATAAAGAAATTGTTCGTTTTAATTTAAGTGAAAACCTATTATCAATGAGTTTAGAAAGCTCATCATTATACTTACAAAAAAAAATTGATGAATTTTTAAATGATTTAAATATTAAAACTTAATAAAATAGTTTATATCAATTATATTAAAACTAATGCATATTTTTATTACAGGTGTTGCTGGCTTTTTAGGATCAAATTTAGCTGAATTCTATTTGAAGAAAGGGTTTAAAGTTTCTGGATGTGATAATCTTGTTGGAGGAGATATAGATAATGTTAGTCCTGAAGTGGTTTTCTACCAAGGTAACTGTGAAAAATTAGATTTTATGACACAAGCAACAAAAGGAAATGTAGATGTTTTATGTCATACTGCTGCTTACGCCCACGAAGGACTTTCAAGTATTTCTCCAACTTTAATCTGTAATAATAATGTTACGGGAAGCACATCAGTTTTTACTGCTTCTATAAGAAATAAAATAAAAAGAATTGTTTATTGTTCTTCAATGGCAAGATATGGAAATATAAAAGTCCCATTTAGAGAAGATGATATTTTAGAACCTGTTGACCCTTATGGTGTTTCTAAAGTCGCAGCCGAAAATATACTCAAAATTTTATGCAAAACTCATGAAGTAGAATACAATATAGCTGTTCCACATAACATAATTGGTCCTAATCAAAAATATGACGATCCTTATAGGAATGTGGTATCTATTATGTCAAATTTAATGCTTCAAAATAGACAACCAATTATTTATGGAGATGGTGAACAAAAAAGATGTTTTTCAGATATCGATGATTGTATTTATTGTTTAGATAAACTTATTACAGATAAAAATATTGTTTCAGAAACAGTTAATATCGGGCCTGATGAAGAAACGATTTCAATTAATGAACTTTATAAAAAAATATCCAACAAATTACAATTTAACCAAGAACCAAAATATTTCTCAGACAGACCTAATGAAGTAAAATTTGCAGCCTGCTCATCCGATAAAGCAAGAAAAATAATGAGATATAAAACTACAGTTAGTTTAGATGAGTCAATAGATAAAGTAATAAATTATATCAAAAAAAAAGGTGTAAAAAAATTTAAGTATAATTATATGCTTGAGATACAAAATGATAAGACCCCAATTACTTGGAAGGAAAAATTATTTTAAGATGAAAAAAATTAACTTTTTTTTAGGAAAATATACAAATCAATTGTTTCAGCAATTATCAAGAGTTGATAGTCATAAATTAAACTTAGCAGCTAACGAAATTTTGAAAACTATCAAAAAAAAACAAACAATTTTTGTTTGTGGTAATGGAGGTTCGGCAGCAATTTCAAATCACTATATTTGTGATTTTTTAAAACTCTTTAGACAAAAAACTAATTTAAAACCCAAGATTATTAGTTTATCTGATAATATTGAAACCATAACTGCTATTTCAAATGATTTAGACTACAAATATATTTTTTCTTATCAAGCTGAAAGTCTATGTAAAAGGGGTGATTTAATTCTAATTATTAGTTCCTCTGGTAATTCTAAAAACGTAATTGAAATATTAAAATTTTCGAAGAAAAACAAAATTAAAACAATAGGTTTTAGCGGTTTTTCAGGAGGTTATTTGAAAAGAAATTGTGATATTCCTATTCATATAAATATTAACAATTATGGGATTGCCGAAGATAGTCATCACATATTAATGCATGTTATTCTTCAGTTCTTGATTGATTGTGTAAAAAAAAAATAGTTTTCATAGATTGAAATTTACTTGTATTTTACAGGTCTAAAACAACAAATTTAATATTCTTTTATCTTTACAACTAAATTATTAATTAGTATAAAACCTCGCCTGGTGATTATTGCATAGAGGTCATACCCGATCCCATACCGAACTCGGAAGTCAAGCTCTGTAGCGCCGATGGTACTTTGTTTTAAAACATGGGAGAGTAGGTCATTGCCAGGCATATAAAATTATGAAAATAAAAAGTTCACTTAAATCCATAAAAAAAAGAGATCTTAATTCTAAGCTCGTTAGAAGAAGAGGAAGAGTTTACATAATTAATAAAACAAACCCAAAATTTAAAGCAAGACAAAAGTAATTTTTATGGATAATCAAAACCATAAAAATACCTGGAA
>MDTB01138994.1_pt1 | contig 11588 bp, 5 predicted proteins | sample 811161 | NCBI WGS metagenome assembly MDTB01 (sample SAMN05326650, study PRJNA326480) | marine metagenome | isolation source: seawater | place: Mediterranean Sea | collected 2009
GATATTATCTGGAATTATAAACTTAAACTCTGGAGGGAGTTGTTTTTTAATAAATCCAGCGAAGTTATCACCCTCTTCGTTGATTTTATTCACCCAGTCAACAGCTACACCAGATCCAATTGGGATACCGGTGCGAGCAAACATGGAGAATAGTTTGTCGTTACCGAGTCGTTGAAGGAGTTTAGAGCCAAAAGCAACAGGTCCAGTACCACCAGCCAGTCTGGATAGACCAGCAAGACCAGCAGTTCCTCCAGTCATTGTAAGACCACCAAGCCACCAAGTAGGTAGGATAATAGAACTAAGTTCACGTACCGCCTGCAGTGCAGGGATTTGAAACTCAGGAGCTTTAGGAATATCTTTGTATGGACTTGCAAAGTTAATAGCATCAACTGCAAAGTCAACAGCACCAAGCGGTACAGCAGCTGCACCCTCAGCTTCACCCATAATAACAGTGTCTTGCTCGGGGCTAAAGCCCACGGAGCGGACCCCAGCAAAGGCTGCAGGGTCGATGACAGGAGCTTCAGGTGTCTCTGCCTCCATAGCCATCTCAGGAGCCTCTTCTAGGGCATCCTCGACGGGCTCAACAATATCTATATCAGGAGTAGGAATTTCGGGTTGTTCGGATAAAATTGTCTGCCTCTCCTCCTCAGACATTTCAGGATTAAATTGTGCAAATGTCATTGGTCACCAGGATATAGTTGCATAGAGACAGGAATTTGATTAGGATCGCCGTTATAATAACCAGCAGAACGTAGACGCTGCTTACCAGTACGAGTAATATTTTCTACTCGTTCCATCAAACCACGATCTACGGGGAAATCTGCATTGACAGAAGTTACAGGTTGGGCAAGCCCAGTTTTCTGTGCCAAATAATTAAAAACAAGAATAGCAGGTTGTTTAGTAATATGACCGATAAGTAGGAAACCACCCTCGGTAACACGTCCACCAGCACTCAATACTTGCTCCAAACGTTTAATCTCTTCTTCACTGGTCCATGTTTGCCACACACCATCGTCAAAGTAAACATCATAACCATTGGGAGCTTTTGCAGCCATTAATTTTAAATCTTGCACCTGCTTATTAAAGCGAGAGTACTCGTTCAATTGGGGACCAACGAATTTAGATTTAAAACTAAGATCCCCATTAGCACCAGCAAGAGCAGTCAAATTAGGGAATTTTTGATTATTACTCTTAGCATCGTAATAGTAAACACTTTCACGGTTATTAATACCAGAAAGTGCTTCTTCCTTTACAATTTCTCGTGCCTTAGCAAAGTTTTCAGGATTATCAGGGTTTTGAAGATTAAGCTGTTTTAGAACATGATGGTAATGTTTTTCAAGTTGTTTTTCCATTAGGAACAGGGATTCACTTTTACCCTTTTCCAATGAAAAACCTAAACCCATACCTTCTCTTCCAGGTTCAGATCCACCTTTTGCCCATGCACCAAGTGCTGTAACTTGTTCTTTAGCCAACGGATTCACTTTAACAGCATTAATACCGTTGGGTCCAGTAAATGGTGCCCCTGCTTTCTCCCAAGCATCTGGGTGAAAGTGTTCAGGTTTAGATGGAATGTTATGACGTGCGTTAAATTTAAGTTGATCAACTTGATTATTAATTAGCACATCATCTTGGCTCCTACCGTTTGTCCAATATTTGACCCACGGATGGTTGTGTACACCAAGTTGACGAAGCTGAGCATCAACTTCAGCAATCGTCTTCTCAGACGGTACGTTTACTTGTTGACCATATTCGTAGGTTTTACGAACTTCATCGACAAGAATTTCAGCTTTTCCCTTGTCACGTTCTTTTTTAACTTGAGTCATCTCCTTATCGTAGGCACGCATACCTTTGGCGATATGGTTAAAGACCCAACCCTTTTCTTTAGGATCGTCAATAAAGCGATTAGGGTTTTGAATACCAGGAGCGTTACGCATTGATTCAAACTGCTCCCAGGTCAGGTTACCTTCAGAAGCAAGTTTATACATATCTTTTGAGAACTGCTCCCAAGCTCCAGCAAGTCCAAGTACCTTACCCTCTGTATTCATAGTGCGAGCATAGATACGCACACCATCAACAACTGAAGCACCGCCAATAACTGCTTTCAGAGCAGTACGACGAGCAGAAATACCAGAGTCAATATCAGCACGCTTGTAGCGAGCAGACAAAAACTTTTGATTGTTATCTGCTACTTGACGACGGTAGTTTTGACGCAACTCCAGAGGCAGTTGAGCAATAGCAGCAGCTTCTTCAAATTGTGTGTTGAAGGATTGAACAACAGCAGCGTATTCCTCTCGCGTGTTAGCTTGAGAAATCGCAATCCGTTTCAAACCTCCCTTACCATCTGGGACTTCAATCAGCTCATTACTGGATGCGTAGCTCTTAAGAGCATGATCGTGCATATCTGCTGCATTCTTAGTAAGATAAGCAGCAGCATAGTGTTGTTGCCTGGGGTCAAGATCACTCAACTGTTTTACAACGTTAAATGACTTACCATCAGCACTTGCTTTATCAGCGAGTTGTTGGGCGATCTCTCCTTGATTTTGCATATCTTGGAGAGCACCACCACTATACAAAGCGTTGTTAAGGTGGATAGAAGCAACTTCTTCTGCTTCTTTCTTACGAGCTTCTTCCCTACGTTGTTGTACCTCACCAATCAGTTTATTAATAGTGGGAGCATAAGGAGCAAGCTTACTTAAGAATGTTTCCTCCGGCGTAGAATACGCAAGAGCAATTTTTTGATTGTAATTTTCAAACTCTCGAATAGTGCCATCGAGAGCATTTTGCATCTTCTGCGAATCAAGTTTTCTTTGGTATTCTTGAGTGATCTGTCCAGACGTATCTGGCAGTAGTTTACCACCGATCATACCAAGATCATATTGATCCGCTTTGTACCCTACCTTGATAGGAAATACAGTTTGCTGTGTTGTCATTGTTGTTCAAATTAATTGATTACCACCCTGCAAGTAGTGATGTATCTGTTGAATAGTTACGACCATAACTACCAACACTTCCTAATGCTTCATCTCCACCTCCACCACTAAACAAGTTCGGTAATACTTCACTTTGGAATGCAGAGACGCCTGCACTAATCAGTCCAGGTGCTACATCGCTAAATTTAAGACCACTTTGTTTCAAAGCAGATGGTGTTTTCCATTGTGGCAGTGCGCCCATAGTAGGTGCTTGCATTAGTTGAGGTGCCTTCTTAACAGGTGCGTACATAGCATCACGTTGGAGACCAGCCATGTAGCCAACTTTATCAATTGTTCTACCAATACTCTTCAAATCATTAACCACACCCTTCTTGAGGTTGCGTTGAGCTGTAAGGTAACCACCAAGTCCGTTCTTTAATTCTTGTAGTTGAGCTGATTGGTTATTGATTCCCATAGCAGCGAGTCTACCAGATGATTGAACGTAACTTTTCATTAGGTCCAAGTTCTCAACTAGGTATTGGCTAACTTCTTCAGAGGTCTGCCGCATAGCACTTTCATATGCCATACTCTCTTGAGTTCCAAGAATACCTAGGTTTGTTTGAAACGTATTTACTCTATCCGTATAGGCGGCAACAATGCCGTCATTCATCATGTTGACACGTTGAACCGCCTGATTATACGAATTAATCATGCCCATCCGTTTTTGATGGTGGGCTAATTTAAGTTGTTGTTTTTGTTGCTCTTTTTGCCTGTTAGCAGCGTCGTTACCAAATAAACTGTTAAGTAGTGACGGCGCTGCATTCAGTGCAAAAGTACCAAGTAAAGGTGCAAGTGCGACCATTAAGCTCTCCTATAGAAATTTGTGGCGTATCGACCTTCCCAATTAATGGATTCAATGGTCGCCGGGAATGCAGTGTTACTTTCAATAGTAACAATAGTGTTATCGTTACGTTGATAAACCGGAACCACATGAGTGCCAGTTTCTGTCATATTAACTTCATCTAGATTATATTGACCAGATGGAGTAATCGTAAATGTAGAAGATCTTTCAGGGATACCTACAATGTTAATTTTATAAGTAATAGGTCCAGTTAACCCTGTTTTAACTTTCAATTTATGAATAATTAAATCAGCATCAACATCAGTGTTAATTTGTTCGTTCTGTACTCTCTTAAAGTAGAATCTTGGAAGTTCCACAGACATGTTATATTTATACCCAACAAACACATCTGAGCCACGCCAATCACCATCTACTTCAATATACTTACCGTGAATAGGATCAGTCTGTTCAGTCATAGTAACAGCTTCCTCGTCAAAGACTTGAGAACGATTACTATACATAACTACTACTAGTTTTTTATCATTTATTTTACCAGTAGGTAAATAGATTCTAGTTTTATCTTCTAAGATACCCTGTGCATTAATACCAGTATAGGTAATCAAAGGTTTGTCGTCATAGACATCAAGCACAAGATCAGTCTTTTTACCACTTTCTAGACTCAAAACACCAGCAATAGAAGTTTGAGCTACATCAAATGATACAGTAAGTGTATCGTTTGTAGCAGTTCTAATGACTGCATGGTATTCATTTGTATCGAAGAATTGGTGTAGTAGATTACCAGGCAACTCCCACTGATACCAGGCACTACCAATTTCACGATCCCCTACCCGTAAATAGTTAAAATGATAAAGGTCAGTTGTACCGATGGTACCAAATGAAACAAGTCCAAGGTCAGGTGATCCGACAATAGAATCAACTGTAGTAGGTATCAATTCCGGTACAGTACGCGACTGTTCAATAACATCAGGAGGTTGAATACTGCTAACTTTTAACAGCTCAAACATCTTAGTTGAACTAACTGTTTTGGAAACAAAAGCAGTAGTACCACCCAAGCTAAGTGATGGGTTCTTAATATCTGATTTAAAACCAGATACTTTGTTAATTTTAGCAGTAGTAGGTGCAAGTACATCAGAGTCCGTAGACAATAGGTACTGACCAGTATCACCAAAGATTAGCAAACCAGCTGCTTCCTTGCTAACATATGCAAGGTTTGGTGTATCAATGTCAGACACTGAGATGTTGATTGGATCATCATCAGCACCAGCAATTGCAGATTTAGTAAAGAAATTAAAGAACTCACCAGCACGACTAAGGCTTACATAATCCTGACTCAAGAAACCAAGACGGTTACGATAGACAAACATGTCTTTAATGTAACGGTTGGCTCCAGTAGTTGTAATAAATTCAGGAGTTGGGTTTGTTAATTCATCACCAACTTGTCGTTCATCCCAATGTGGCCAAGGACCAAATGAGAAACTACCATCTGGATTAACAGTTAACGCGTGTGGCATAGTATTGGCGTCAATCTTGTATGGAATACCTCTTCCATTAGATTCCTCCCAAGTACCACCACTGTAGTCATTACCAGCTTCTTCAGTTCTAAAAGTTACATAAAAGTCATCAGCATTAGCTTGTAAACTATTAACAACTTTTACTTTATAACCCTCTTTTAATTGAATCGGCAGTTGGCTAATGTCGTTAATTTCATGACGTAGTGTGTCAATAGCATCTTCAGTAGGTCCGCTAACGACAAGTTCAAATTGACGATTAGCTAGCGCACCTTTAGTAGCAATATAGATGCCATTACCAGATTGGATAAAATCAAAATCATCTACAAAATCTGCATACCCAGATTCAAAGCTAGTTACCAAGTCTGTTAAATGCTCTTCTACAGTATTTGTAGATGAGTTATGTGTTGAAGATCCAGTAAGTTCACCACTACCACCACTAGCTGGAAATGATGTATCAAGTGTACGTGTGTAACCATCTTCATGAGGTTCAATACCGTTAGCGTCAGTATCCAACAACGTAATTTTTACTTCAAAATCACCACTTGAAAGGACTTTAAAGAAAATAAAACCTTCGTCAAATTTAGCAACAGGTGTTTCATCAGCGGTATATTGAACTTTTTTTCTTGGATTAAGGATAAACGTAGTGTCTTGGAAAGTTACAACTTTTAATTCCGACAGATCTACCTTTGCTCCACCACCGACAACATCGTCTACAAAATAATTATTAGCACCGTTTAACGGAAGTTTAGTAGTATCAAATGTAGGATAAGCGTTATCAGTATTAGTAATAGCTGTGTTATAAGCGGTTACTAAATTATCATAAACACCCTCCGCTGGGTCGTAGGTAGCTGTTTCGTATGCTTTTAATGCAGTACCGTCTGGGTCATCTGCTCTATCTAAAGATAGAATTTCCCAAACTTTATAACCTTTTGGATACGAATCAATTAGAATTGGGTAGTCATCTGTTCTTTCGATACCAATTTTAAATACATCACCAGTACCTTGTTCGACAAATTCATCAAACTCATCGTTACTAGCAAAGCGTGGGAACGAAGTACCGTCTGCTAAGTCGGGTGCAGAAATTGTAAGAGTTGGATTAGAAATATACAACCCGTTACCACCAGTCACAGCAATGTAGCTGACTTTACCGTTAAGTGCTGATAGAGTAGCAGTAGCTCCAGAACCTCCACCTCCAGAAAGTGTACCAGTTGCTGAAAGGTAACCAAGACCGGGATCAGTAATATCACCTTCAAAGACTTGTGTAAACGTAGTATCAATTGTAGCACCTGTACCAGAAATGATTGGTGCAGCTACAGCAGGAGTGGTAGGATTACCACCAGTAAACGAGACAACAGGTGCAGCTGTATAGCCAGAACCGACTGCAGTAACAGAAACTGAATCTACTTGGTGTCCAAGAACCATAGAAGCAGCAGCGTTACTACCACCACCACCTGTAAAAGCTACAGTTGCTGTATCTTCAACATCCTGTGGTGTTGCATATTCGATTGCATCTAGCAGTTCAATTTTAGTAATACCGATTTCATGTAACTGATTAAGATTTGGAGTACTGGAATTTGGTCCAAACCTGTACTGCCTTAACCTAAAATGGACGTGTGGTACACGTGCTAGTAAAGGTAATTCTGCGGTATATTCTGTAAGCCCTGTTGCATATTCCTGTTCACCACCACCGCCAACAAGAACTCCACCGGGAATCCAGCGTGATTCGTCATCTCGATTAAATGGATTTGTTACAGGAATAACAACCTGATATTCAAATACAACACCAGTATGGAAGTTAAATGTACTATTTGTTGGCCAGGTAAATGGAAGTAGGGTAGTTCCTTTAGTTTGATCAAAGCCACCACCATTTGATCCATCTGGTTGACCAACAATAGCTGTAAGTCTTATACGATCACAAAGAGTTGTATTAAATACATTAGTGACTAATCCAGCATGACCACCGCCGTTACCTGCAAAACCAAATTTAATATGATCTCCTACGTTAAATCCGCCGTTTGCACTGCCATGAGCTGTACCTGCGTATTCAGTTTCAATACCATTACCTCCAGGTCTAACAGCTGCATTATTTATTAATGAGTCAACAGTGTTTGCTGCTGTTGTATTAACAACCTGTGGAGTAAGTGTAACTGAAGTTACTTGATTACCAACTACTGTTGCTGTAGCTTCTCTATTAACAAGACTACCACCAAGAGTTACAGTCGGTGTTGAGGTATAACCACTACCTTGATTGGTAACATTAAAACGTTTAAACCTACCGTTAGATGTTAGAGAAAGTGAAGCAGTAGCATTACCACTTACAGCAACAGTCGGTGCTGTTTCATAATCTTCACCAGGATTACTGATGCTTATTTTATCTGCACACGGTGCAGAAACTGCAGTAGTAGTTTGTTGTCCATTTTGGTAACCACTACCAGCATTATCTAAGGTAACTGCGTTAACTGCTTTATTAAGAATAATACGTGCAGTAGCGTCCGTAGTAGGAGCTGGGTTATCAAATTCTGGATTATTAATGCCAATATTAATAGCAGTATTTTCACACCGTTTAATAGGGCTATTAACTAGTGTAAGAGTTGAATCTGGGATAGATGCTGGTAAAGTTTCCAGCAGATGAACAGTAGTTAAAGCAAAATTACCTTGTTCATTAGTTGGCTTGTCAGGTTGCTCAATAATTAAATTAACATTTGCTTTTTTCCATTCATTAGGAATAACTACATCTGTAAAACCGTATTGCCTATCATCCTTTGAAAGACGATTGCCAGGAATTGATTTTGGTAATGGATCAGATTGAGGTCCATAAGTTCTTACCCACTTTTTCCAAGTACTGGCGGGAAGAAGCGCTTCTTCTTGGAATCTAAAGGTATGAGGATCAAAATTAGCATTACGAATAACATATTGATTATCCCTATCATTTACAAAAAAACTGTCATTATCATCATCATCCCGGTCTGTAAAACCTACAGTTAACCAACTTGGAGCAGATGCGTCATAAATATATTGCGTATTAACTGTTGGAGCTGAGCCTCCATTTAGACCATCACCTGTCACCCCATACAGACGAATTGTATTTACATTTGTAAGATCTTGACCTCGAAGAATAATTCTTCGTACCCCAAATGGATGATTATCAAAAATAACTCCAGGTTCTGGGGTTTCTAGATTAAGATGAGATCCTGTACCAGTACCACTGTGAGTTGTTACATCAATACCAGGAGTAGAAGAACTAGAAAAATCTGGGATTATTACTTCCTGGCTATCTGAAAGATTTTTAATGTTATCTAAATAAGAAAATACAGCAGAATTAAGTTTAAGCTCTTTACCGTAGTTAAGTTGAATATCCCTAACACTACCAGTTCCATCGGTAGTAAGACGTGCCTTTGGATGACATTTAGCAGCAAACGCTGAGTCAACTGTACTAGAGATACTGACAATTGGAGGGAGAGTATAACCTAATCCAGGATTGTCTACATCAATTTCTACAAAACTACCGGTGTCTGCAAGCGTTAACGTACCAGCAGCATCACTACCACTACCATTAAATGTCAACTCTGCGGAGTCTTGGTAACCAGATCCAGGTGCTGTAAGTGCTAGTGTTGTTAATGTACTGCTTTCTAAAATTACATCACCAGTGGCTTGACTGGTAGGCATATTGCCTGTCATCACCTGACCATCTGTAATAAAGCTGATGTTATCATTTTCATCTTGCAACACACCGTTGTAGATAAATTGGAAAACTTCACCCTTATCGTAAGTGGTATCTACTTTAAAAATATTATTTAGAGCATCAATAGTGTTCTGATAATTTGTGTAATAATTTTTCTGTTCAGTTTGAAAGGTAGAAAGACCGTTTATTTTAGCAACAAGTGCACCAGTTTCAGCGTTAATCTGGGTTTGATAGTTTGCCCAAGAACCAGAAGTAATATAAGTCTGGTTTGCGGAATCCATGTAACTGTCTAAATTAACAGCACGTGGTATCCCGCTATCTTTGAACCATAGTTTTAAACTTAAATGATCTTTTGATCCATTTGCTGTGTAACTGTAATCGTTGATCTGACCAACGTACGGTACACCATCTACGTTAATATCAAACCACTTCTCTGTGGCACCGTAGTACCTCGTGACGGCGCTTTGACCACTGGGGGTATCAGCACTACCTCCTGGCAAAGCAGACCCCCTTAACAAGGCTTCTACCTTAGAGCCAGGACGCTTCATCAAACCCAGAGCATACTCAGGGAAAGCGTTAATACATGTACGAACTTCTCCTGGGAACTTTTTAACATCTGGTTGTTGGCTAATGCCACCCAACAAGTTTGGTATTTTCTGGGTAAGTGTTGTCATCGTGCAAGTGCGTTATACGGTTGATAGCTGTTGTAGTAATTTTGATTGTCACGCCAACCAAAGATAGAGTAATCACTTTGACGTGTTTCGTATTGCATTATTGCTGCTTTAGTTAACTCTTCATCAGCAGCCAAAATTTGAATTAATTCACCACTACCAATTAATTTAATAGCTACTTTCCTAGCAGCTTTAGCAGTAATGTGTGCTTGAAATGCAAACGGTAGATCATTGAACTGACGGAAGTAAATTACATCACAGTAGATGTCTTCATCAAATTCAAACTCTTCTCTATCACTAAATCTGTGGTGATATTTATCGTAGAGCTTACCTTCTTTACGGATTACATTATATGTATCACCGTGTACATTTTTATCGGTATCAATTTCTAACACATCGTATGGTATGTCAATCTGTTTATTTGCTTTTGGTGTAAACTTAACGTGGTATTCACTGTTAAATCCCCACCCCTCCGATTGTACTTCACGACTTGTATTTCGTAGAGTTTCGACAACTGTATACACCTCGGGGTTTTGCATATCCAAAGTGGTGACAGGTGCCTGTCCCACAGAGCTAAGTATTTGATTTACTGCATCCAGTTCGGTGGACACTGCATTGTTAGGATTAGGCATGTCGTTTAGATATAAAAAAAGGGAGACCCCAGTTAAGGAGCCTCCCAGAGGAAAGAATAGAAATCAGGCGATGTCCAGAACGACACCAGCGGTTTCAGTACCAACGGCAGTAGCAGCCAGGTCGGTAGCGTCAGCAGCGGAATCACCACCAGCATGGATAGCAACAGCGCCAGCAACGTTCAGGTGAGAAGCACCCATAGCCAGACGACCAACAATCAGGTCACCTTGATACATGATGGAAACGTCACCGGAAGTGGTTTGAACAGAAGGACCAATTGCCTCAACAACACCCACAGAATCTTTGTGCATGATCAGACCTTGCAGGTTCTGGTTAGCAGCGAAGGAGTAGTCGTTGTTCTCACCGTCAACGTGAGCAGAAGCAGCAATGCCGGTAGGCAGGTTGTTGGACTTCAGGATACGGATACCAGCAATGCTGTACACACCGTTACCACCCTGCAGAGCGTCACCTTGCTCATCACGGTTGATGATGTTGGTGCTCACCGTAGTGATCAGGTCATAGTAGCTTGCGGGAGGCAGGATAGCAACGCGTCCCTCAGAAGGCACGTTAGTCTCATCAAAGCGAGTAGCAGCTGCATAGAAAGCATCCACCAGCTTCTGAGCGTGGTTAGCAGTACCCTGCTTGTTAGCGTTACCAATCTCGATACGGCAACCAGCGAACTGACCAGCAACAGCGCGACCCTGTTGGGAAGCGATAGCAGCAGCACGGAAAATCTTCTGGTCATATGCGTTTGCGAGGCTGTAGCCAAGCTTGCGTGCGATTTCACCACGCAGATCATAGTGAGCCAGAACTTCATCAAGATCATCGACAAAAGTGCTGGAGATCAGCAAATCATCCATGACGATGGTTTTCTCAGCCACGTCGAGCTGGTTAGCAGTACCACCACCTTCACTAGTCTCACCGAGAATCGGCTTACCAGGAGTATGGTAGTAAGCATCCAGAACGCCCGTAAAGATAAACTGCATAGATTTTCCGCTACGCAGAGTGCGGCGGGTGCAGAGATCACGAGCGATAGTTTTGTTCTGATAAGCCTTGAACAGCTCACCGCTGAACAGCTTCAGATAAGTAGAATATTTGCCAGTTTGAATACCAGCGTCATAACCCTGAGTATTAGAGTTAAAAGTAAGAGATCCAGTCAGTGCAGGCGTAGCGCCATACATACCGGATACAACTTGATCAGCCATTGTTTTAAATTAATAGAAGGTTTACGTTTACCTTCAAGCGCTTGAAGTATTCAATTTTATTGTGGTCTATCCCACCGTCTAGACGGCAGCAAGGTATCCGCGTACGGGCTTGATGCCA
>MDTB01231935.1_pt1 | contig 11588 bp, 14 predicted proteins | sample 811161 | NCBI WGS metagenome assembly MDTB01 (sample SAMN05326650, study PRJNA326480) | marine metagenome | isolation source: seawater | place: Mediterranean Sea | collected 2009
ATTTTAGATTATGTGTACCAAAAATATGAATTCATGAAATCAATGAAAATGTCAAAAAAAGAAATTAAAGAAGAATACAAACGCTAAAATTTCAGCAACAATTTTAAATGCATCTTTTGGAATATAATGCCCAATTTCAACTTTCTTAAATAATAAGCGCGCAACTGGCGGGTTTTCAATGATTGGAACATTGTGATCATCTGCGATCTGTTTAATTTGTGCGGCAATGAGTTCTTGTCCTTTCGCAACTACCATTGGTATGGATTCTTGTTTTTTTGGGTTGTACTTTATGGCTACTGCAATATGTGTTGGGTTTGTAACCACGACATCTGCATCTGGTACTGCGCCCATTTGGCGCCCTTGTGACATGGCACGCGCGGCTTCTCGTTGACGTTGTTTAATTAAGGGGTCACCTTCTAATCGTTTGTATTCTTCTTTAATTTCTTTTTTTGACATTTTCATTGATTTCATGAATTCATATTTTTGGTACACATAATCTAAAATGGCCAATACAAAATATATAACGCCTACACGGGTAATGGTTGTCATTACAATTGCACCCATTAATCCCATAATTTCGAATGGATTGTATTGTTGAGATTGCAGTACTAATGGAAAAAATTCTTGGAGGGCTTTATATAAAACAAAGCCACAAGCGCTCATTTTAATAATGGATTTTAATAATTCTATGTATTGTTTTAAAGATATAAATTTTTTGAATCCGTTAATTGGGTTTAAGTTTTCAAATTTAGGCTTTAGTGATTCTGTTGAAAATAATAGGCCTGTTTGAAAATTTTCAACTATAATGACTGCTGCAAATACGATTAATAATAAGGGGGCGAGGGTAAATGCAATGGTTTTTAGTGCTTCCATTAATAGCATTCCCGCTAACGGTTTTGAAAATTCGATATCAATTAATAAGAATGTATTTGTTGTAAATTCAGATAAATACATTAACATTTGTTTTGCAAATCCTTTGAATGTGTAAAACGAAATAAATAGCATAATGGCAGCTGTCATATCCTGACTTTTTGCGATTTGCCCTTTTTTACGTGCGTCCTTGAGCTTAGTAGGGGTTGGTTCTTCGGTTTTATCGCCGGAATCTTCGCCCATATTGTTACTTTTTAATTAAAAGCAGCATCTTGATTAAATCTTCGCCACTTTTTTCTAAGAAAAAATATGTGATTTCGACCATTCCAGGAATAATGGATAACATTATAAATAGGCTAACAATTGGTTTTACTTGAAATCCTAATTGAAACACGTTTACTTGGGGAGCTACTTTGCTTAGTAAACCAAATCCAAAGTCAATTAAAAAAACAACCAATAGAATGGGTGCGGATATTTGCAATGCGGCAATGAAAATATCGGTGCTAATTTCAGTTACATATTTGGATGCTTCGTAAATGTTAATGGATGTATTAATTGGTATTGCAATAAAACTTTGTACCAGTGCTCCCAGTACGACATGATGGCCATTGACTAAAAAAAATACCAATAAACATGTTTGGCGTAGTAGTCGTGATAAAATACTGGTGGTTTGTCCGGTTGAGGGATCCAGTAATGATGCGGCACTTAATCCAGCTTGTGTATCCATAAGACTGCCACCAAATTCAATGCCCACAATAAGTAATTGTGTAATGTATCCAATTAAAGCCCCAATTAAAAATTCACATATGATGGCCAAAAAAAACATGATGGGGGAGCCTGGCAGAGATAGTGGCAATGGAACAATAAAGATTAACAATGATGTAATCCAAAATACCATGGCAATTTTTCCAGATGAAAAAATTTCTTTTCCACTAAAACCGGGCGTTAACAATAGCACGGCAATGACTCTTGAAAATAATAAAAAAAAGATAATTATTTGATCTTGTGTGATTATCATCGAGAATATACAGGAATTTGAAGCCACAAATTTGTGGTCATATCAATGATCATTTCTGCCATCCAAGGGAAGGTTACTGCAATCATGGCAAATACGGCAATCATTTTTGGTACAAATGTCAGGGTTTGTTCTTGGATTTGAGTAACTGCTTGAAAAATGGCAATGATTAGACCAATTACGAGTCCTAATCCAACGGCTGGCATGGATGCAATAATTACCACTTGAATACTTGAATTTAAAATTGTACTAATGTTATCAAGAGTCATTTAATGAACTCCTTAATGATGACACAATAATTTCAATAGGGTAGAAATTACCAGATTCTGGAAATAAATAAATTTGATGGTGAGGTGTTGATTGAGGTGGAATGGTGAGGGTGGTAATTTTTTCAGGAGAGTTAATGGCTAATACTTGGTTTGCATTGAACAATTGGTTGTTAATTAATAATGCGTTTCTTGCCATTCCGCTGACTCGATTATAGTAAATGTGACTTTTTAATGGATAATTGTAAGGGTTGATAAAATTTAAGTTTATTTCATGGATTTGCCCGTAATTTCCGTTGTTATAATGGATTTTGCTGGTGTTTTTTTCTCCGATTGGAATGATGAGTTTTGGGCCTTTTGGTAACACTGTATGATGGCTAATTTTGTTGTTTGAAAAAATAATGGGTTTTAATGGATTTTTAGGCGTATGTTTGTATGTTTTATCTTTATATTCTAGTGAAATGATTAACGGTGTTTGGTTGGTATTTTGAATGTTGATAATGCCATGACTTACTTTTTTAGGGAATATTAGCGATCCATTATCTAATGATATATGGCCATTGGCTGGGATGGTTATTTGTGTGAAGGATTGATTGAGTTGTGATTGCCAAAATAGTTGAGCATTTTTATGGGATGCCTTGCTACCATCATAATCTTTATTTAATTTTTGTTGAATATTAAGTGTTGTATCTGATGAGCTATTGTTTTGAATTGTTACATGTTGAAATAAGGTTTGTGATGTTTTATTAATATGATAAAAATGGATTCGAGATGTCGGTTGAGTAGTTTGATGATTAAATATTGTTTGTGGATAATGAATGGCTTCTGGATAATTGCTAAAAATTAATGGTGTATTTGTTATTGAAATACAATGAATGGATAGAATGATAAATGGTATAAATACAGTTTTATTGAAACCCATTTAGTAATCCTCGAATAATTAAATTCCAGCCGTCTACCAATACAAATAGTAAAATTTTAAATGGTAGTGAAATCATTACAGGGCTTAACATGAACATACCGAGTGATAGTAAAATATTAGAGACTACTAAATCAATCACAATAAATGGAATAAATAACATGAACCCAATTTGGAATGCGGTTTTTAATTCTGAAATCATAAATGCTGGAATAAGTACATATATGGGAACATTATTAATATTTGTAACTTCTGGTATTTTTGAAAATTCTATAAATAAAGCGAGATCGGATTGTCGAGTGTATTTAAACATGAACTCCCTAAATGGTTGAACGCCATTTTTTAGCGCAACCTCTTGGGTGATTTGTTTGTTTTGATATGGGATAATGGCGTTTTCATAAATGGTCACCCAAGTTGGTGTCATAACGTAAAATGTCATGAATAGCGCAATTGAAACAATGACGGGGTTTGGTGGTGATTGGTTGGTTCCTAATGCATTTCGTATCATTCCTAAAACAATCGCAAATCGTACGAAAGATGTTGTTGATATTAAAAAGAATGGAGCAATACTAATCGATGATAGGGATAATAGTAAACTTATTGAAGAACTAAATTGCAGTGGTTCAGTAAATGAATCTAGATTAATATTAAATTCAGGGCTTTGCGCCATCGCAAATACTGAAAATATTGATAAGCAAATTCCAATTAATCGAATCATAGTTTATCAATCACCGAAATATGTTGATTGGTAGCTCCAATTACATATGTTTTTTCACGAATTTCAAATATGAAAATATTGGATTGTGAGCCCATTGCAAATCGATCAATTAGTTTGATATCTTTTCCTCTTGCAATGGTATGCTTTTTAGATAACTTTAAAATAATAAGTAAAACACCAATTATGAGGAGTGATGATCCTATGAATTGAATATAATATGTACTTGAAGTCATTATTTAATATTGGCTAATGATTCAATATTGGTAATTCGTATTCCGTAATGATTATTGACTGCAACAACTTCACCTTTAGCAATCACTTGATCATTAATGACTAAATCTAATGGTTCTCCAATTAATCGTGATAATTCAACGATGGACCCACTTTTTAATTCATATAATTTTTTAAGACTAATATGTGAACGTCCAAGTTCAATTGCTACGTCAACTTTTATATTTTTAAATAAGTTTTTGTCGTATATTCGATTTTCACTAACGGATGGTTTTGGATCTGGAAATTCAATATTGGAAATAGATAAATTTTGTTTTGGTTCATTTATTGAATCTTCAAATAAACTTTCATCAATATTAAATGATGATTCGTTATTAAAAAAATATTCTGAGTTTTGATTTTGAGGCGGCGTTGATGGTTGTGTGAATTGAGTTTGTTGCGTTGCTTGAGGCGGTATTTCAGAATGTTCTGTTGGTGTGGGTTGGGCCATTGCGGCTGGTGGAGCAACGGGTTCTGGTGGAGCAACGGGTTCTGGTGGAGCAACGGGCTCTGGCGGAGCAACGGGTTCTGGTGGAGCAACAGGTTCTGGCGGAGCAACAGGCTCTGGCGGAGCAACAGGCTCTGGTGGTGCAACAGGCTCTGGTGGAGCAACAGGCTCTGGTGGTGCAGCCGGCTCTGGTGGTGCAGCCGGAGGTGGGGAAGCGTTATCTGCTTCACTAGATATCGCATCATTTAAATCATCATCGTCAAAAAAATCATCTGAATCATCATCAAATAAATCATCGTCAGTCGTGTCTGTAATTGGGGTGTTTGTTTTTTCATCAAAATCAATATCTGTAGCATCTGCGTCGTCATTATTTGTAAATGCGGACTCCATTACTGGATCAAATTCAGCCAATGGGTCGTTAAAATTTTTTTCACTCATGATTTATCACCTCTTCTGATAATTTTTTAAAATCGTTCGCAGCTTTACTTTTTGGATCAAATTCGAAAATTGTTTTTCCAAAACCCGCTGCTTCTGAAATTGCTATACTACTACGTATTGGAGTAGATAAAAATTCTTCGAATACTCTTTCTAAACTTTGTAACACACTTTTTGATTTTTTTCTATGTTTGTCATAAAAAGTTGGAATTATTTTTGATACTTTAATGGTTTTCTTAAATGTTTTGTTTAATAAATGAATATTATTAATTAATTGTTTTACACCAACCAATGACATGTATTCCATTGATACTGGAATTAAAACATTGGTGGAATAAAGTAATGCATTTTGATTCATTAAATTAATAGATGGGGAACAATCTAATAAGATATAGTCGTATTTGCCATTTAATTTTTTAAGTCGATCAATCAGAATTTTTTCTCGATTTCGTTGTTGATGCATGTAGATTTCAGCTGGGAATAATCGTTCATTTGAAATAATGATATCTAAATTTTTTCTGGCCTTTGTGATGCATTTTTCGATGGGTTTTTTGTTTGTAATGACATCGTATAAAGTGTTTGATGCCTTAATTCCCAAATGATAACTGGTTGATCCTTGGGGATCCGTGTCTACAATTAAAACTTTAAATCCTTTTTTTGACAAATAATGTGCAATGTTAACTAATATACATGTTTTTCCAGTTCCTCCCTTGTAATTAATAATAGTGTATTTTTTGGTTGTTTTATTCATCTAAATCATCCCAAGAAAAATCATCATCTTCGTCATCATTTTCAGACGGTAGTGGTGCATCATTTGTCGGTGGAGGTGGTGCATCATCTGCAGGTGGTGCATCATTTGTCGGTGGAGGTGGCGCATCATCTGCAGGTGGTGCATCATTTGTCGGTGGAGGTGGTGCATCATCTGCAAGAGGCGGTGTATCATCTGTAGGCGCTGGTGGTGTATCGTCTGTTGGGTTTGGTTCTGCTTCAGGCTGATCAATGTCGTCATCTAGTGAATCATTTAATGACTCATTGGACGCACCCTCATCGCTGTTATCTAAAGGTGGCTCAGTGTTGTTATTTACTGGCTCTTCATTTGATTGCGGCAGTGATTCAGTAGTATTACTTGAATTCTGATCGGTTGTATTTGCTGCTTTTTTTTCGTTTTTAAAAAATTCTGAAGGTCCTGATTCTGGTTGGTTTAGTTTGTTTAGTAGTTTGTCGTATGTGGGCAATTCTAAGATTTGAACACCAAGGTTTTTTTCAGTAGCAATTGGCAGTCCATTAAACTTAAGTTTATTATCAATTGTAAGTTCAATTGATGATGCGATTTCTTTTTCTTCTAGTAACACAACATCCCCTCGTTCAAGAGATTGAATTTCGTTTAATGATAATTGTGTGCTCCCAATGGTTGCAATTGTACTGATCATGGTGTTTGCTAGGGTTTGTTTTGAAAATGAAATGGTTTCATTAATTTTTTTGGATAATTTATCTGACTGATTAAATAGTGTTTCAATTGCTGGTAATGAGTACAGCAATTTTATTGAAAGGTTGGTTTGTTTTAGCATTTTAAAGTGAGCTGTGATTTCAATTAAGGATTCTGAATCAGATTGTTGAGGGTTTTTAATGTATGCTCCAAAATTAGTTTTTGGATCGCAATTTTGTTCAGAAAATAACATGGTCCAATGGGTTGATAATACGTGTGTTAATAATGAGTTTATTGATGAAATAATGGTGAGTTCTATCGTTGTTAATGGGGTTGTTGCTGTTGGTGCAGATTGGCCACCACACAAGCGATGAGCAATAAAGCGAGCCGTTGTTTGGTCTAATACAATATCTACTTGACTTAACTTTGGAATATTTAGTTTTGATTGGTATATGTCGGATGTTATTGATTGCATAAATATTTCTTGAGAAATTAGTTGGATTGATATTGATTCAATATCGATGTTTGTATTGAGTTGTATTTGAGCTCTTTCAAAAAATTCTTCAAATAATTCTTGATGTTGAAATAATAATTCATTGTATTTTTCTTCTGAAATTGTTTTATGTGAATTTGATAAAGACTTTGAAATTGATATGGATTCTTCAGTTTTAGGCGCTTTATAAGTGGTCCAATCGCCAATTACGGATGGATAAAGGATTTCTTTTTTTATTAAACTATTTGTAATTGAGCTCAAAATTGTTCCTTATTGTAGTATTTATTACTATTATATATAATTCTTTGAAAATATTTAATGGTTAGTTTTGTTTAAATTTTTTGATGGGTTATTTTCCGATAAGTTTTTGGTTGTTTTTTTTTGATTTAGTATATCATCTAATTCAATTTCATCAAATAAAATAGATTGTTTTTTAAGATGTTTTTTGAGTTGAGATATGTTTTGGCTGATTAGTTGTAGTAGTTCTGGTGATGTGCTAATTTTTATTGTTTTAGTATTATTCTTTGTGGATATATTAATTTGTAAATTTAATGCATGATCTGTAAACATGCAATCGAATTGATACTGAATAGGGCCTGAGGGCGGGGCTGCTTTTATTTTTGAAACAATTGCAATTAATAATTGATTTATTTGGTGCAGAGTATCTATTCCGGTATCATGCAATAAATCATTTAATGACTGTTTTGATGAAAACTCAATGGTTGATGCATGGTTTTTTTGATGGGGTGACTGAGATGGTTCTGATTGAGAAGTGGATGACTTATTTGACTGACTATGTTTAAATAATGAATTAAAATTTTTGATGTCTTCTTTTGTTGGCTGTATGATATTTGGTGGTGTGTGAGAAGTGTCTGCTTTTACATGATTATTATGCGGTGTTGATGTCATTGTTTTAATTTGGTTTCTTTATTTAGTTCTTGTTCGTATTTTTTAATTTTATATTTATAGCTATCGAATACTTGCCCTAATTTTTTGGAATATAACCCGTTTTTAATAAAATCATATTTAATTGGCAATCGTTGTTTCAGTTGAAAGCCATGGCTTGATACTTGATTCTCAAGTTCATCAAAATTGATTTCTGGGGCATTGGGAAATAGAATTTGAGGATTGATTGGAATTGAACCGAAGTCGGTGATTCCTAAATCCAAAAATGGGGTTATATTATTAAGATGGATGGGACACGTTGATAATGTGACATCGATATTTTGTGATTGAATGTATTTAATGGCTTTTAATAGAGATGTATCGGTTTTTTTGGTTAATTTTCCGGTTGAAAACAATGCTTCGGCTTGAATAGAGATTGAATGAATGTTATTAAATTCTTTTTGGTGATTGATTAATATGTCAATGGTTTGATTAATTTGAGAGTCTGTTTCAGAGTCAGAGATGATTAACCCCGTAATAATTGGGATATTGAGTTTTCCAGACCACTCCAGCATTTTCAATCGGATATCAAAATATTTTTTTTGCATTTTTTTTGCCATATAGTTTTTCATAATGAGATAATTGTGACGATGGTAATAACAATTTTATAAACGCAAGCATTTCAGAAATTCGTTTTAATTCAGCAAGACTTAAAAAACCACCTTCAAAAATAGGGGTTAACCCTTCTAAAAATGATAATTCTGACGTTGTGTATAAATATTCGATGTAAGATGATAATCCCCACAGGTCAAGTGTTGATCGAATATTTGTGTTTCGATCTGGGCGCTCACTTGCTAATAAGACAATTTCTTTTACGTTTTGTTCTTTTGCTATTTTTGCTTTCTTTATGACTGTATATGGAACCAGTAATTCATTTTTTATTTTGTTATTAGTGAATGAAATGGCGTAATCAGAAGGACGTTGTTTTGTTAATAAACAAAACATGGATTTTGAGTATGTAATGGTGTTTTTTTGTTTTTCATTAAATAAAATTTCAACTTGTTCTGAATCTTCAGCTTTAATATTCAATTGATTTGCTCCTTTAATTTAATGATTGGTTTAAATATTACATGCAATATTTTTGTTTAATTGTTACCATATGAATGTGAATTTTAAATTTCGATATATTATACCATCATTTTTTATTATTTTAGCTTTAACAGTTTGTTTTAACATTTTTTTACAGCGCTTGCAATATGACGATTTTCGCCAAAATGTTCAATTCTCTATTCATGAGAACGATATTAATTATTTAATAGAACTAAGTGGGCATGATCAATCAACTGTTTTGTCTACATTAAAAAATCAAGTTGGTATTTCCTCTGTTGTTGTTTCTGAGCCTACTATTGATGTTTTTCAAAATCAGGCAAAATTAACTGTTTTGCCTGGAAATGAAATTATTAATATGCTTCGGGTTGGGCAATTGTATCGTACTGTTTTATCACGATTGCGAGCAAAAACAAAAATAAAAGCCAGTGCAACATATATTATTGTTGATGAAACGGTGATCTATAACCGGGTAATTAATTATTTAAAAATTCAATTTCCAATTGATAGCGTTGTTGAACATTCTGGTCGAATTATTGAAGTAAATGCGTCGATTGATCGCGTGCTTGCTACCCCGTTGGGATTTAGTTCATTATTATTAGACGATTTTAAAACATATGATTTTAATATCATTCCTGAATTAGCAAGTTCAGAAAAATTATCGGATGTTAAACTTCAATATACCTTTGAAGAGTTGAGCACGATTTCAGGTATTTCATCGTTGTTGTTTTCTAAAGATTTTAATTTTGGAAACACGGCCATGCAACAGTTTATTTTAGATTTAATTATTAAATCTGATTATTATGTTATTTTTCCTGAGTTTACAAATATGCTTTTTTTTAGAGACTATTTATCTAAAGTTTCCAATAAAGTTGTTCGATCACATCTCATTTATGATGCGTCTATTTTGACATCATTTCAGCCTGTTTTTAATCGGTTTATACGTGCTTTAAAGGAGCGGTCCATTCAGATGGTTGTTCTTTCGCCAATTCAAATGAGCTCCGATGGGCAATTATATGATAGTAATATGTTGTTTTTTAGAAAAATTATTGAAACTTATGAACGATCTGGCGGAACTGTTATTGATTTTTTTCAAGTGATTCCTGAGATTAAATTGTCTTTTTTTGAACGAGTGATGATTAGTTTGGGTATTTTTTCAGTGATGTTTTTGGTATTAACCCGAGTTCATCGTATTGTTGAGGAACGGCAATTCTTTTTGTTATTTTTGGGCTTAGCGGTTGGGTTTATTGCATCGATTACTATGTTTGCTTCATTTATACCGATTCTAGGCATTATTATTTCTGTTGTGGGTCCGATATTTGGAATGATTTATTTGTTTCCAAATGAACGTGCTCATCCTGGTCGTTTTATAGTGAAGGCATTGCATTTATTGCGATACATTTTTTTAATGTTTTTGGTTGTTTTTGCCACTAGTTTGTTTTGTATCGCATTGTATATTGATCCCCAATATCTTCAGCAATTAACGCCATTTTATGGGGTTAAGTTATCGTTGATATTACCCGTTTTTTTAATTGGCGTGTATTATTTTTGTGGGCCAAGACGTGTTAATTCAATTTATTATATTGTTATGCGAATGGTGCGATTTCCAGTTACTATTTCAATGTTTATTTGTGTTGTGGGTATTGGTGTTATTCTAGCGTTGTATATCATTCGTAGTGGAAACTATGTAACCATTTCAGGCTTGGAATTGATGATTCGGCAATTTTTGGAGGATGTCTTTTTTATTCGTCCTCGGTTTAAAGAAATGTTGATCGGGTACCCTGCACTAATTTTGGGTTATTGGTTTGTTGATATCAAGATTAAGCGGGGATATATTTGGGTTTTTAATGGATTGGGTATCATTGCTTTGACGTCCGTGATTAATTCGTTTTGTCATTTTCATACTCCTGTATTGATTTCTGTATATCGATCGCTAAATGGTGTGTTTTTAGGGATTATTTGTTCGATTATTTTTTATTATTTATTTGTATTATTGCATCGATTGATTCAATCATTTAGCCGTATTTCTGAATAATTATGATGGAATCTTTTTTTAAACAGTTTAATATTGATCCCAATCAATCTGATTTATATCGCAAGGCGCTTACTCATCGTTCATATGTGCATCAACATTCGATTTCAAAATCAGATGATTTGCAAGAACGTCTGGAGTTTTATGGTGATGCTGTTTTAAAGTTTATTGTTTCTCAATTTTTAATGAATCGATTTCCGATGATGGCAGAAGGAATGTTAACTAAAATACGTGCTCGTTTAATTTCTGATAAATCATTGGCTAAGGTAGGGGTGGCATTAAACTTGCCTGATTTTGTGTTTATTTCTGATAGCGAGCGTGCCATTGATGGGCAATATCGCTCTGCATTGTTAGCGAATAGTTTGGAAGCTATATTAGGCGCGATGTGTTTTGATAAGGGTGTTGATTATACGTCTCAATGGTTTGCAATGGTTATTGATGGGCATATGGCTGAATATTTAAATATTGATAATATTGTTGATTACAAAACATTTTTACAAGAAAAAGTACAAAAAAATAGTGATTCGTTGCCTGAATATCGTTGTTATAAAACCAGTGGGCCTGAACATAAAAAAGTGTTTCATTATCAGGTGAAAGTGATGATTAATGATGAAGAGGTTGTGTCGAAAGGGCATGGGGAAAGTAAAAAATAATCGAACAAATAATCCCTAAAAACACACCATTTAGCGATCGATATACAGAAA
>MDTB01144237.1_pt1 | contig 11587 bp, 8 predicted proteins | sample 811161 | NCBI WGS metagenome assembly MDTB01 (sample SAMN05326650, study PRJNA326480) | marine metagenome | isolation source: seawater | place: Mediterranean Sea | collected 2009
CAGATATTGATGATGCTTTTGCTGATTTGATGGATGATTAAGAAGCTGAGTTAAGTACTCTTTTAAGTGCCCGCATGCGGGCACTTTTTATTTTTTGGTGATATTTATCTACAGCATAGGAGTGTCGAATGGCTTATAAGTTGTCAGAAGGTTTTGATCTTGTTGAAAAAATAGACTTGTTATTAAGGGAAAAAGAAGAGAATGTTGAAATTTTAGAAATACTTGAGCGCAAGCTAATAGCATCAGAAGTAATTGACCAGCTAAATAGAAGAAAGATGTCATATCTTTACGGATCTGACATCTTAAGCGAAAAGCACTACCCAGGCCATGTTGAAAAAGAAGATAGAGCACCCTACTTAGCAGAATATGAAGATGATGAATTTTGGGAGTCTGTTAGGGGTGATATATTTTTTGCAGGCACAGGCGCTCTTCAGCTGTTCAGTGCTCCTCAAATAAAAGTCATTTCAAAAATATCATCAGCCCAAGGAATACAATACTATTACTATCGTGCACACAATGCACTATCTCGTGGAAATACTTGGGCTGCTGCATTTGAAACCCTCGCAATGGTCTTTCAGTTAGGCTCTGTTAGTGACGCAGCTGGATCAGTTATTAGCGCTGGTATGAAAGCAACGCTCAGGACACTTTGGAACCTCTCTGGAGGATTTATTTGGAGGTTTTTCAAAGGGATCTTCTTCGGCGTCAAAGAAGCAATGGAAGTATCCGGGACCGGTACAACCATTGCTAGATTTATCTACGTCTGGTTGCAAAATCAGCTAGATTTTTTTACTTATGAAGCTAAAACCATTGGAGCGCTAGGTGCAGCGCTTAACCCAGCCAAATGGGACGGAATATTTAGATTCGCCTATCTTGCAATCAAGGACTTTGCTGGTGCTGCCTGGAACTCTCTCCCGGGTGGGCTTAAAGCTCTAGTTGATGTTGCTAAGGACGTTTTCTCAAAGCTTTGGGATTGGGTTTCAGGCCTGATGTCAGGCAGAAGTGTTAAGGAAAGTTCTGAAGCAGGGGTTAATGTGATGAGATTGACCGGTGCAGTAGACGATGATGCTCTAAACTACGTTGATGATTTTGTTGAACAGAATGCTGATGTCGTAGATGTACCTTTTAGCCCGATTAATTTTGATGAACCTGTCGAGGCGACCTTAGGTCAAGCTAAGAATGTTATAGGCGCAGGAGGCTTCGGTGTGTCACCGGATGACGTCTATCAGGTGGCTGACGTGTATAGACAGACTGGTATTGATGAGCTAGTCAGCGACATTGCTGTTGATACAATTGGAGATTCTGTAGACTCTCTATCGAGTTACTTGTCCAGGAATCCTGCTCTCGATGGATTCAGCCCAGTTGGCACACAAGCTGGTAAAGTAGAGCGCATGCGAGCCATGGGTGTTACTGACGATCTAATTTCTGTTGGTGCTAGAGCAGGAGGTCTTGATCAGGCCAGTCTCAATCAACTGGTTGCTCGATCACTCGTTGACGCAACCGAAACATTTATGAAAGCCGGCCCTGAAAACGTTGTCCCAGAAATAGTTGAGACAATCAACAAAGCCAATACTGGAACTTTTATTGACGAAATAATCGAAGCTGGGCAGGAAGGCTTAAATTACAACCAACAAAATTTATCAAACTGGGCCCCAAATTCGACTCCACTCGGTTCCTTCGGAGCCGAAGGCGTCGATCAGGGTGTGAAAGGGTTGCGCTACGTACCTGACGAAGAGCTCGGAGAAGTTTTAGAGATAACATTTAAGCACCCGCTCGTCGATGAACTATCTGGGTCTCCTGGGAAATTTTACGACCGGGTAGGGATGCCCGAAGGCGGTGAAGAAGCAGTACAAAATTATCTGAGGGATCAAGTCAGCCCGTTTGCACAGCTCCAAAATGGAAAAATCCTCCTCGACATTCAGGATCCTGTATCTCGAACAATCGCTGTAGATTTGATCTTTGCTAACCCAGCTGCTTTTATGAAGGTCGCAGGTTTTACAGAAGAGCTGATGGGTGTGTATGTAGAACTGGCCTTAAAGCAAGCTAATATCCCTTCCACGCCTAAGCTTATCTTTCGACTTACCAAAGCCTCTGTAGAAGAAGTGCTTAAACGCCTGAAGTCTAGTATAGGATCAGGGTTTACGAGTTTCCCTGGTAGCCCGTCACAAGCCAGAATCAGCAAAGCTTTTAGTTTTTTGCTCGACCTTTCACTAGCGACGCCTCAAGCGTGGAAGAGCGCCCAAGTACCTGCCTGGATGGCTAAGCTAGGCGTGACCACTGATATAAATAAGATAAAAACCCTAGGAAGCACCAACTTCTTTAAACTTTTCTTTTCTAACCTTTCTGCATTATCGCAAATGCAAACAGAAGTAGATCGAGGTGATAAGGGCTTCTTATACCCAAACCTGGATCAAGATCAATTGTATACAGTCGCTGTTGTTGTGCACCAAGATTTTATTAACAACCACAATGACGAGGAAACTAAAGAGGCGTTTGCTACGTTAGTATCGATGATGCAAGATGAATCTGACCCAACACTTAATCCGGATGCTCACACGATCGGTTTGGAAAACTTTAAAAAATTATTATTCCGCATAAGACTAGCAAATAGCATTGCAGACGGTCGAAAAGAATGTGAAGATGAAAACTTCCACCAGCGAGAGACTTTCTCAAAAGCCACAAAAGCCCCCACCGGGAATTGCCTCGTGCTTAAAAACAATCTAGATCGTGCAGACAGCTTGGTGCCAAAACTCAGAGTGCCTCTTTCCTACGAGACATCACTTTGATATTACGTAATAAGTTTTACAAAGCCTTGTAAAAACAATGATTACTTTGTATGATATCATATATCAGGAGAGTGATGCATGGCAAAGAAAAATAACGAAACAAGAGAAGATAACTTTACAAGTGATTTGATAAAGTCTTTAAATAAAGACCACGGAACACGAGTTGCTTATAATCTTGCTGAGGATGAGTCGCCAACTCATGTTAAGCGTTGGATAAGTACAGGTTCTAAATTGTTAGACTATATTTGCGCTAACAAGCGTGATGGAGGCCTCCCAGAAGGTAGAATTGTAGAAATATTTGGCCCACCTTCAATTGGTAAATCTCATATCGCAACACAAATTGCAAGATCCACCCAGACAATGGGAGGTATTGTCGTTTACATAGACACAGAAAATGCCACTAGCGTTGAAAACTTGCAAATGTTGGGCGTGGATGTATCTAAACGATTTGTCTACGTTGATACCCATTGCACCGAAGAAGTGCTCTCTATTGCTGAGTCTACCATACTAAAAGCTAAGGCGAGCAACAAGGACATACCTATTACTATTATCTGGGACAGTGTCGCTGCTTCGTCACCAAAGGCTGAGCTTCTTGGTGACTATGACAAAGAGTCAATAGGCTTGCAAGCAAGAGCTATATCGAAAGGAATGAGAAAAATTACAGGCGTTATTGGCCAGACTAATACACTTTTCATATGTTTAAATCAAATACGTACAAAAATAGGAGTTATGTATGGCGATCCTACTACTACACCCGGGGGTAAGGCAATCCCTTTTCATTCATCTATACGAATTAAGCTGGGGGCCGGTCAACAGATAAAAGACGGTGAAGATATCATCGGTATTAATGTCTCTGCAAAAACCGTCAAGTGTAAGGTCGCACCACCGTTTAGAACAGCAAACTTCCAGATTCACTTTGGCAAGGGGATTGTTGAACACGAGGAGATCTTTGACGTATTAAGAAAGCACGGGGAAGATAGGGTTGGAGATCACATTGTCAAAGTTGACGGAACCGGGCAGTGGAAGAAACTTGAAGTGACAGACACTAACACAGGCGAGATGATCATATCTAAAAAATTTAGAAAGAAACAGTTTGATGAATTATTAGAAGATCTGGAGTACAGCGGTTACATTGACGGGCTGTTAGAATCTGCGATGACTAAGATGATGGGTAATGTTGAAAATCTCAATATTGATCCAGAATCTTACGAGGATATTAGATCACTAAGCTTAGAACTAGAAGACTTTGATAGTTAATCTTTCAATGAAAAATCAAGCTAGGCCAATTGTTCTAATTGACGGTTTAAATTTGTTTATAAGGCACTATGCAGCCCATCCTGCAATGTCGAAGAATGGAGATCAAACTGGAGGGATTGTAGGTTTTTTAAATTCTATTGATATGATATCTAAAAAAGTTGGACCTTCTGAAATTTATGTTTTTTGGGAGAGTCAAGGGTCTATTAAAAAGCGATCCTTGCACAAAGACTATAAAAGAAAAAAGAAACCGTTAAAACTCAATAGATACTACACAGACATTCCAGACTCAGTGTCAAATCAAAAGGACCAGATAAGAATTATAGTGGAGTGTCTAAAATATACAGCTGTTCGTCAAGTGTACGGAGAAGGCTGCGAAGCAGATGACCTAATAGGGTATGTTTGCAATTACACACTTAAAGAAAAGAGAAAGGTAATAGTATCCTCAGACCACGATTACTATCAGTTGCTTGATAACAAGACACTTATCTGGTCCCCTACGCTAAAAAAGATTGTTTCTAAACACCATGTTCTTGAGCGCTATAATGTGTCAGCTGAAAATTTTTGCTTGGCAAAGAGCATCACCGGTGATCGATCTGATAACATCTTGGGTGTCAAAGGTATTTCATATAAGACAGCTTCTAAAATGATTCCTGGGTTAAGGGAGAGCTACCAGATGACACTTGATGGCTTGTTTGATGAAATAAAAAATCAGACTACAAATAAAAAGCCCCTGCTCTTTGAGAGGCTCAAGCATTCTGAAAATTTAGTTAGGCGCAATTGGCGCCTAGTTAGGCTTGATACGAGAAATTTAAGCCACACACACATTAAAAAAATAAACACGGCGCATGATAAAGAAAAAAGTGTAAATAACAAACTAGGCATGTTAAGATTGTTACTGAAATTAGGCATAGACGGTGTAAGAATTGATAGCCTATTTACATCCCTAAAGATACTTACAAGGTGAAAATGAACGCGAGAATGACAATAGTAGAAAATGCTTACTTTTCAAAGTACGGTAAAGAATTCCAAGAAAAGATATTCCAGTGCTTCTTAAATGACCATCGATGGGCAGCACAGATGGAAGAAGTAATGACTTATGAATATTTTGAGTTACGTTATTTAAGATATTTATGCCAGAGGCTTTTTGATTACCATTGCAAATACAAGACTTTTCCAACTTTAAGTCTGCTTGTCTCTATTATAAGGGACGAATTAAAAGAGGGCAATGATGTAATCTTAAGGGACCAGATAATTGATTACTTGCAAAGAGTAAAGATTAATCCTCACCCTGGAGATTTAGGCTATGTTAAAGATAAAGCCCTAGATTTCTGCAAAAAGCAAGCCATCAAAGGAGCTTTAGAAGAGGCTGTAACGCTGATCGCATCAGAAAACTATGAACCTATTATTGATATTATGAAAAATGCTATTAGTCTAGGTAATAGTGATGCCACCGGGCACGATTTTTTTGAAGACTTCGAAGCTCGCTTTCAAAATATTTCCAGAATTACATGTCCAACCGGAATACCTTTTCTTGATAAAAAAGATATCTTAAACGGAGGTTTAGCAAGAGGAGAGTTAGGGGTGATTGTGGCACCAACCGGTGTAGGTAAATCACACTTCTTAGTCCATTTAGGATCAGAAGCCCTAAAAATAGGGAAAAATGTTTTGCATTACACATTTGAATTATCAGAAACTGCTGTCGGCATTAGGTACGATTCTAACATCTGCAATATCCCGTCAAATGAAGTAAAAGAAAACAAAGAAAAAGTAAAGAAAATTTACGAAGAAGGTGAATTCGGTAGATTGATAATTAAAGAATATCCTACAGGCGCTGCTTCTGTCATGACACTAAAAAATCACATAGAAAAATTAATGATGAAAAATTTTAAGCCAAGCGTTGTCTTAATTGACTATGCTGACATTATGAGATCGTCCAGGCAATACGATTCTCTGCGTCATGAACTTAAACTTATATACGAAGAATTAAGAAATATGGCGAGTGATCTTGGGATGCCTATATGGACTGCTTCTCAATCTAATAAAGAAGGTTCTGACAAAGATGTTGTTGGGCTAACTAATATGGGTGAGTCTTACGGAAAAGCCCAGGTTGCAGATGTTGTTCTAGGACTATCAAGGAAAGAAGTTGAAAAATCATCAGGTTTAGCCCGACTTTTTGTCGCAAAAAATCGAGCTGGAAGAGATGGTTTGTTGGCTCCTATAAAACTTGATACTGCTAAATCAAAAATTAGAGTGGTTGAAGATGTTGGAGAAATGTCCCTCGCCGATGCTGTAAATGCGTCTAACCGCGGAGCTAGATCTCTTCTTCAATCTAAATGGAAAGAAATTAAAGGTAAATAGGGAGATTGTATGCATAAGTATGAAGAGGCTTTTAAAGCGTCTCTTGAATATTTTAACGGAGATGAGTTAGCCACAAGCGTTTTTCTTGGAAAATACGCACTTCAAGATGACGAAGGAAATTATCTTGAAAAAACTCCTGGTGACATGCACAAACGTCTAGCAGGTGAGTTTGCGAGGATAGAATCAAAATACGATAATCCAATGAGTTATGACGAGATCTATGACCTTTTTCGGAATTTTAAATATATCGTCCCTCAAGGTTCTCCAATGAGTGGTATAGGTAACAACTTTAAGATTCAATCGTTGTCAAACTGCTTTGTTGTTGAAGCACCTGCTGACTCTTATGCAGGTATATTAAAAACAGACCAAGAACAAGTACAGATTATGAAAAGAAGGGGCGGTGTCGGGTTTGATATATCTACAATTAGACCAAAAGGTATGATCACTTCTAATGCAGCAAAGACAACAGACGGAATTGAAGTGTTCATGGATAGATTTTCTAATTCATGTAGAGAAGTAGCACAGGGTGGGAGAAGAGGCGCCTTGATGTTAACGATATCTGTTCACCATCCACAAATTATGGACTTTATTAAAATTAAGCGCGACTTGACTCGTGTTACCGGTGCGAACATCTCTGTCAGAGTGACTGACGAGTTCATGGAAGCAGTAAAAACCGGTAAAGATTATAAGCAAAGATGGCCAGTTTGTGAATACGAAGAACACGAAGTTGTGAATTACACCAGTGCAACTGAAGTTTGGGATGCATTGATTGCCGGTGCACATGCATCAGCAGAGCCTGGAATTCTATTTTGGGACACTGCAAAGCGAATGACACCTTCTGATATATATGAAGACGAAGGCTTTGGTTCTACTTCTACAAACCCATGTGGTGAAATTGTTCTTTCTCCTTATGACAGCTGTAGACTAATGTTAATAAATTTAGTATCGTTTGTTACTGACCCGTGGACGTCTCACGCACAATTTGATTATGGCGGATACGCCCAAGTTGTCCAGAAAGCTCAACGACTCATGGACGACATGATCGATTTGGAGATAGAACAAATAGACAAGATTCTTGCCAAGATTGAAAATGATCCAGAGTCTGATGAAGTGAAATACTACGAAAGAACTTTGTGGCACAATATTAGACAAGCAGCAACTAAAGGTCGGAGAACAGGTCTGGGAATAACTGGTTTAGGAGACACTCTAGCAATGCTAGGTACTGTATACGGGTCGCCAGAGGCTGTTAAGACAACAGAGGAGATTTACAAGTGGTTATCACTTAACTCATATGAATCGTCAATACAGCTGGCTATTGAGCGGGGAGCCTTTCCTATTTGGAAAGCTGATAAAGAAGAAGGGCACCCGTTTATTGAGCAAATTTTGACAGAATTACTACCTGAAAGAGTGCAAGATTACAAAAGGTACGGCCGTCGAAATATTGCTAATACAACAACAGCACCTGCAGGATCTGTTTCTTGTTTGACCCAGACAACTAGCGGTATAGAACCGGCATTTATGTTGCACTATACACGTAGAAAAAAGATCAATCCTAATGATGAGTTTGCAACTGTTGATTTTATTGATGATAGCGGTGACAGGTGGACAGAATTTACTGTTTATCATCATGCTTTTAAGCAGTGGATGAGTTCACTCGGCGCCCCTGACGTTCCAGACAATTTTACAGATGCTGAACTTGTGGAGTTGAGCCCATATAAAGGCGCAACGGCAAATGAAATAGACTGGGTAAATAAAGTTAATATGCAGTCAGTTGCTCAAAAATGGATTTGTCATGCAATTAGCAATACGACAAACCTACCGGAAGACATTAATATTGAAACTGTTAAGCAAGTCTATATGAAAGGTTGGGAGTTAGGGTGCAAAGGAATAACAGTATACAGGGAAGGTTCTAGATCTGGTGTGCTGGTTGATACAGAAAAGTCAAAGTCGAGAGACGAATTGCAGTTTAGCGACCATTCAGCCCCAAGGCGCCCAGAAGTATTAGATTGTGAGATATATCAATCAAATATTAAAGGAGAGGCTTGGACTATTTTAATTGGTCTTCTAGAAGGGCGTCCCTACGAGGTTATCGGAGGTCTCTCTGAGTACATAGAGATACCTAAGAAGTATACGTATGGTAGAATAAGAAGGCGCCCGAGAAAATCAATGCCTTCGAAGTACGATCTTGTAGTTGGAACAAATGGGGACGAATTTACAATTAAAGATGTCATAACAGTTTTTGACAATCCAAATCACTCTTCGTTTACCAGGACTATATCCTTAGCGCTTCGCCACGGTGCTCCAATACAATACGTTGTTGAACAGCTTCAAAAAGATAAAGACGCAGATATGTTTAGCTTTAGCAAAGTTATCGCTAGATGTCTTAAGAAACACATCAAGGACGGCACTAAAGGCGGAAGCAAAGATTGCCCTGAATGCGGAGCTGAAGACAGTCTGAGGTATCAAGAAGGTTGTATAACTTGCTCTTCTTGTGGGTTTGGGAAATGCGGATAATAATTTTAACAATGAGGAAAAAGTATGAAATGGAAATTTGAGAGATCTCCTCTTATAAAAGAACTGGAGTTGCATAAAAACCCGGTAATAATTAGAGTTAATAAGTTTACTGAAGACAGCGCTAAAGATTTTCAGACTCAAATTGCTCAAGCGCACAATACAGGCCAGAAAGTAATACCGGTAGTCATTGACTCTTATGGTGGGCAAGTATATTCTTTAATGTCGATGGTCTCCGCTATAAGCCACTCAGACTTGCCAGTTGCAACAATTATAGAAGGAAAAGCTATGAGTTGCGGAGCACTGCTCTACTCTTTTGGTGAAGAGGGTATGCGTTATATGGACCCAGATGCGACAATTATGATACATGATGTTTCCGCAGGACAATTTGGTAAAGTTGAAGAGCTTAAAGCAAATGCTGAGGAGTCAGAAAGATTAAATCAGAAGGTTTACACAATGATGGCTAGAAATATTGGAAAATCTGACAGTTATTTTACTAAGAAAATACACGACAAGGGTCACGCTGATTGGTACTTAGACGCTAAAGAAGCAAAGAAGATTGGTTTGGCAAACCACCTTCGCGTACCCACTCTCAATATTAATGTTTCTGTAAACATTGATGTCGAGTAATATATATGTCTATTTAAGGTGAAGACATGGATAAGAATTTTTATAACGAAGCCTCAGCATCAAAGCTAGGGTGGCATGCTTCTTGGTTTATACCAGAGCACAGAACATACGACAACACATTGTTAAGAGCAATCAGAGAATTTCAAAGAGCACACGGTCTCAAAGCAGACGGCATGTGCGGCCCAGCAACTTTTCGAAGGGTAAATTCAGAAAGAGAAGCTTTAGCTGATCACAAAAAATATAACTTAAGAAAATCTTCAGAGTTTATTTATTATCGAGGTCAGCCTATTCCTATAAAATGGGATAAAGTTGCGACTCATCTAGATGACGATGGCTTAAAATTATCAGGCGGAAGGTCTAGTTACGCAGGCAAAAAAAGAAATATCAAGTTTTTTGTTAATCACTGGGACGTGTGCCTGTCAAGCGAGTCTTGTGTAAAAGTTTTGAATAAAAGAAATATTTCGGTGCACTTCTGCATTGATAATGATGGGACGATTTATCAGCTTATGGATATGAATGATGCTGCTTGGCACGCCGGAGGCAAGTCATGGAATCACGCTTCAATAGGCGTTGAAATAGCTAATGCTTACTACCCAAAATACCAAAACTGGTACGTGCGCAATGGCTACGGCGAGCGCCCCATCATAAGTGGTCAAAAAATACACGGAAAAAATATGCGGGACTTTACTGGTTTTTATCCTGTCCAGTTGGAAGCTTTGAAGTCTCTTTGGAGCGCATGTAGTGAAGGTTTAGGTATACCACTTAAAGCTCCTGAAACAAAATGGGCTGTAGATCCTGAGTGCAAAAAAAATAAATTTAGAGGATTTTGCTCTCACTACCACCTGACCAATAGAAAAATAGATTGTGCCGGCCTAGATATTGAAAAATTAATATCAGAGATTTCGACCGAATTTAAATAGAGATAAAAAAACTAATTTACGATGATAGTTATGTTATTATAGTTTGTTAGTTTAGTTTATAGTTTAGTTTAAGTTGTTGAGTTGAAGTATGGCAGCGATTCGTATTACTGAATCGTCAGGTTCTGTTGGTGCATTACAAATATCTGATGGTAATGGTGGGTTTACAAATGACCCTAAACTCAAGTTTGATGCGTCGTCAAGTGCCCTCATATTATCAGGTGCTCTAAATGTATCAGGCTCAATGGCTATTGGCGCGTCAGAAGACGGAAGTTATACAGACGGTTTATTTACTGATCTAACATCAACAACATCAGTAGGCACAATAATAGATAGATTTAATGAGATATTAAAGTCCCTTGCTCCCGGCCCTGCTCCCTCTCTTGACGACATAGACTTTAATAATTCAAGTGTATCTGGAAAACTATCCTTTGGCGCTTCTAATTCAGTAACAAACTATACAAACTCGAGCTCTGGCGCAGGATTAAGTGCTGTCGACGTTGATGGTACGTACGGGTCTTCATCAAGCAGTAACAACTTAAGAATTGGATTACTCAATGGTGCGACAGACATTACTGGCGATTTAAACGAAGACGTGTCTGCAGATACACACTCGAGCGGGCAAACAAATTATGTAGTTAATTCTTTTGGAGGCGCAGATTCTGGCACACTTAAACTAGAAGTGAACGGGTCTTTCGTGCATAGTGTAGTTTTAACGGGTAGCGCAGCCGGTCATATAGGGACAGGGGTACCAGGTAGCGGCACAGGCACTTCTGTCAATTCTAATGGATCAGGTTTTACAAACCTTAGCGCGACAGGTAGCGCAGTTTTTAGCGATGCATCGACCCTAGACTTATTTCAGCATAGGACAGGAAGGTATAAGGTTGATTCTAGTGACCAAAGATTGGGGTGGAATTACGCAAGAGTCGTTCATTCGCTATCGTCTGGGGACGTCGAGACAAATTATGTTGAGTGGGTAAATGACTCAGATAGTAATGCCCTTGCGGCTGCAGGGGATGCTTTTGACACCCTCAGCATGACAGGGAATGTAACAATATCAGGAGTTAAATATTTTACAGCCGGCACAGCCCAGTACAGAGTGAGAGTAACAAATGCATATAAAAACGTATA
>MDTB01071324.1_pt1 | contig 11586 bp, 10 predicted proteins | sample 811161 | NCBI WGS metagenome assembly MDTB01 (sample SAMN05326650, study PRJNA326480) | marine metagenome | isolation source: seawater | place: Mediterranean Sea | collected 2009
CACGACACAGACGCGTTCCCAAAACAGCACGGGACTTCCGACTGGCGGCCGCTCTACGTGCACGCGCTCACGCCTTCCGTCGCGACGGACCATACTCCACACTATGCCAACGTGGTTGCACACGCAGACAATGCCATTTCCGTGCCAGACACGCTGTCACTCACCACTGGCGTGGACCGCACGGCCTTTGACCAGCTTTGCCTGACTGTCAACGGGTACGCCGTGTACCAGTATGTGCACGACACCAGCACGCAGCCGCTTGGATTGCATCCTGGGTCGTCATGGCGCGTCATGGGTACCAACGGGGTGCTTTCGGCGACTGGCTGCGTGGACGGATCGCCAGTCACACCACCCTCACCTCCACGAGTGCCACCCTCGCCCTCGCCGCGCCCAACGTCGCCACCATCGCCAAGTCCGACCTCGCCGCCGCCGCCCTCGTCGCCACCGCCGCCGTCGCCCACCACGCCACCCGACTGCTCGCTCTACCGTGGACCACTCGCGGGGCACGACCACACCGGTCCGCTCCTAACAACCCTGGACGCTGCAGTTGCACCGACGGGCGTCCAAGCCTGTTGCCAAACGTGCCACGCAACTCAAGACTGCTATGGGTTTACGGTGTACCCTGCGCCACGTGGCACGTGCTATCTGCACGGCCCTGGCAATGTGTATGCAACGTACTCGGGAAACGCCGCCACAGCAGTGTACGCACTGGACCATCCGCCCAGCCCACCGCCGCCCAGTGCGCCGCCGCAACCACCGAGTCCGCCCAGTCGTCCTCCACCGCCCAAGCCTCCGCACGCACCTGGGCATCTTGAACCACCGGCCAGGCCGCCGCCCTCGCTGCCGCCACACCCTCCACCCTCGCCGCCCTCGCCGCCCTCGCGGCCACCGGTGCCGCCGTCGCCTCCGCGCAATCCTCCCCGGCCGCCGGCGCCGCCGCGATCGCCACCCTCCTTGCCCAACCCGCCACCCGCGCCTCTGCGCCCCGGCGAGGCGCACGGAAGCTTTGTTGCGCAGGTCGCCTTGGCAATTGAGGCGATGCCATCGTCGCGCCGGCGCCTCGTGCAGTATGGAGCCACGAGCGGACCGGTTGACGCAACGGTCATGGCGCAGCTCGCCGCAAAGATTGCCACGTCGGCCCACTTGGACCCGGCCGCACTGGTTGGCACCGCCAGCACAGAGGCGGAATGGTTGGCATTGCAGCCTCCTCCACCCTCGCCATTCCCACCGCCCTCGCCACCTCCACCGCCACCTCCCTCGATGCCTCCGCCGGCGCCGCCCTCCACGCCACCACCGTCGCCCTCTCCATCGCCTCCACCCTCTTCCCCACCCTCCCCTCCCTTGCCTTCTGTGCCACCGTCTCCGACGCTGCCACCACCACCCAGCCATCCGCCGACGGCGCCGCCAGGAGTGCCACCGCACGTCCCACCGCCGTCGCACCCTCCGCCCTTACCGTCCAGTCCTCCGGCTGCACCGGAGCCCTTGGCTCCCAGTCCAACGACTCCTCCGCCCACGAATCCGCCACCCGCCAGACCACCTCCCTTGGCCCCTCCAACCTCGCCGCCGCCGGGAGCACCGCCTCCACTGACAGCGATGGGCGTGTACAGTCCCTCTGGTTGTGGTGGCCACAAATTCATTACAATCACAGACCACAGCGTCTCTGCGCATGGACATGGCACATCGGAGACGCGCATTGTGTATGCCTACGAGGGCACCAACCCATACGCCGGGTATGCTTTGTGGCCCATCCTCGTGTCCAACACCATGACGCCGACCGTGAGTCCAGACATTGACGCCTCGATCACGGTGCACGAGGAGAATGGAGTCAAGTACATCAAAGCCAACGGGCAGTATCTGTACATGTATTCTGGCGACACCGGCCCCACCACTATGAGTGGCGTGAGTGCCGCCTGGCCTGTGGTAAGATCGGACGGCAGCAAGGATGTTTCGCCTTGCACGAGCGTCTCCCGCCGGCGGTTGGCTGAGATCCACGAGGTCGACACCTCGCACTGCGGTTCCAGCGTCGGCATGGAGACGTACATGATTACGCTCACGCTTTCCACACAGTCGCGCACCCACTTTGACGCTCTAGTGACCTCCATGGAATCCCAACGCGTTGCGGACGAAACGGGCGACACGACGGCGCTCAACACGCTGCCTGGACCTGGTCTTTTTGGCACCACCGAGTTGCGCAACGCCAACAACAACCCAGTCTACATTTGCGGCCGTCCGACCCTGCGTACCTCGGAGCAGCTTGTGATTCCCGCACCAAGCTTGCCACCCGCGTCGCCGCCGCCCTCCCCACCCGGAGTCACATTCAGTGTGAACGGGCCAACGGGCGACTTCACGCTCAACCTCAACCACAATGTCGACTATTGGGTCACGTACGACCGCGGCTACCTTGAGGCCGGCGACGAGGTCATTTGGACGCGTGCTGCGCCCCTCTCAGGACTGCTGCCTGGGTGTGCAGACGCTACCAACACGCTCCTGTACCCCCCTTGGACTCTTGGCGTGACGACGTTTCACTACGGCGGTCCCCTCGACGCCAATGTCATGCACAGCATCCGCCTCGAGGGCCTCGTTGGCAACGTGGAGTTCCACGCGTGCATCAAAAAGTCTGGCACCGCCACCTACCACTATCGTCCCGACTTGGTCATCTTCATCGGGTTTGAACCGCCATCGGCGCCGCCGCCCCCGTTGGAGCCACCGCCGCCCAGCGCGCCGCCAACGCCGCCTCCCAACCCGCGCACTCCGCCGTCGCCACCACCACCGTCACCTCCTCCGCCGCCTCCGCCCCCTGGTGGACCGCCACCTCCGCCCGGAAAACCACCCGGGCCGCCGCCGCCCAATGCTCCACCCCCGCCCCCGCGTCCACCGTCGCCACCCTCTCCACCGCCGTCGCCGCCCAAGTTTCCGAGTCCAAAGGCACCAGTTGCCGCTCAATACAATGTTCGTCACTACGTGGCGTACGTCTCCCTCTCTGCGGTGTTGCTTGTGCCCTTTGTCATGTGTGGAATCTATCTTCAGCTAGCCGGCACGCTCAAGGGCCCAACCCTCTCCATGGATCAAGTAAAGGTTGCGCTTGCGGGAACCTATGAGCCGGCGATAGCGGCGGACGCGACGGGGAGCGTCGCGGCTGCCGTCGTACAAGTCCCGTTGGGCATGGATGCCAAGTATAGTCAAGGAGGCCGTACTCGAGAGGGAACCGAACGGCAGTCGTTGCTCGGGTGAGTGGTGTTTTTTTTCAGTTGCATGTATTGTTTGAATAACTCCGTTTGTAAAACTAGTGTAACAAAGAAGCGATGCCGTCGTACGTGCCACCATGGGAGCGTGGGACAGATACCATGCTTCCCCTTTTGGCAACATTGCGCAAGCCAGTGCCCAAGAGCATCGGTGTGCAGCAGTCGACAGAGGAGAGGCAAGAGAGCGCAAGCGAGCTGGCAAAATTGTTTGACAACACGTATACCCTCGATAGGGTGGAGTTGGCGCGTGCGGGGGTCAATGCCGTATTGACGTCGTTTGTCAAGGAGGAAACGAAGCCAGGCGCTCCGCGCCGCGTTGCTCAGCTCCGCGTTGCTGAGCTCAGAAACGCAGAAACCTACGCAATTGCCATGGATGAATACGTCAGCACAAATGCAAACCTGTTTCGCACAATCGAAGGCATTCTTGCGTACTGGAATCGCGTCAAGGGCGACAAATTTCTCGAATTTGTGCAGAGTGCCACAGATCCGTCTGTTCCGTTTCTGAACAGTGGCTTGCGCAATGATGACAATTGCTTGATCGACGAGAGCTTTGTGTGGAACACTGTCACTGGCCAGCTGGTGGCGCGGCTAGAGGCCTCTGGATTTGAGTTGCGCAAAGAGGTTGCCGTCGACAATGAGACCATGGGCGCAGTGATTCTTTCCAACATGATCTATGCGGCTCGCCTTGGAGCCGGCGTGCCCCTTTTGATTGCTGGATGGAAGGACGCCAAGAAAGACACACTGGTCAACCTGAGCTTGGTGAAAAAGGACACGTCGTTGGCATCCAAGTGGAGTGCCAGCGACACCAACAAGGAGATGATGGTGGCCGCTGCGATGCGTTGTGCGCGGACGCTCGGTGGGATGGGGGTGCTTCATCTCGACCTTTACAAGGAGTCTCGCGTCGACGACGAACGTGTGTATGCGCTCATGGACGTGCCGGAGAGTTGCTGGCCAGAAGAGGGATCGGCGCTCAGCGAGCTGTTTACCGTGGCAGCGCTGGCATTCGACCTTAGTGGTTCGGAAACCGACGAGTCCTTGGTCGTGCCACTTTGGGAGCGCGTGCTCGGGCTCGTGCAAATTGTGCTCACGAGCAAGCAGTACCAACTCCAACGGGACCATTTTTTCCTGGTGGCGGACCAATTCTACCAGACGCTGCCCAGGGTGCAGACCCCACAAGCGCCTCTGGCGCCCGTCGTCCTACGGCCGCCGCCACAGCCGCCGCCACTGGCGCCACCTCCAATTCCGGGTGGGCTGGCGCCGCCGCCGCCGCCGGTCCCCGGCGCAACGCCACCGCCACCGCCGCCGCCCCCGCCGGTCCCCGGCGCAACGCCACCGCCACCGCCGCCGCCCCCGCCGCCGCCGGTCCCCGGCGCAACGCCACCGCCACCGCCTCCAGGCCCCGTTGCCAACACCAATGTGCCACAGGTGAGTCTCGATGGCAAAAGGGCCCCCATCCTCTTGTGGCGCGAGATTAATGGGGAAGGCGAAAACCAAGTATACGGAAATGCGCTTGAACGGCTGGACAAAGGACTTTCAGACCAGTTTCAAAAAAAGGGCACCGGATTCACGGGCGACCTACCTGAGTGGGCAACGTCTGTGTGGGGCACGAAGGGCGATTACAAGCTCGGGGCTCCAGGCAATGTCTTTTGGACAGAGGACACCATCGCGAAGGATGTTCTCATTGATGCGTTCAAAACTTCCGCCAGGAAGCCACCAAGTGCAAGTGACGGCGACACCGAACGCAGCCGCACGCTCAATCGCAGCGACAACAGCAGAAACGTGCTACTCGCAAGCTTTCTCCTTGACCCAAAGCGTGTCAATCAGGTTTCCATTGCGTTCAAGTCACCGGATCTCAAAGAATTTGATAAGGTTTTGAACGCCATCCAGACGTGTGACATTTTGACAGGCGACGAGACAACGTCGTTTCTCAAACCAGCTGGCACGAACACGGTGTCTGAGTTCCTGAAATTCATCTTGGACAACGTCTTTCCAACACCGGAGGAGATTTCCAGACTGGACGCCTTTGTCAACGGCTACCCGTCAAAGGAAGAGGCCCTCAAAGCGCTCCCCGAGGAAGCCCTCAAGATGTACAAACTCTCGCGCGATTCCAAGATGAAACGACGAATGAAGCTCATGGGCGCTGTCCGTGACATGGCACCCGAGCTCCAAGGCATCGAACGCACGGCGAGCACCTGGCTCTTTGTATCAGACAAGTTGCAAACATCAGCCCTTTTGCGCGATATTCTGCAGCGTCTGTTGCGTGCCATCAATGGCATCCGACAGGGCCGTGGGACCACACAAACAACGAGGCCACTGTGTGGACTTGCTCCCATTGTTGTGACAGACAAAGACGCCACTGGCAAAGAGATCGACGCGTCCAGCGAGCTGTTGAACGTGTTCCTGTACGCTCATAAAATTGGGCAGTCGCTTGGAGAACTTGTACTGCGCCGCATGTACAATGACACAGGTGGCAAAGAATTTGCCACTCAGCTCAAACAGGAGTGGTCAGACGACACAACCGATCAGCCGCGCCCTTGGGACGACAAAGTCCGACGTGCCTTCCATCGTGGCCATCCTGACTGGTACAAGGAGCGTGCAGATGAGATGAAAAACTACGAGGCATCCATCGAGGAGGCCAAGCGGTTGATTATTGAGGACTACAACAGTGGTACGGAAGACAACATCCTGTTTGCGTTTCGCATGGACGTGCTGGTCAGCGGATTGGAGGGCGCCAATGCTCGATTTAAGGCGGAGCGCGAGCGTGCCAGCAGGGTTGCGGAAGAAGCCCAGGAGGAACAATTAATTCCGCAAGCGACTGCATTTGGCAAGGCGCAACAAGTCGTAGACACCGAGACGGTTCTTGGCTTTGAGTTGCCCAAGCTTGCGCAGGCTGCGTCGTCGAAACTCGGCAATGTGAAAGAGGCGGCGACGAAGGTGCTCACATGGACAGGCCTGTCGGTCACAACCGACGTAGGCAAAAAGGTGCTTGAAGCCACGCGCGTGCTCTTTAGCTACAGCGAATTTCTCAAGCGCGTCGAGAGGATCATTTTGGAAATCGCAGAGTCTAGCAGGCGTGAGGAAAGAGAAAGTGTAAAGGACGTGCTGGTTACGCAAGCCATGGCTGCAGCGTCGATCGGTGTCCAATTTGACGCGGGCTTGAAGAGCGACCGGGCAACACTCTTTGCAAAACGAGTGGAACAACACTTCAAGACACGGCTAACGGAAATGTTGGATACAAACAAGAACAACCTCGGGAAAGTGGACACAGCCAAGCCGACACTGTTACACGCCCTACAGTCCCTGAGCATCGCCAAGATTGCTTAGACCGGCTCCATGGCAAGCAGCGGCACCGGGGTCACGCCCTTGGGCTTGACCTCGCGCGACACGACAAGGAAGGGCACGGAGTCGGTATTGAGCGCAAAGCGCTCAAGCTCCGGGTTGAGGCAGGTTATCTTGAAGAAAAACTCCTGTCCGGAAGGGTTTCGCGTGTTGCGCGAAAGGAACTTGGCATGAAAGCGCCATTTGATTTCACCATTGTGCATGCGCATCTCGCCAATGGACGACTCTGGAGGGTTGAGCAAACTCGAGGGGGGTGTTTTTAAACTGGCGCATGTGACAACCTCGCTGGTGTTCGCGTAGCACACCTCGAGCTTGAAGCGCACGCCGCCGATGGCGGGCAGTGCAAACTCGGTGCACACCTTGTTCTCATTGCTGCGGTCGACAAGCTTGCATACAAACTGAACCAGTATGCGAGACTCCACAACAAACTGGCGCGTGCCCGACTTGCCCTGTTGCACGCGATGCGGAAAATGATGTCCGGTTTGTTTAAAGTAGTAGGGAACTGTGGTGGAGTTGTAGTTCTTGGGCATCAAAAGAGCGAGCCCAAAGTCCTGATTGCCCGAAGCCAATGCCGTCAGTGAGCGCATTGGACCAAGTACGTGAGTCGCCACGGGTGGCCCGTCGTCACCCTCCTCGCGCGGTCCCTCGCCATAGGGCATAATGGCCGTTGTGCCATCCGCACCCTCATTGGACTTGGCACGCATGCGTTTGAGCTCAAGCCGCAACCCCGCGTCTACCTCGGTCAGCCTCTGGACCTCCCGGACGACATCGTCGTGCTTCTTGGCAGCACTCGACGCTTCCGCTTTCCAATCCTCCAACTCCTCTCGAAGCTGCTTGATGAGCTCGCCCTTTTCATAGTTGTCACCGCGCAGCGTCTGAACCTCTTGCGTCAGTATTGCGTTGTCGCCTTCCACCGCGTCCGCATCGCTTGCAGAAGGCGCGTCCTCTTCGCTCTGCTCCTCCGAGTTGCCATCGGCCGACTCGTCACCGGACTGCTCCTCGGCGCTGTCCGTGCGCTGGCGCTTGGCCGGCTCCTCTTCACCAGACTCGTCGTCGTCGCTGTCGTGCACCGCTCGGCGAGGCATTGGTTGTCAAGTGGCACAAGAGTGGTCGCTAAGTTGCACGCGATAGAGGCGGGCGGATATCTTGGCAGCCCTCTGTACGAAGAGTGCCACTCCGTTGCCACTGTGCTTTAGCGATAGCTGCTAGACACGCGCCCGCCACAACTTCGAAGGGACCCTCCGTGTCGCACCCGCTGTTCTCAACGCTCAATCCAGCGCCTGTAGCTGCCCTCGACCCTGATGGCAGAGGCATGGGATCCCTTGACCGGTAGGCCGGTCGCGGCCTCTGACATTGCCGACTTGCTCGCTGCTGCGGACGCGAGCTCTGGCATCGCGGCACGCGAGCACCACATTTCGGACCACACCGCGTTGCCCCCTGGTCCCGACGTGTTGCACATCCAGTTGGTCGACGCCAATGGCACGTCGATTGGCTCCTTTGTCTCGCGTGACAAGCACGAATCCGCAAGTCGCGTGTGCTCGTTTCTGTCGGCCATACCATCACACGGGCGCGTCACAATCGACTGTGGGACTTGGTCCGCGATCGCGTTGCGCCACCCCAATGGCCGGACCGTGCAAACGAGTTACATGAACAAGACAAGCACAGTCGCGCCCGGTACGCTGCTCTACTCGTTTGAGAGCATGCCCGAGTGGGCGCTGGGCATTTGCTCAATGCTACTCTTCGCGTACCAAAACGAGCAACAAATCAAGCACCTACTGAGCCTCGGTGAGCAGCGGCGCAAGAACATTGCTCTGCAACAGCACCTTGCTGGCAACCTCGTGCACCCCACTCCGCCAACATGGCCCGAGCACGTCGGGCACGCGCCGCAAACCAACGTCACGTATGCGTAAAAATCGTAGCGGTGGAGGGTTTCGATCCCTCGACCTCTAGGTTATGAGCCTAGCACGCTATCCACTGCGCCACACCGCTTCCTAGACAATGAAACTAGTACCCGGTGTACATTTGTACATTCGTTGCACAAGATCGTGGCACGATCGTGCCACGGTTGTGGCGGTGTCTCGGCACATGACAAACTTTGACCTAGACGTGACCGGTTTTAAGCCGGCTCTTGCAGTTGTGGCTGCGCACGGGATGACAGACTTGCACACTCTCGAGTGTCTGCCCCATTATGCCGCGTGTCTCCTGTTGCCACTGCCGTCCACCGTCGTAACGGCAGCATTTTGCGCCGCATCGGTCGTGCACTTTGCAGAGGACGGAGGCGAGTTGCTAGGGTCGCTCTTGGTGCACGCGGCGGTTTTGAGTGTGGGCATGGCAACGGGTGTGGACCATGCTTTCAAACTCATGTTAACGTACCTGACAGTGTGGCATTTACCGAATCACTATCGCCGGCACATACGAATGGCACGCTGGAGAGGCCTACTGTATGCGGGCGTGGCAACAGGGGTCGCGCTCTGCATGCAAACTCGGTGTCCGGACCGCGTGCCACTGTGCGACGGCATGCAGCGCATCGTACTCGCACACGTCCTCTTTGAAAAGGGCTTGCACGCCTAGCTTGGTGTGAATGACAACAGCGGCAGCTTGTCCGACACCGCAATGCCCACGCGCAGACTGCGCGGGTTGCTCGAGGAACTGCCCCAGAGTCCCATTGCCCCTACACGCAGCGTGACGAGTCCGTGTACCACAAAGAGACCGGAGATGCTCCCCAACACGCTCTTGGCAATGCCCAAATCCACCTGACCCTCCTTGAAAACAATGCACAGCAGCGCGTACACAAAGAGCAGACCCTCGGCAACCAAGTCCAAGAGAGGCAGATGGACGATAACCAGGTGCGTGCCCTGCACGACGCGCGCCGCGTCGGCAGCGCGTGAGTATAGCAGTGCAACCACGAGCGCAAGCAAAAAGTGCCACTGCCCATGATAAAAATCGTACTCTTCGGGCATGGTGGCCCGCACAAGTGTGCGGCCCAGTAGCTCGCCCTGACTGAGGATGGCGGCAAGCACGGCAGTCAGCGCCACAACCATCTCGACCACCGCCCAGCCCACCGCGGGCCAATCCAATTTGTCCTCCTCGTACACGAGGAGGAACCGACACACACCGCCAAACACCGCGGCCATTGGTCCGGTAGTAAAGTAGAAGAGTTGTTGGTTGGCATAGAAGTTGTCATAGAAGGTCATGAGCAGCGTGATGAACACGAGGAACAGTATGGAGAGTGCAGAGCGCACGACGCGCATCGGTGTCGTCACTTGCGTGTCGCTCTTTGGCAGCGCAAAACGGACCACGGCCAGCACGACCACGGAGAAGGAGACGTAGAAAACGTGCGAAACTAGCAGCCAACCAAACAAGATGTCGAGCGTGTGTGCGGGCGAGTTGACTGTGGATTCACGGTGATAGGCAAGGGACGATGCGCCCATGAACACCAGTATGAGAGATCCGCCTGCCATTTGGCCAACGAGCAGCGTTGCAGAGTGGCGGTAGGCCGAGCTCACTGCTTCGCGCCAAAATCCAGCAGCCAGATAGCACAGATTTGTCACGGAAGCGAACACAAAGGGAGATGGCGCGGCCAAAAGCGCAATGTACGAGATGACTAGAAAAAGCGTGGTGACCGCGACGGTTGGAGAGATGCTGACCCCATCCACCTCTTTGAGCTTCTCCTCTCTCGATCGCAGCTGTAGCCATGGTGGCTCCATGCGCTTTGCCTATTGCAACGGTGTGAATACGTTCTTTATGTCGCGAGTCCCTTCGAACTGGTCCCAGCAGCGACGGGTGCAGGTGCTCGTAACCTACCCCCAATTGCAAAAACCCCCGAGCAGCCCGCCTACATTCCGCTCGTCAAGAACGTCATGGAACTCGACGTGTGCGCCCGCCTTGTTTTGAATAGCCCGCCGCTCACCAGCCGAGCCAAGCGCAAGGCGGCGGTGGAGGGACGCCAAAGGTTTAAACAGGAACAAGAAGACTTGGATCAAAGGCTAAAAATCTTTGCCCGCGACAACCCTAAGAATGCAGAGCCACTTTACCTGGAGGAGCTGCGGCGACGAGCGTTTGGCATCCCGAAGAATGTCACGGAGTATGCCATCGTCAGGGTCAAAGTGACCAACAGGCGTGGCGTACTGCTTACCGCCCAGATCAACGCAGCCACACGTCCCAAGACGTACCAAAACCGCTCAGGCAAACGCCGGCCAAAAGACGACTTGGACTTTTGTCAGAGGGGAGAGTCCGTGTTGCATGTGTGCGCGATGAGCGATTCTGACAGTGAGGAGGACTCGGGTGAGGAGGGAGACGGCCGGCTGGACCTCGCGTGCCACGAGCTCTTGTCTGCGTACGCCTGAGGGTCGAGGCAAGTGAGTGTGTGCAACTTGTGTGCCACTTGTGTGGAAGTTCCAAAGGCTTTTGGAAGTTCCAAAAAAATCTGGAACTTCCAAAGCCTGGGGCTTGCCACTTTTGTGGAAGTTGGGAGGCCCAGAAAATCACGATCGTATCTCCCCGACCGTTACATCAACAAATTAAAAACTCAAACTTACCCGATTAGGAACACGGGTCGCGAGATACGATCGTGATTTTTTTCAGGGTCCCATTTCCACAAAAGTTGCAAGCCTCGGGCTTTGGAAGTTCCAGATTTTTTTTGGAACTTCCAAACGCGTTTGGAAGTTCCACTCAAGTGGCACAAAAGTTGCAATCGCCCACTTGCCTTCAAACACGCGCAGACGGCGCGTACGCACCAAAGCTTGCGAGCAAACCGGCGAGTGTGCCGACGATGACGGTCGTGAAGAGCATACCAAAAAGAACCCTTTTGACGACGTTGAGGTTGAAGCCCTTGGCACCCTCGAGGGCGGCGACTCCCATGGTGGCGCCAAACTGGCAGTGCGTGGTGGAGAGGGGCAGGCCGTAGTAGGCCCCAATGAGCACGACGCACGACGAGCCCATTTCGATGGAGAAGCCGCGTGGCGGCGTGACGGCCGCGAGCTTGACGCCGAGCGCGGCGATGAGG
>MDTB01157360.1_pt1 | contig 11586 bp, 9 predicted proteins | sample 811161 | NCBI WGS metagenome assembly MDTB01 (sample SAMN05326650, study PRJNA326480) | marine metagenome | isolation source: seawater | place: Mediterranean Sea | collected 2009
AAGCTCCAGTACTCTACGCTTTGTGGCATCAAGGGCCCCGCTTGAATCCACGCGCCGCACATCTGATCGTGTTTGTCCGTTGCCTCCGGTTGCATGATTTCCGCATTGAGTGCGCTGGGCCACGAGCGCCACGGCGCGCACTCGGTGCTGCCGGTGACCGAGTTGACGTGAAGCCGTTCGCCGGCTGCACAGACGCTGCGTGTCAGTATTGAAAAGTAGCTGGCATTGGAGCTTCCATACAAGGCGTCTCCGGCAATGGAGACGTGGTTGGTGAAACTGCACGAGAGTTCCATGACGCGCCATCGGCTCGCGTTGGAACAAGTGCCGGCATCGTGGCAGCGGGCATACTCGGAGCAATGCACGAACCCGCCAAAGATGCCTAGAAAACTGGCAATCACGAGTATTACCAAGGCCTCGGTGACGGCTTCCGCCTCCGCCCTAAGAGCTCTGTACGTATGATCGTCTTTACGTGGGGATCGATTTGACATGACAGACACGCCTTTCCCCCCTGTCCTACTCACACGACTCGTTCTGATATGATCACCGGCAGTTCAAGTAAGGATCCAGTCACCAGGGCAGCAGACGTTTGCATACGTTGCAAACCCTATGCCTATGACAGGCATGAACATGCCAAGCAGGACCACGCGCCAAGCCACGAGCTCGATGAGCCAATCTGCGATTGCTGGGTCGAGTTTGCCTAGCCGATTGGGATCCAAGAGCGCTGCCAAACCAAAACTCAGCACAATGAACAAATACCCGGCCGTCCATCCGGCAGTCCACGCGTACCGATGTTCATAGGGTACCGACTGTACGTGCGACGGATTGTCGGCGTCGAGCATCATTTGCATGTGCACAACAAGAAGGCCAAACAGCACAAAGCCGCTGGTGAATGCATGGAGGAACGCGACAAAGACAGACGCCAATGGGTTCTTGGCGGGAACGAATGGTTGCAAGACCATATTGACAAGATCGATTTCCATGGGTTCGGCGTCGCTTTTTTCCGAACCAAACCCACCGGCGTTGCCCACGATGCGAATCACGATGAAAATGAACTCGCTCAACGCGAGGACAGACCACGAGGTGAACGAGAACCAATCCATCATCCCTAGGTCGAACCAGCCCGGAAAGGCGAGCGTCACAAACGACAAGCAAACGCACAGGATGAGGGCCGCTGCATACAAGAATTGTGAGCTGATGTTGAGGCCGCGGTAGTTGAGGCCGCGGTAGTTGAGGCGCGAGCGGAGGAGCTCGACACGCTCGAGGATCCCCATCATTGTGATCACAACGAGAGACGCTGGTGTCTCCTTCTCCGTGCTCCCAGTCGGCGCGGGCGTTGGCTTTTGCGTAGCTTTGGCGCGCCGGGCCGTGTCTTGCAGGGCACGCTCAATGGCATCGCCAGTCGAAAGAGATGTCAAGTTCCATGCGAACTGGGTTTCTGGTATCATGAGTACTCTACCAGCGACACGTGTATTTTTAGGATATTTAGAGCTTCTACACCGTCGCTCCCTCGCTGGGACAAACGCCGCTCAAGGCGGACAGGGGCCCCGCACTGGCACAAGCGGCTCTCAAGACGGCGCTTTGCGCCGTGTCAATCATGGTAGCATTGAGCATGCTGCCAAGCTGTTGGTCGAGCCAGGCGGCGCCGCCGCCCGTCCACGCGGATGCCATCGCGGCCGAGACGGCTCCAAGCAGCACCACTGTCCCAATGGACACCTGTTTGCTCCCAAACAAGAGCTTAAGACCGAGGACTGCAAAGCATGTACTAAAACTGGTCAAAAACTCCTCACCCACCATGCTGCCGGCGACACGCGTGAGTGCACTGTCTTTGAGAGCGCGCGCGGTCCTAGCGGCAAACATCCACACTGCTCATGCCCGACCCGGATGAGCGTATATAAAAAGCCTCATACCTCTGGTACGCGCAGATCCAAAACAGTTCATACACGAATAGTATTGCCGCAAATATATACATGCCAATTGCTACCCATGGCTGGCAGTCGAGTACTTGAGTCGCCCCCACGACGAACAAAGGCGTCGCCACGAGCAGTGCGGCCCACCGCCCGGGGCGGTCGTTGCAACTGGACTTTGCCATCAGGCGCGTGCAAGCGACAGCACGGGAAACTCCTTGCTAAACAAGGGCTTCTCAACAATCTCGAGCTCAAACCCCGTGTCCTTGAGGATGCGCGCATTCATAGCGGCAAGGTCGAGGACGCGTTCGGGCCGGTGCTGCACCATCAACTGCAGCACGCGAGTCGATTGCATACAGGGTTGGAGTCAGCCACAAGGAGGGGAGATTGTACAGTAACGGGGTGCTGCGCACCCCGTCAAAGCACAGCGTCAGTGTGATCCACCCACGCTCCTTGAGAAAGTTGCGCATCACCGTGAGCACCTCATTCTCCGTCTTCTGTGCAATCCGCGCAAACACGGCGCGGTCCACTGCGTCGCTGTCCCGTTTCTTTCCCTCGTTCCACAGCCGCGCCCGGTCCTTTTCCACAAAGGCGATCCACTGCTGCGACTCAAAGACGCTCGTCCGGAGCTGCAACAGCTCGGCGGCGAGCAGCTCGATCCTACGCACGCGCGGCTCCTCGGAGACCTTGCGCTTAAACTCGGCGCAGATGTCCTTGACCCAGGACTCGTACGCTCCACCAAACATGAGCCGAATCATCAATGTTTTGACCGTGTCCTTGCGGTACTCAAAGTGCCGCTCCTCGTCGGTCGGCAGCTTGTGCACTGACGCGACGTGATGAATGTACTCGTCGCGGTCAGCGCACCACTTGTTGAGCTCGGGCATCTCGGGAGCTTGGCGCCCGTCGGTCCAAGTGAGCACTTTGGCCATCTGCCGCAACATCTGCGGCTGCGCATTCTTCATGTCGTAGTCGTGCGCCCATCGGCAGCACATGAAGGGCCGCACCTCCCGCGGCGCGGCCTGAATGCAAACGGTCCGCTTTTCGCCCTTGTGCCATCCGGGAGCCGACGGCATTTCCGTTGGATAGATGCGGCCACCATCGTTGCGCGAGCGGTACTTGCAGTTGAGCGGCCGCGCAGGCAGCCCCAGTGGCCCGTCGAGCTCCGCGCCATACTCTTGGTCGCAGACGTTGAGAAACTGCAAAAAGTATTGGCCGCGGTCGCGCTGGTTGACAGGCAGCTCGGGCTTGGCCAGCAGCGCCTGAATCTGGCTGCGCATACTCGCCAACCCCGCCGGATCCATGTACTCGACCATCTCCACGTAATCATAGTCGGGGTTGCGGGAGCGGCGTCGCTTGAGCGGCGCGAGCGCCTCTTCCGAGGTTCGCGACGAGGGCGAATGCGGATGCTCCGACGGCGCAACGGACGCGCCGTCCGAGGACGCGCCGACCCCCGAGAAGCCAGCCTCCAGCTGTGCAAGCGATCGCTTTCCAAACGGCTGCCCTTGGCGCGGAAACATCCAGTGATAGTGTCTGGCCAGTTTGCGTTCCTCGGTGTTGAGCTCCGGCCCGTCGGGGCGCACGAGACGCGGTGCTTTTTGCGATCCCATCAGTTTGCCCTGTACCATGCCACCCTCGCGCAGGCACTGCAACGCCAGCATGTCAAGCTTGACAAAGTCGGCGTCGGTCGGCTTGGTCTTGTCGGCCAGCGCGTGCAAGTCAAAGCGCGCGACACGCTCGTTGAGCACGCGGTTGGCCTGGTTGACCAACTGAATCATCTTCTCCCTTGCCTCCTTGCCGCCTTGCTTCAGGAGCGGGCGTGCGTGTCGATCGTACTGGATGGAAGTACCGAGGAGCATGGTGAGTTCTTCCCAGTCGTAGTCTGCGAGCGCGCCACTCGGCAACCACGTGCCGTGCGCTTGCCAAGGACCCTTGTTCTCGTGGTTGCACGAGAAGCTCACGTTCACGTTGCAGCAGCAGACTCCGGGCGCAAACTCACGGTTGCGCTTGCACTTGGGACCGTGCGTTGGGCATCCCATGTCGGCTTGGCCCGAGAGCGCCTCGCCACACATTTCCATGCTCACGACTGCGTACTGCCTTCCCGTAAACTGTACGCCCGTGCCGCGCTTCTCGGGAGGCATCAGGCAATGCGCCGCACAAAAGCAGGTCGTGCTCGCAGTGTGCAGGTAGGCTTTGACGCACACTGCCCGTTGCTTGACCTTGCTGGTCGGACCCGGTTGCCTCCACGTAAGCTTGATGCTGTCGAGCCAAAAGGGACGCGTCGTGTTGAGCGGGCCCGAGGCGCCAGTGAGCACGTGCGCACGCAGACGCATCTGCAAAAACCCGGCCAGCTGAAGCTTGAGCATCTCGGGCAGCTCGCCCTCTTGCGTCGGTATGCGCGCCGGTGGGCTTGCCGGCGGCGCCACTGGAGCGTTGCTGCCCTCGCCAAATGCAGTGTTCAGTATGGCCTCCGGAATGTCGCACGCAAAGATGTTTTCGGCGACAGTGCCCTCGGCGCTGTGAATCGTGTACTTGACACGCCCTGGCCCCACGTACTCAATTTGCAGCGACGGCCGAGCCAGTGTCGGTGCCTTTGTCCCAATCTTGAAGGCGTCTTTGGTCCAGCGGAAACACAAGAGGGGTTTGGGTGCTTTGACGCATTGCGCACCGGGCATGGCCACCCTGTCCTCGCGTCGTATGGGGACGCACATCTGCGCCGTCACCTCGTCCAGTTGGTCCGCCTCTGCGATGCTCAGCGTGCGCACCGTGGGTTGCAAACGCACTGCCTGTGGTTTGGACTCCGCATTGACGTCGAACAATGAGTTGAGCACAATCGTCCGCTCCGCCACGATCCAAGAGCTTGGAGGCTCGCTTTGCCTCGTGCCCAGCATGGCTGGAAGCGAGCCGCGATGAGCGGCGTCCAAAAAGTGTTCTAGTCCTGGCGTGCGCGCAGAGATGCGCAACAGCGCACGCACCCGCCGCAGCCGCTCCTCGCCCTCGTCGCGGGACGAGTCCATGCCTGGATCGATCTCGTGTGCCGCGTAGGCGAGAAGCGGCAAGAAGGTGTTCTCCATGTTTAGGCGGGCGGAAGGAGGAGCGGGTGCAACTGTGCACACGCGACGGATCTGTTTGTCTATTTAGCGGTGCGCTCCGCGACAAGTTATTTGCAACCGTTACCAATACTTGCGGATACGCGGTCGGTCAACCAAAGCACCCCATCTTGCACCCGCTGGGAATGTGACCGCCACTAGGGTTCCAGCACGCGCTCTGAATGTTGCAGTTGTTGTCAAAGGGACAGTCACATCTAGTCGCAGCGGCATTGGGACACGGGCAGCCTGGCGTCCCGCCGCTGGTGCTGCCATCGTAGGAATAGGTGCTCGGCGTGGCCATAGATACGTAGGTTGCGGTCGTGCTGCCGTCACAGCCGTCCCAGGGTCCGGCACCAGAGCCTCCCGTATAGCAACGCTGCATCCAGTTGCCTACAAGAGCGGCGCCCGCAAGGCCTGTCAGCCCAAAGATGGTGCCGGTCACAGCGGGCACGATGCCAATGTGCGCCAGGTTGTACTCTTCCATGCCCGTCGCCAAGGTGATGGTGTACAACAAGCCAACCATCCAGCCGAGCACAAACGCATTCTCTACGGCAACGTACCCTGGAGTTCCAGCCGCGTGCCGGTCGTAATTGCCGTCTACGCTGGGGAGCACCCCGCACAGCAAGATGGCGGTGGTGCACATTGCAAGCAAGACAAAGTGCAGCGGCTTGCGTCCCTTGATGGGGATCCTAGAGTACCTGATGTTTAGGTACTTGGCAAAAAACGGCTCCACCAAGTACAGGTACATCCCCACTTGCACTGCCAAGACGAGGGCCATCAGCATCCACGCCAAAAAGGAGTAGACGCCGTGCACGTCCTTTGGTCCACGAGGCCTCACGGTGCTGAGCCAGGCCACGATTCCAATCTGGTACCCAACCCCGATCACGAGGGCCCTGACGCTGACCCAGCTGTCCAGGTCCCACGGTCCCTTGGCCCATGATTCGATTGCCTTCCAGAGGGATGCAGTCCACTTTTGGAACCGTGCGGCGCCCCAAATTCCGCCAGACTGGTCTCCGGTGTCGGCCGCAAGCGGGAAACGATACGTTTTAACGGAAACGGGCTGCATGACCAAAGTGACGTGCCCTACTGTACAACACGTTGGACCATTCTTATGGACTGGCTACGGGCTGTTGGCTACGGGCCCCGCAACACGCAGCAATGGCCTCTGCACGCTGGCGGATACCCTTGTCGGACTGGCGACCCTCCGCGACGAGCGCGACGAGCGTTTGGGAACGCAACGTCGATAGCAGTACCAGACGCATCGGCCGCAGCAGCACAGCAGCAAGACAAAGGGCACGATGGAAACAATCCAATACCACCACGGCCAGTGCACGCAGACGCGACTGCGAGAGCCAGAGTCTGCCGGCGTGCCATAGTCAACCGGCGCGGCACACACCGAACACAGCGAAATGTTTCCCAAATCTCCTTCCACGTACGATCCCCTGTGGTCTGAGGAAAACCACCAATAAAAGTGGTCTTTTATGTACTGTTGGCAGGCGGTCATGTCGCTGCTGAGAAGAAAGTGACGGTCTGGTGTGCAGGTTCGCTCGTTGAAACACATGTAGGAGGGAAACTCGTCTTGAAAATCCCCATCTCTCCACGCGGACATACTGGTTGCCGGAAACAGTACCGCCTGCTTCCGGCACATTCTTACTGACATATCTTCACAGCCCCGGCCCCCCGTGACCGTGTCCCGCACCACCGGTGCTGCCGTACACGCGGCCGTCCATACCTTCAAACTCTTCCTCGTACACCCGCTTGCGCTTGAGCGCGGTCTTGGCGGTCTTGCTGGTGGGCGCGGGCACGGGACCTTGCTTGAGGAAGCCAGTGGCGTGCCGCAGGGTGGGCACGTTACGGGTCTTCCAGTCGGTGCCCACCGACTTGGCACACGCGATGGCCATGTCGCCGTGCCGGAGCGTGATCGAGCACGCCTTGCCAACAGGCTCGCCACGGAGGTACCACTGAAAGCACAGCGGGCGCTTGTAGGACGTCGCGCCCACGCGCATGACAATGGTCTGGCGACGCTCGCCATCGCCATGCCAGCCGATGCCACACTTGTCAATGTCCGGGTACTTGAGCACGCAGCCAGAGTTGCAGTCCGTGGTGCCGAGGAGCTCGGTGACGTACGCGCGCGCACGCTCGAGCGCAGGCACCTCTGAAAAGTCCTTGACCGTGTTGAGGCCCGTGGCCGGGTCTGGTGCACGCGAACCGTGGGACCCCAGGAACACCATGTGGCGCGAGTGCGCATTCACAACTTTGCCGCGCGACGCTGTGAATGTGTCATACTTGAGCGCAGTCACTTGCATCAGTGCATTGTCTGCAAGCTCTTGATTGTTTTGGAGCACCAGAACACACGAGTCTACGGCGTCATTGACCAATTCCGCGGGCACAAAGTTGTTGAGCTCGACCACGCGCGCCTTGTGTGGGCCAAGGTTGGCGGCGATGGCGCGGAGCTGGTCGGCCGAAAAGCCCTTGTCGGCCATGACGCCCGTGGGCGCGTTGGCCACGCGGCCCTCGGAGCGCGCGCAGTCGCAAAAGAGCACAGAGTAACCGACGGTCATTTCGAGGCGGGCGGTGGTCGGCAATGTCACAAACAACAGTAGCTTCTAACAGTAGCTCGCCGCATGTCTGCCGGCGACACTTCGAAGGGACTCTCCCGCGCTGGCCGAGAGTCCCTTCGAAGTGTCGCAGGACGCTAGCGCTCCTGGTGGGAGCAGAAAAGGGAAGCGGCAGAGCGCACGCCCCCCAATGGCGCGCACCGCCCAAACCGCTCGCAGGTCTTCGGCCGGCAAGGTGCCGCCACCGCGTGGTCCTCGCAAGAGGCCGGTGGCAGCACGCTCTTGGCAGCCGCCGGCCAAGGGGTCGCATCTGCAAACCCCCGGCATCGAGGTGCCCGAGTGGATTGGCGACGAGTTGCAGGTGTGGGACGACAGTCGCTTCAGCTCCATTATTGACGGGCAAAAGGTGACGGTGCAGCGCAAAGGACACCTCGAGATGCAGCCGTCAAAGTGCTTTACCATCAAGTGCACCAACTTTTACAAGGCTGTGGCCATCGTTGGCTTCCCTCCATCTCGGCGCGAAGACAAGTGGCACGTCGTCGGTCGGCTCAACGCCAAGTTTATCAAGGACGATGGCAACCCCGAGGGCGTCCGAGAACTTTTGCGCGGCACGCTCGTGTCCTTTTGGGTCGAACACGTTGCGCAATGACCTCGCTTTCGTAAGGACCGGTGCTACGCTACGCTACCTACTCAACTCGGTTTGCAGAGCTCTACTCAATGCGGCCGCAAGACACCTAGGGTTTGGAGTGCTTTGAATGGTCATTGGGTGCATGACCTCCGCTCCTTGGAGCGACGGAGGGTCGACATAGACGGGCCGACCAGTGTGTGTGTGCATCGCCAGCCCAACGTAATCGCCAGCAGAAGAATGCACGTCAAAGACAATGGTGACCAACTTTGGAACTGGTGGTTGGCTGCGTGCAGAACCGACTTCTAAAAGTTCGCGCAGCCCTCGCTTGCCACCGGCTCGACGTTGACTCATAGGCGCTGTGATTGGTGTTGAGAGACACGCGCCCGTCTGAATTAGCGGGGATTTTGACGTCTCAGCGGCCTACGCGCTATCTTTGTGATCTTTTTGTACTGTATTCTAGGCGGGCGAGAATGAATGTCACCTTGTCGCGCTCCCTCGAAGTTGCAGCGCAGGATGTCGAGTGGCCGGGCCCGGATCGTCGCAACTTGAAACAAACGTTGCTGACACGGACGGGGTTTCGTTTGCCCAACGTGTCCGGCGTGCAGGAAGACACCGCAACACACGAGCGTTGCGTCTCGCCCAGTCTGTTGTGCGAGCGCAAGCAGTCGCCGCCCTTGTCTCCGTCGCTGCGTGCGTCGCCCGAGCCTGCGCTGCCAAACGCGTTGCCCGTGGTGGAGCCGGGGCAGCAGCGTCTTACGAGTCTTGTCAAAGTGTCCAATCGTTAGAGTGTATGCTTCTCGCGATAACCCAAACCTTTTTTCCAACAATAGATAGACCCAAGATGCGATCCCTCTTTTTCTTGTTGGCCGCGGCCTTGCCGCTGGCCACTGGCAGCAACCACTCCGACGACGACAACACGCTCGACGCTGGCGCAATCACAGGCATCGTCCTCGGCACAATCGTTGGGGTCGCATTGATCCTATTTTTAGTGCTGTGGACTACCGGAATGTTGCCAACGTGGTTCCCCAAGCGGCCAACGTGGCTCAAGCGTCCGTCATTCGGCATGGGCATGGGCATGGGCAAGGGCGCCGCGGCCACCGACGCGAGCAGCAGCCTTGGCGGCAACAACCTGCCAATGGTCGCGCTCCGCGTCAACGGCGACGACGACGACCTCTAAAGGGTGTTGCTTCCAAGGCTGCGCCGCGGGCCCTGGCCCAAACGGAGCACGCGCAGTTGTAAAGTATGCGGTTGTGATGTGTGTGTGTGCATGTAAGCCTGCACCGGGGAGAGTCCCTTCGAAGTAGTGTCGGCAGACCTGCGGCCAGCTACTGTTGGGAGAGTGTCGCACTCGGTCCACGCGCCCGCCTCCATGGCCAATCTCAAACCATACGGATTTACCGGTAGCGTCAAAGTGCGCTCCTTCCGAGAGACAATTCAGCAAGTCATACACGCTGCGACCGTGTACTGCATCTTTCCGGATGGCACGCGCCTTCCCATGAAACCAATCTTTGCCAACGAGAGAGAACTGCGCGGCTTCTACGCTCGTCACGGCAAGTATCACTACTTTTCGTTTCGGTTTACGTCTCCAAATCCAATTGACCCTCGCGCAGTGGCACTGGGTCAGGACCGGACAGGCCACATCGCCTTCATGCTCAAAGAAGGCCAGAGCTTCTGGCGGGAGACCCGCGACATCCACGTGCCAATGGAGTCGCGGTGGGAAGAGCTGCACCAGTACGTTAGGTTTGTGATGGTACAGGGTCAAGACACCGAATTTCCGGTCGTCGTCCTACATCGCATGACGCAGCGTGAGACTGGAACGTCGAGGTCGACGCTCGAAGAACTTCCCATCAACAAGTTTCTGGAGGACTACAATCCCAACGCCTCCTTCTTGAGTACGGAGGCGGAGCGTCGCAACACATTCCGCAAGCGTGCCGAGCGACGCTTGGTGAGCGAGCCTCAAGGCCTGCCATTCCCGCACGCGGTGTCGGAACTGATGCTGCTCAAGTGCATGCTCAAGTTTCGCGCGCTGCACCGCAAGGCGCAGGAGCGCAAGTTTGCACCCGGCGGCTCGGGGCACAAGCGCCTCTTGGAGGGCGAGACGGCCAAGACAATGAGCAAGAGACCGTGCCAAGGAGGTGGCTCGAGCGCATTGGTGCCCGTTGTTGCCATCCTGACGCCACAAGCGGACGGCAGCTACACGGGCACCTTCCGCTTTCAAGGGCCACGCGAGGAGGGTGTGTGACAATCTGGTCACGCAACTGACCAGCATTGTATCGGCCGGTGCACTGCTAAGACGTCCACCTCCGTGAGCGGTGCCATGCTGACCACACGAAACTTGCCGGGGTGCTGTGCCGCGTGTGTGACCTTGTGGCCATTGTACAACATTTCAAAGTATTTGGTAAAGCTTGAAATGGAGCGGAAGCTCATGTCAAAGTAGACCACGTACTTGTCGAGTCGCAGCTCAGTGCGCCCGCCAATGTCGCGATGCAGCTTGCGTATGTCCTCGATTATGGCGAGTAACTTGCCAGCGGTAGGTGTCATTTGAACGAGAATCTCACAATTGTAAATGCAGCAGATCTGGCCCCAAATGCTAAAGATGGGGTAAAAGGGCGGGTTGATAGACCCGTTGGCACCGCTGAGCGGGGCCCAACCATCAAAGCGTCTCAAGTTGCCCATCCATGCACACGGCACGGTGGCAAAAGCATCGACCGTTAGCCAAAAGCAAAAGGGCGAGCAGCAGTGCGGATGTTCTTGGAGACCTTTCAAGTCGGCTTCCCTCTCAATCTTGTTCCACACGATGCCAAGCGCACCAAAGTAGCCGATGAACATGAGGCGGACGTGCGTACCATTCAACCAATCCTTAGCGTCGCACACAGACTCGATTTTTGTCGCATGGCGCGTCAGCTTGACATTGTCTACCGACTTGACTAGCACGTCCAACACAACGTACTTGCCTTCGAAGCAGCGCATGCCAAACTTTCGTAGCAGCTCGGCGGGGCAATCGTCTGTCACCTCGGCACTTGCAACGTCTAGCACCCGTGCCCTCTCGATCCAGCAAAAAATATCGTCCGGCGTCTCGGTGCCAGGGTGTCCATGCGACACGGTTGCAATCCACGAGCCGAGCGACGCAAACTCCATGGTGGGGTTGTGAGGCAGTGCCCTTGACGGCGATCGTTTTGCGAGATCTTGTTTGACTTTGATGAGTGCGGTGCCCGACTTCCAGCGGCACTCGCGCGTCTTGCCAACATACTTGAGCGTCCACACGCGGTTGCCCGTGGCGCGCATCTTGGACAGGTAGAAGCTCCACCCGTGACTCACGATCCGCAGCCCTCCCTTGCGGTGCGCGTTAACACACGCTGCTATGAATTCGTCTTCGGTGGTCGGCATTGGGTCGCACAGGCTGAATGGAA
>MDTB01160278.1_pt1 | contig 11585 bp, 8 predicted proteins | sample 811161 | NCBI WGS metagenome assembly MDTB01 (sample SAMN05326650, study PRJNA326480) | marine metagenome | isolation source: seawater | place: Mediterranean Sea | collected 2009
CTCAGAAGTAGATTATAATAGGATTAAAGATATTTTTGCAGGTGGAGATGTATTAAAACGTCTTGCGGCATCTACTACCGTCGGAGATTTACCAAATGATATTAATATAGATCCACTACCTTCTATTTACAATGCGTTAATTGAAAACAAAGGAACTCAAATAAGTAATGATGATAAGAAAAATGAATATATCAAAGAATTTCACATTTGGTACCATAAGATGACATTTGATAGATCAACTAATAAAAAAATGTTTTTCCGTACAAATCAATTGGCATTATATTTTTTTGCTGGATTTATAAATTTCCAGTCAGATATGGAATTATCAATGACACAAGTTATGAAAACTTTATTTATTGAAGAAAAATTAGGAACTATAGATGATGGGTTTAAAAGGTTAAGTAGATGGGTTTTTTTCCTATTGTCAAAAAAAAGTTTCAATGATCTTGATACGATTAATATTGATGATATTGACGAAACTAATATTGATTATATTCCAAAGATTATTTCAACAAATTTGTTACAAATTCTTCAAAACAGAGAAGAAGTTGATAATTTAAGTATTTTAGAAAATTATACTAATATTAAATACGAAAATAAATTAGAACTAATAGTTTACGCTATATCTAAATATTACAACGAAATGCCACAAAAGCCTATTTATAATCATGTAATTGATACAATATTTATTATTAGAAAAGCAAAAAAAGACGTACAAGAAAAAATAGAAAATTATTTAAAATCTCTACATGTTACATCTCGTAATTTTGATTATATTTCGAATAATAATGCTAAAGTTCAGGATGAAATACTTAGTGATAAACTTTTAGAATTAGATGATGAAGTATTTCCTAGTAGGAAATTTTATGCTCTAAATCTTCCCCCAGAAAATACTGACCAAGAATTTTATAAAAAAAAATTTGTAGAAGCATCAATGTTAGGGCTAACCTTTGTTGATTGTTTCCCAAAATATGATGATTATACTAACAAAATTGGCCCTCCAAAATTAAGAGTTAATTCTCAAAGTAATGTGGAATCTGTTGAATTTGATTATTATCCTTATTTGGGATATGGTAGATTTGATACTGGTAACTTTGCTAGTGTTAGTAATTTGAAAGGAGCTAATCAACAAAAATACTTCTTTGCTACAAATGAGATATTAGTGGTTGGCGGAGTTGATGTAAATTGTCAGGCTAGACCATCATCAAGAATAGGATTAAGTTACATATTAAAGAAAAATAAAATTGAGATTGTTAAAAAATTTAGGGAACTATTGGAAGGTAGTCAAAATAAAAAAAGTTTCTCTCGTAATTTGGAAAAAATGTTAAATAAAGATAGCGATAATTTTTTGAAATTATTCTCAAAAATTTATCCTGTTATGATGACACTTAATACAATGATAACCATATTCAATTCTTTTAAAAAATTAATGATAAATAGTAAATGTATTATTTTTGGTGAAATTAAATTTATTGTTAAAGAACTAAATAAAATTAATGCATATTATTTTATTAATTATTATTTATTTACTTCAGGAGATAAGATAAAAATACCAAATTTTTATTACTACAAGATTCCAATGCCAAATTCACAAGAAAAATCATTAATATTTCAAGCTGAAGAAAATTCAATATTACAAGATAAATATGAAAAAATTGATGATGCTGATGCTACTAATGATGATGAATCTCCAAGCGACATTGGACAAGTAAGTTTATATAATGGATATGATTTTCGAAACAATTTTAACGAATTTTACATAAAATCCATTTTGGAGGGTAAAAGATATGTTACAACAAAAACTATTCAAGAACATATTATTAAAAGCAAAAAAAAATTCTTACCTCCTTCTATAACTGATTATTATTTAGAATTTTATAAATATGGTGTTTTGAAGATTATTATTGATTTACCTGAAAATATTCAAGAAACTGAAATAAAGGCATTAAATAAAACATTTTTGGTAAATACCAAAGAAGAAAAATCAAATTATCTATTTAACAGAGCAAATATAATTGATAATATTTTATCAAGATATTTTAATTGGTTCGTAAGAAATAAAATTTGGGGTATAATGAAAGAAAAATTGGGAGGCAATACAATTAAGGTTGAAAATCCAGGCTTTATAGTGGAGGATTTTTCGACAACCTTAAATAAAAGTCCTGAGTCTTATTCAAAAAAATTTGTTAAATCACCAAATTTCCTTAAATTTAATGAAAATAAAACAATTGATGATTCTTTTATATTATATTCTAATGATTACACTAATAATAATTTATCAACTTCTTTTATGAAATTTGTATTAGATCATAATATTATGATTAAATTATTACAAAAGGGAGCAAAACCATATTTGATTAACAATAATAGTATCAGTCCGATTAATTCAATATTAAGTAATTATTACTATAAAATTTTCGATACACTTAAAAATCAAGAACTTACTTTCACAAAATTTTACCAAAGCTCTTGGCTTGAAAATAGAAAATCAAATACTCAACAACCAATAAAATTTATATTTAGTGAACTTAAAAATCATTTACAAAAATTATTAAATATGGAAAAAGATAATAATAAAATTCTTGAAAATTTTTCGTTTAATCAATATAAAACAGTTGAATTAATAATAAAAAACAACGAAAGATTTGGGAATAATATTTTGAAAAATTTAAAATTATCTTATTCGGTATTGAGTTATATTTTGAATCAATATTTTTTTAAAAATATATTCAAGTTGACGGATAGTTTTAAAATTGATGATTTGAAAACGGTTAAGAATAAATATATTAAAAATGCTAATCTAGATCTTAAAGAAATGGAATTAAAAAACATTGCAAGTGATATTTCAAAATTAAGTTACCAAAATTATATCGCACAATTGATTGAAGAATATCGATCCGAAATAAATGAAAATAAAAACAAGATTGCTAATCTAAAAAAATCAAAAACAGGTATACAAATTGTTTTAAGAAATAATACAGCTAATTCAATTTATGAAGAAGAAATTAAAGCATTAAAGAGTAAAAATATTGTAATGTCTGAGAAATTGAATTCACTAAATAATATAACTCGTGAGAGGTCTGAAAGTTTTAAATTTGAATCTAATAAAACCGACTTAATAGATTTTTATGATAAATTGATATCTAAAAATGATAGAGGAAGTTACTTTTATTTGTGGGAAAAATATATGGAAAAAGAATTGAATGATGATATGTATTTGTTATTAATTCAAGAATGTAAAGATATTTTCCAAAAATCTGATAAAATAGATATATTAAATGCTAAAAAAGGGGATTTAAATTTTTTAAATGAATCTAAATTAATTCATCACACTGCAGAAATGGCTGAAGAATATTTTAAATTACCAAAATATCTTGAATCAAACAATCATTTGCAATTTGTTAAAAAGTTATTAAAACATATGACACAAAATGTTATATGTTATGGATTCGAAATAGCAATTAAAAAAGCTATATTCCAATATTTATTCTCAAGAATGGAAGGAAAGGCTTCTAACACAATTAGAATAGTTGACAATATGTTCGTTAGTATAACAAATTTGACTAAAGATTCTGTTACAATGGAAAATTTATTATATGATACTGTTGCAGAACAATTAGTAATTAATTCTTCTCCAATTTTTAAAAATAGAGCAGAAGAGTTAAATTTTAGAAGTGAATCAATTAGTGAAATATTCTCAAATTATATAAGTTTACTTGAGTTTAGTTCAACTCGATTTAGTGAGTCTTCTGAGCTAATGAAAAACTTGAAATATATTATTGACTACTTTTCAGATATTTCCAGTATTATAATTTATAATTGGCATGTTACAATAGAGAACTATTTTAGATTTACAATAAATCAATCAAGAGTTATGAAAACATTTAATGGCCTGTCAAATTAATATTATCTTTTGTGAGCTTATCAATCATTTCTTTATCGTAGCTAATGTCAGAAGAAAATTTACCAGTATCTACTGGAATTGATATAATTTGATATATTCTAATTGTAAAACTAAAATTAGTATTTTCAAAGTCTATAATATTTCCATATAAATCTGTTACTTTTACCGATAACTCACTAATAGTAGGTATTGGGATATCAAATTCAACTGGATTATTTACAAAACTATTAAACATGACTTCTCCTTGAACACCTGGTAGCAATATTTTAGAAAAACTGTTATCAATACCATTATTTAATATTACAGATTCATAATTATTTAAATAAAGTAACCAATAAGTTTGACTTCCAGACAATTGCAAAAAATTGTTAATTGTTGCTTTATTACCAACACTATCAAAATTATTAGGATAAATATAGTCATCTAAATTACTATTAATTGATTTGAAATTTGTAATTGAAAATTCATCACCTGCATTTTTAAAATTTAAAATAGTTCCAAGGGTATCCTTATAGTTAAAAAGAAATCTCACCCTAGCAAATGTTTTTATTTTTACACTTGATCCCCCATTTCTATTTGTTGTACCAGTTGAAGCATTAAAGGGTTCTAATAAGAATGAATAGGTACTATCATCTCTATTAATTTCATATATTTTATGAATCGTATTGATAATTGATTTGGGAATACCTTCAATTGCTTCAGAATTTGAAATTGTTATTTCGTCTCCAATACTAACGAAATTATTAAGATGTTTTACGGTTAATTTTATGTATTCTTTATTTTGTAAAGTTACTGTTGAATTACTAATAGAGTTTGGTAATAGTGTTTCAGCAAAAGCTCTAAATTTAATTTCATTTGTAAAAGTATTAAGAGTAATATCAAAATTATTAAATGTTCTGTTTTCAATAGTACTACTAATACGTTCAACTAAATTCATTTCATCTGTAATAGTTCTTATCAAATTACTTGCATTATAATTACCAGAAGGAATTTCTATTGAATATATTTTATCTCCATCATCTAGATGTTGCCAATATAGTTTATTGTTAATTCCTTTATTCACAATAAATTGAGTAAAAGGAAATTCAGAACTAACCATTTCCATCCTTACTACATCTGTAAAATCTTTCCTTAATTGAATAGTAAATTCACCTGCATTTGGATAACCTGGTAAAGTTTTAATTATTTTATTTACTAAAATTTTTTCACCCCCAAGACTACCATTGTTATATGCTTTAATTTTACTATCAATATAAAAATAATCATTTTCTACCGTTGTTACTTCTTGATTACCTTGTATTCTAGAGTAATTAATTGGATAATCTGCATTTATAGATTGTAGAGGTATACCATTTAATTGGTTAAATTGAACTTTAAATACATCATTTATTTCAAATAAATCAGTGCTTGCAGTTTGAAATGAAAAATCCAATTTTACAAAAACGAAATTATTATAAATATCATCATCGGTTGTTATATTTGAAAATTTATTTTTCAATTTAGATTTCAAATTATTAAAGTAAGTGGAAGATGTTAACAACTCACCAAATTCTGTTGTAATATCATTTAGAGTATAAATTTTATGTTGCCCTAATATCATATTTATTGGTATAGATCCATAAAATCTTTCTGTAAGATTTGAAATTAATGATATATTTAGAGTTATTTCATCAACATAATTTGTGTAAGTATTTGGAATTAAATGATTAGGTACATAAATTATTAAAAAACTAACGTTATTGATTAAAAATAATGAATTGGACAGAATTGGATCAAAACTTACAACATTGTTAATTGTTATTTGATCTCCTGCTACCAAATTATGGTTAGGATAATTAAATTTCAATATAGAACTTCCTAATGTTGTTGTAATAGGATTTTTTGGTAAGAAAGTGTTTGTATTATCACATACATTTTTTGGTTGTATTTCTCTGTAAATAGAATCAACATTTAGTAAAGATGTTTTTACTCTCATTTGTTTTAATTCATTACCAACTGATTTTTTATTTTTATAAAATTCTGCTAATTTTTTATTATTATTATTTAAGTCATCTAGACTATAATTTGAAGTTTCCATTAATATTATAGTATAGTATATTTTTAATTACTTATAAAAACGTAATATGAAATTATTAAAATTACTAAAACCAGAAGATATCCACTTCCAACAATTTTCCATCTTCTAGTTACCCATTGTAAAAATGTATGATCTTTTGTTAAAGCAAATACTTTTTCTCTAACATCACGAGACATTAAATTGAATCGAAGGTGTTTAATATAAGATTTTTTTATTTCTTTAATATCTAACTTTCTAGAGGTCTCTATAGAAGCTTCTATTTTAGATATTGAATTTTTAAAATAATCTGAATTAATATGTTCATAAAGTATTTTTTTAAGAGATTCGCCATCTTCTATAAATAAATTTTTTATCAAATAATCAGAAATTGTGTCAAAGTTTTGATTGAGTGAATTAATTACTGATTTTACTGAAATATTAGTAGTATATTTATACAAGTGTTCTTCTTTAGTCACATTAACAGTTTTAAGATATTCGTTAATTATTTTGTTAGAAATATCTTCAAAAATTAATTCAAATACTTCATTATTACTCATATGAAATATTTTAGAAATTAATTAATTCATTTACAAATCTAATTTTTCTTTGCTAAATTCATATACTTTCTTATTTTCGAGTATTTTGTCTACTAATCCCATTTTTAAACATTTTTTAGAATCCCACCATAGATCATGTTTTAAAATTTCGTCTAAATTTTTTTTGTCGACTTTAGTTTTAGATTTATAAATTAATTTTATTCTACTCATTAGTTCTTTAAGATTTTCCATTTCTTCTTCTAATTCATCCATTTTTCCCCAAGAAGATGATGATAATTGATGAATTAACATGTAACTATTTGGATAAATGACTCTATAGCTACAACATACTGAGATTAATGTTGCAGCTGATGCTGCTGCTCCTTCAATAACAGATACAACTGGTATTTGTAAATTCATAATTGTATCAATTGTTGAAAAAGCAGAAAAAACACTACCACCAAAAGAGTTGATATGTAAGTAGATAAATCTATCTTTATTTAATAAATTTTTGCCATTTTCAATTATATTTTGGGCAATTTTTCGAAGTTCCATATTTAACTTCAAACATGTTTTTTTTGATACTGAGCAATAAAAATAAATATGATTTCTAAATATTTCAATAGAGGCTGAATCACTTAGACTACTCAAGCTTTCTTTCTTAGTCTTTTTATCATCTTCGGCGTCATCGCTTGCTTTTTCTAAAGTAACATCATATTTTCTTTTTTTACAAAAACATGGATCCATATATAGAAACTTATAAAAAAGTTTATTTATAGATTTCCATTTAGAATCTTTAAACCTGGTAAATCTTTAATTGAATCATTTTTATTTAATTCTTTTCTTAATAATTTTCCAGCTAATCTATGTTCTGACTCAATTTTAGTTATGCTAGTTAAATTATCACTACAATAATTATATGCTTCATTAACATAAGTATCAGTAAATCTAGAAAGAAATTTACCTAATGTATTTTCTTTTACTATATTTTCTTCTTCTGGAATAAATTTAATATTTTCAAGCATTAATATACCTCTATAAGTAGATAAATCTACTAGTGGATAATAATCTGATACAAATTTAATTTTTTTATTGAGTCTTAACGCTATATAATTTTTAATTGGATACAGAGATAATCTATCTACATATTTTCCTTTAGGATTTCCAAGATGAGATATTATTACTAAAAGTTTAGGTTTTTGTTCTAATATTTCTTTTATACTTGGAATTAAATTATTGATTTTATAGTAATCTTTAATATAATAATCATTTTTAAATGATTCGATAGGGACGTCCAAGTCAGCTCTTAAAGTGACTATTTTATCAAAAATTTGAGAGTTATTTTCAGCGAATGTTTCCATATAATATGTTTATAAATAAAACTTTTTTAAAAAGTATTTATAAGTTTCTATATATGGATAAAAAAAGATATATGGGTAAATTGGTAGATGCTAAGTTACTTCCAAAAGATGAAAATGGTTTAACATGTTGTAGGTGGTGCGGTAATGGTGTTAAACCTCCTAGAAGAACAATGTGTTCTCCCGAATGTGTGCACGAATTACAATTGAGAACTAATGGTAGATATTTAAGAGACTGTGTTTACCAAAGAGATAAGGGAATCTGTAAATTGTGTAATACTGATACAAAACAAATTTCAAAAACAGCATTATCTCTTAGCGGTCCAGCTAAAATAGAATATTTGAATGATAATAATATTTCTTTGAAAAGAAAAATTTGGGTAAGAAAACATGGTGGTGGTTTATGGGATGCTGATCATATAATTCCAGTAAAAGAAGGTGGAGGTTTATGTGGCTTAGAAAATATAAGAACATTATGTTTAAATTGTCATAAAATAGTAACAAAGAGTTCATATGAAAAAAAAAATATTTAGCATTATAAATGGAAAAACAATTGATGATTAAAAGGAGTAATTATTACAACATTGTAAAAAGTTACAATAGTTTTGTCAAAACAAAAGAAATAAATGATTATGAATTATTTATACTAACAACAGCAATAACTAGACCTCATTTGCATATTATTTCATTTAACAATTACAAAGAATTTATTCCCAAAGACCTAAAAATAAATTGGGTAATTAATGTTGATTTTGTTAGGTTTGATAAAGATGATAATCCAATTGAACGTTTAGAGGAAACAAAAAGTAACATATTAGAAATTTTTAAGGATTTTGACAATGTTAAATTTACATTTAATATGAATGAAAAAGGTAATTTTAATCAAGCAGTAAGAAATATTACTAATATAACTTCAAACCTTATTTCAAGAAATTGTAAAGGTATCTTTTATTTGGAAGATGATTGGTTTTCAACAGATTTATCATTTAGTTTAAAAAATATTATTAATTCAGAATTTGATGTTTTTAAATTGTATAAAGATGGTGATCCTAGGAAAAAATTATCTTTTCAACCAGCTGTAATGAAACCTCATGTTTGGCATAATATGTTTTATTTAAAGTTTTCAATCAATAAAGATTTAACTAAAGATCCAGAAAAAATATGTCAAATAGCAGGAGATGAATTTATTTCAAAAAATTACAAATACAAAGTATTACAAAGATTCAAAGACATAGGTAGAGATTGCGATATTAATGATGACAATACAATAAGAGGCTGGTTTCAAATTTCAAAAAATAGATCAGAAAATATATCATTATCTTATATTTATATTGACAAGTTGATAAGAACAGTTATATATATAATCAGTCACAGAAGAATTAGTAGTAAGTATTCGTCGGATTCAATTTATGAAGATATAAAAACCATATTAAATCAAGTCTTTTCTATACAAGTTTTAAATAAAATTTTAGCAAAATATGAAAAAGATAGCGAAACTAATTTAAAATATTATAATACTTTAATGGAAATTAGAGGTGATAAATCATTAAATTCGGATATAAAATATTCATTTCATAGTTTAGATTCAAATTTGACTTTAAAGAATATATATGAAAACATAGATAGAATTGATAAATTAATAGAAACACTTGTTGTTCAATCAGGGAACTGACATGTTCATCATAACTGGAGCATGGTCACTTCCCATAATATTACCTAAAATTTCCGATTTTTTAACCCATTTGATTATTTTTTTTGGAACTAAAAAATAATCAATTCTCCATCCTTTATTTTTGGCTCGTGAGTTAAAAAGGTAAGTCCAAAAAGTATATTCTTGCTTTTCAGGATTTAAATGTCTATATGTATCAATCATGTCTGTTTCTTCTAATAATTTAGTAAAACTGTTTCTTTCTTCAATAGTAAATCCTGAGTTTTTTAGATTACCTTTTGGATTGTGTATATCTATTTCATGATGAGCAACATTTAAATCTCCAGTTACAATTGTTGGTTTTTTCTTATTCAGATTTTTAATATATTTTCTGAATTCAACATCCCATGTATTGACTCTGTAATCAAGTCTTTTTAATGCTTGACCAGAGTTTGGAGTGTAGACATGAACTAGATAATATTTTTCATATTCTAATGTTATAACTCTTCCTTCTTGATCTATTTCTGGTGATTCTAGTCCATAAGAAACTTCTAGTGGTTTCTTTCTTGAAAATATGGCAGTTCCACTGTACCCGCCTTTAGTTAAACATGGACTCCAATACCTATACTTTAATCCTTTTATTTTTTCTTCTAATTCTTTTGCTGTATCTAAGAATGGGCATGAAATTTTAGTTTCACCAAAGCATATTATATTTGGATTTTCTTTTTCAATCAAATCATACAAGTCTTTCTTTTTCAACATAGATCTGATTCCATTAATATTCCATGATATAATTTTGATTTTCATTATATTTGGAATTCACCATTTGTTTAGACAAAAATCAATTTTTTCTAAATATTGATAATGATTAGTTTAAAATTATGGAATAAGAATTTAAAAATTAGTGACCAAGTTAAAGATTTACTAAAAGAAAGTTTCAATAATGAGAATTTTAACTTAATAAAAAATAAGACATATGTAATTTGTATTATCAAAAATAAAAAAATTGTAGCAACAGTATCACTACTGGATAATTTTGATTTAATGCAGTTTATAAATTCAAAACCAAATATGATAAATTTTATCGATAATTTTCTTTTTAGAGCAAGTAAAGGTATTTTTATTTATAATTTAGCAGTAAGGAAAAAATACAGAAAAATGGGTTTTGCGAAAAAAATAGTAGAAATTTTGTTATATTTTTGCAGATTAAAAAAATACAGTTATTGTCATGTACAATGTGAAAATAAGGCTTCAGAGGCAATATTTAAAAAGTATGGCTTTAATACAGAAAAAGTATTTAAGATAAAAAGTAAAAATTTAAAATTGATGTCACATTGGTTATAAATTTTTTCTAAAAGATTATATATATGGAATTTATAAATAATCAACTTGAAATGATTTATCAAAATAAATATACTTCATCAATATTAGGTTTATTTTTAGTTTTGTATGGTGGACTAGCTGCTCCTAAACTACCATCAATAATCCAGAAATTATTTGATAATAAAATTTTTAGGATTATTATTTTAAGTTTAATAGTTTATACATCACAAAAAGACACCAGAATATCAATAATGTTAGCTGTCGTATTTATAATGTCAATTGATTTATTAAGAAATAAAAAGATGTTTGAAAATTTTTCAAATCATAGCTCAATTAATAATGATTCTTGTCCAAAATCATGTGATGTTATTAAAAAGTTAGGATATTATTTTGATAATGTAGTACCAAAGATAAAATTAATACTATCTACACTTGAAAAACCAGAAGGAATATCATTAACTCAACATAATAGTTTTGTTTCAAATATTGAGGATCAATTATTATTAATTACAGAAATTGGAGAAAAAGAACCTTTTAATTCCGATATATTTAAAAACCTTAAATTTTTAAACAATACAATAATATCAAGACTAGATTTGGAAATAGAATCTCATAAATTATTAAAATCTGAAATTTTAGATACTAATAGAATTATAGATTGTCATATCAAACATATTGAGTCAAATAATTTATGTGGTAATGAAAATGTTTCCAGTGAAACTTATTCTGGTATACAGGAGGAAACTGTTTCCGGTGAAAC
>MDTB01172573.1_pt1 | contig 11585 bp, 10 predicted proteins | sample 811161 | NCBI WGS metagenome assembly MDTB01 (sample SAMN05326650, study PRJNA326480) | marine metagenome | isolation source: seawater | place: Mediterranean Sea | collected 2009
TGCAATGGAAGCAGCTGATGCTGGAATAAAAATATGTGTAGCAATAGTTGACGGAATACCTTCTCACGACATGATCAGAATTAAAAGATACATGAGGAGATATACTAAAAGTTCAAAAATGACATTAGTAGGCCCTAATTGCGCAGGAATTATTAGTCCTGGAAAATCAATGTTAGGGATAATGCCTGGACATATTTACAAGGAGGGTAGAATTGGAATCATTAGTAGGTCAGGAACATTAGGGTATGAGGCTGCTCAGCAACTTAAAAATTTAAATATAGGTGTTTCAACAAGTGTAGGTATTGGTGGTGATCCAATAAACGGAAGCTCATTTAGAGATATAATAGAAAAGTTTGAGATGGATGACGAGACAGATGCAATATTGATGATTGGTGAAATTGGTGGCCCCCAAGAAGTTGCTGCTGGTGAATTTGCAAAAGAAAACATGAAGAAACCAGTCATAGCTTATATAGCTGGATTAACAGCACCAAAAGGAAGAGTAATGGGTCATGCAGGTGCGATAGTTTCAGCTTATGGAGAGAGCGCAATTGAAAAAGTTGAAATTTTAAAAGAATGTGGAATAACAATTTCTAAAAATCCATCTGTTATGGGAGACACAGTTAAATCAGTTTTAGAAAAAATGTAATAATGAGTTACGATGATAACAATATATTTGCAAAAATATTAAGAAAAGAAATACCGTGTGATAAAATCTATGAAGATGAATTTGTTTTATCTTTTCACGATATAAATCCTCAAAAAAAAATCCATGCATTAGTAATTCCAAAAGGAAAGTATGTGGACTTAGATGACTTTAGTCAAAATGCATCACCTAATGAAATGGTTGGACTACTTAAGGGTATAAATATCGTAGCAAAGAAATTAAATATTTCTGTTGATACAGGAAAAGGATATAGAGCTCTAGCAAATATAAGTGAGGATGGAGGACAAGAAGTTCCACATTTGCATTTTCATTTGTTTGGTGGAGAGAAAATTGGTAAAATGGTTTCGTGAAAATTAACGTTGACAGAAGTTTCTTAGAAATTAATTCAATAGAGAGTCTTAAATCCTCAAAAAAACCTGGACAAAACTTTAAAATCAGTAAGGTAGACCCACCAGATTTCCAATTAAATAAATTTTTTTACAAACAAATTGGTCGAAATCATAGATGGATAGATAGACTATCTTGGAGTGATAAAAAATGGATTGAATTCGTTGAAAATCCGAGAGTTAATACCTTTATTTTAAAGGATAATAGCAACTTAGTTGGATATTATGAAACTATTTATGATTTAGATAAAGATCACTCAGAAATAGCATATTTTGGGATCCTAGAGGAATATTTTGGAAAAAAATGTGGGGGTTATCTTCTTTCTGAAGCAATTAAAAATTTATTCGAAGATGGAATGTCGAGGGTTTGGTTACACACTTGTTCACTAGATCATGAAAATGCAATTAAAAACTATTTAGCTAGAGGGATGCAGGTATTTAAATCTGAAAAAATAAATGTAGAGGTTAATTAGTATATCTTTGTATTGAAAATAACTTTTCTTCAACATCAACATTTATATTCACATCACTTAAAAATGTTTGAATTAAGTTTTGGTATATATCTTTTGTTTCCCAACCAATTAAATTTAAACTATCTTTATCAAAAAAAACTTTTATATAGTTACTTTCATGTTCAAAATTAAATACGTAATAAAAAGGGTAAATTTTGTCATCTTGTGCTTTCTTCATTTTTGAAATTAAAAATTTTTTATCGAGAATAAAATTTAAAGGTGTTTTATCTAGTGAATATCTAATATAATTGTTAATTTTATCTGAATTGATAATTAGGGATTTACCATTTGAAACTAATATTTTGTTATGTATGTCGTAATATTTACAGAAGATTTTTTTAGGATACAAAATTGTGCATTCTCCCTTTTCAATATTATTATTATCTATTTTTTGAGTAAATTTAAATTTTAAAGAATTTATATTTTCTAAACGGTTTATAATTTCTTGATTTGAAGAACTATAAGCATTCATATTATATAAAAAAATAAAAAAAAAAAATAAATATTTTTTCATTTGAGAACTTCTCTTTTGCCAACGTGATTTGCTTGACTTACTTCTCCGTTTGCTTCCATCTGATCAACTATTCTGGCTGCTCTATTATAACCAATTTGTAACTTTCTTTGTAAAAAGGATGTTGATGCTTTTCGTTCAGATTTTACAATCTCTAATGCTGTACTATATAATTCATCTAGGTTTTCATTATCCTTTGAGTCACTATTATTATCTTTTTCATCTACAAAATTAAGAATTTCATCTACATAATCTGGTTCAGCTTGATTTCTTAAAAAATTATTTATTTTTTCAATTTCTCCTTCAGATACATACGGTGCGTGAATTCTTGTCATTCTATTTGCTGAAGTCATATAAAGCATATCACCTTTCCCTAGTAACTGTTCAGCACCTTGTTCACCTAAAATTGTTCTACTATCAATTTTTGAGGTGACTTGAAATGAAATCCTAGTTGGAAAATTAGCTTTGATTGTCCCAGTTATAACATCTACACTTGGTCTTTGAGTAGCCATTATAATATGTATGCCAGCAGCCCTTGCCATTTGTGAGAGTTTTTGAATATAATTTTCTATATCCTTACCAGCAACTAGCATTAAATCTGACATTTCATCAACAATTACAACGATATAGGGCATTGATACATTATGTTTTTCATTATACCCATCAATGTTCCTAACTCCTACTTTAGTCATTAATTTGTATCTATTTTCCATTTCTTTAACTACCCAACCTAATACTGATGCAGCTCTTTTTGCTTCAGTAATCACTGGACATAATAGATGTGGAATACCTTCATATGTTGAAAGCTCTAACATTTTTGGATCAATTAATATAAATTTACATTTTTCTGGTGAGTGTTTGTATAAGAGTGATAAAATTATTGTGTTAATACAAACTGATTTTCCAGATCCAGTAGTACCAGCAATTAATAAATGAGGCATAGTACTCAAATCCCCTGTAATGGGTAATCCAGAAATACTTTTTCCTAGTGCAATTGGAAGTTTGATTTCTTTTTTTTTAAAGTTAGGGTCTGAAATTATTTCAGAAAGGAAAACATTTTCTCTCTGTGGTTTTGGCAATTCAATTCCTATAGTATTACTTCCAGGTATCGTTGCAATTCTTGCAGATTCTGAGCTAGTATTTCTTGCAATATCTTCAGATAAATTAATTATTTTTGAAACTTTGACCCCTGGTGCTGGCTCAAACTCATACAAAGTAACAACAGGACCTTGACTAACTTTTTTTACTTCTCCTTCAACCCCAAAATCTAATAAAATTTTTTCTAAATTTTTTTCATTTATTTTATTTCCTGATAAATTTTTATCTTTTTTTAATGGTAATTTTAAAAAGTCTAAAGAAGGTAATTTATATTTTATTTTTCTTTTATCATTTGTAGCTGTATTTTTATCAAAAGAAAAATTTTCTTGAACTCTAGTCTCACTATTTACAATTTCATTTTCATACATTATCTCTTCTTTAGATCTTTCTATTATATTTTTTGATGATATATTTTTAGATTTTGAAAAAATTGTTGTGATATATTTAAAATACTTAGCTTTAAAATTAATACTTAAAAGAAAGAATAAAGATATTAGAAAAATTATAACAACATAACTTATCTGGTGATTAAGGTTTATTAAGTTAACAATAAAAGTTTCTTCAAAAAGAATACCAATAAATCCATTATTTCCATTAATTGTAAGCCAGAAAGTCTCAGTATGAAAAACTGTAAAAAATAAACTTCCTAAAATTGAGTAAACTATTATAAAAAATAAACTTTCGATAATCTGTAAAATCTTCTTATTAATTATCACCGATAAAGATACAAAAAACAAAGAGATTGGAACTAATAATGCAGTTAAACCAATTGATTGATATAACATATCAGAAGCATAACTACCTTTAGCGCCCAACAAATTTCTGATTTCAGTATTCTCAGGAAAGATAAAATTTGGATCTTCCGGGGAGTAGCTAATTAGTGATGCTAGTAGCAATATTGATAAACTAAGCAAAATAAGACCTGTTAGCTCGGATAATCTTTTAAATAGAAAATTTGCAGTTTTATCAATGATATTTTTAATTTTCATTTTATTACTAATGATTTGTCACTTTGTATCATTTAATTTTTGTTGATAAAATTAAATAATATTATGAATATTTGCCTTTTAGGAAATAATTTAACTAATCTTGTTTTAGCTAACACTCTACTTAGTAAAAAGATAAATGTTGATTTAATTACTAATACATCATCATCAGTATCCAAAGATACAGTCAGGACTATCGCTATTTCAAATGAAAATTATAAATTTTTAGAAGAACATATAAAAGGATTCACAAATTTAGGGTGGCCAACTAAGAAAATTAAAATTTTCTCTTCAAAAAAAAACTCTGAGGAGTTATTTGAATTTAAAAATAATAATAAAAATAATTTTTATTTAGTAAGATATATCGAATTTTACAATTTACTCAAAAAAAATAGATTATTAAAATTTCATAGAATAAAAAATTATAATTTTCAAACTATTAAAAAAAGAAAATATGACTTAATAATAAATTCAGAAAAAAATAATCAAATTACTAAAAAATTTTTTCCAAAAAAAATAGAAAAGAATTATAAATCTATTGCTCACACAGCTATAATAAATCATAAAAAAACTGATAACCAAACTGCGATACAGATTTTTACAAGTAATGGACCTTTAGCATTTCTCCCCTTGTCATCCAACAAAACCTCAATTGTTTTTTCTAATAATTCAACAGAATCAATTGATAAGAAAAAACTTCTTAATGTCATTAACCAATATAGCCATAAATACATTATAAATTATATAAGCAAAGTTGAATCTTTTAATATTTCTTTTTCATTTCTGAGAAATTATGTTTTTGAAAATATTTTATCATTTGGCGATTTGATTCATAAAGTTCACCCTTTGGCAGGACAGGGTTTTAACATGACAATAAGAGATATTAGATCATTATCTTATATCATAGATGAAAATGTAAAATTAGGTATTAATGATGGAGCTCTAATTGCTCAAAAATTCCAAGAGACAAATAAACATATAAATTTTATTTATGGATTGGGGATAGACTCAATTAATTCTTTTTTTAACATTGATAACAAATTAAAAAATAAAATATCTTTACCAATATTTAAAATTTTAAAAGGAAATAAATTTTTAAATAGTTATTCAACATATTTATCAGATTGAATAAATTTATTGTATAGTTTTATTATTAAAATTATCTAAAATATACGTATTCAGTATTTCCTCTAGCTTATTTTTTCTCATATTTAAGTCTTTACTTTCTAGTAATACTTGTTTTTCTTCTAATGAGAATGGTGATGCCATGGATAGAGTATTAATTGTTTGATCTAAACTCTGTTTTTCAATTTCTTCCCAATTAATTTCATACCCTTGTTTTTTAAAAAGATCTTTTAAATTTTTAAATATTAATTGTAAATCTGAGAATTTAATATTATCAGATTTTTCAAGTAAATCTGATGTGTAATCATCATATTGAACATTACATTGTCTGTAAAGATTATCGCTGTTAACTTCATCACTAATTTTAAATCTGCAAATTCCATTTAAAATAATTAAATATCTTCCGTCATCAGTTTCATTGAAACTTGTTATTTTACCTGCACATCCAACATTATGTAAATCTGGTCTCTTAAGATCACCTGTTTTTTTAGGCTGTACCATTCCTATTATTCTATTGCTTTTCATACTTTGATCCACCATTTGAATATATCTTGGCTCAAATATATTTAAAGGAACTGTAGTTCTTGGAAAAATGATAAAATTAGAAAGAGGAAATACTGGTAATACGTTAGGAAGATCTTCTTTTTTCATAATAATTAAATTATAACACATTATTCATGAATTCAAATTATTTTGAAAAAAATAAGAAAAAAATTCTAAACCTTTATAACGAAAAAAAATTTTTGGAATTAATAAAACAAGGAACTAAACTACTCAAATTAGACTCAAAAGACACCCAATTAATATATTTATTAGGATTGTCATCAATCAACTTACAAAAATTTGGTGATGCAGAAAAATATTTTAAAAAATTACTTCAAAATAATCAATCAGCAGAGTTATATTACACTTATGGAAACATACAAAAAAAATTAAACAAATATTATGACGCAATAGTTTCTTTTGAAAATGCTATTGAATTGAAGCCTAATTTTTCTGAAGCTTATAACAATTTAGGTAATACAAAAAAAATAATTAATAAAAGAGAGGAAGCAATTTTATGCTACCAGAAGGCAATATCATTTAAAAATAATAATATTGAAGCACTTATTAGTTTATCTGTAATTTTAAAGGAAGATAAAAATTATGATGAACTAATTGAGGTCTATAAAAAAATCCTTAAGTTGGATGAAAAAAATATTAAAACGCTTTATAATTTAGGTTCTGCATATCTATTTAAAGGTAATATTTCCGAAGGTAGAGAATATTTTAAAAAAATTTATAAAATAGATAAATATTACATTCCGAGTATTAGAAATTATGTATCCATTACAAAAATTGAAAATAAAGATGAAATTTTTAAAGACTTAGAAACATTTGAATTCAATAATCTAGACAATGAAAATAAGATATTATTTTTTAATGCTCTTAGTAAAGGCTATTTTGATTTAAACAAAAATATTGCTGCATTTAAATATTTGGAAAAGTCGAATCTTTTAAAAAAAAATCTTTCTAACTTTTTGTTTGAAGATCACAAAAAACAATTCAAGAAAATTAAATCTTTATTTCAACAAATAGATGAAGTCAAAATAGAATTAAATAAAATATCTACAATACCTATTTTTATTGTTGGGATGCCAAGATCTGGTACATCATTACTAGAGCAAGTTTTAGCATCACATTCTAAAATTCATGGGGCGGGTGAACTTAACTTTTTACAAAAAGTAATTGATAATTTAGGTCTAGAAAAACCAAAAAATCTTTCAAGTTATTTTAAAACAATAAGAAATTACTATATTGATCAAGTAACTAAAATCTCTGATAAACCCTATGTCATAGACAAGCTACCATTAAATTTTAAATGGATAGGATTTATAGTTAACTCTTTACCAGAGGCGAAAATAATCCATATAAACCGTAACCCCATGGCAGTTTGTTGGTCAAATTATAAAACCCTTTTTACTGATACAGGTATGGATTTTACTTTAACCCAAGAAAGTATTGCTGAGTATTATTTTTTATATGTAGATTTGATGAATTATTGGAATTTAAAATATAATAAATGTTTTATTGATATAACTTATGAGAAATTTGTACAAGACTTTGAGAAAAGTACAGTTTCAATTCTAAAATATTTAAATTTAGATTGGGAAGATGGAATTAAAAACTATGATAAAATTAATAGAGTTGTTACGACAGCCTCCTTCCAGCAAGTACGAGAAAAAATTAAAAAAAATACGTCAAAAGAGTGGGAAAAATACAGTAAATATCTTACAAAAATGCAATCATCTCTATCTAAATTTAAAATTAAATACTAATCAAAATATTTATAAATCTTAATTAGTAATTTCACTTAGTAAAAAAAGTTTGACACACCCGTAACACAGTTCATGTTTAGTTTTACTTATTTAACTAATACTTGCATTTATAAAAACCGATATCTATAATGAATCATAAGAAGCGGGCATAGCTCAGTGGTAGAGCGTCTCGTTGCCAACGAGAAGGTCGTGGGTTCGAGTCCCATTGCCCGCTCCAAGAATATTCATTATGATTATTTGGATTGCTTCTTATCCCAAAAGTGGAAATACTTATTTAAGATCTTTTATTGCATCTTACTATTTTTCTAAAAAAGGTAAATTTGATTTTAGTCTTCTGATGAATATTCTTCAATTTCCTTCAGTAAAATTTACCAAAAAAAATATTTATTCTGAAACTGAAGCTAGTCAGAGTTGGATTTATAATCAAGAGCAGTTCTTCTCTGGAGAAAAAGTACATTTTGTAAAAACTCATAATACTTTAAATTCATTTAAAGGAAATGAATTTGTAAATAATAATCAAACTTTAGGAGCTATTTACATTGTAAGAGATCCTAGAAATGTAATTACCTCAATGAAAAATCATTATTCAATAAGCTATGATTATGCCTACTCAAAATTAATTGATGAAAATGCTTCTCTATTAGAAAAATCGAGAGACAACGATCATAGTAATTTTACTTTTCTTGGATCATGGGCAAATCATTATAAATCATGGAAAATGTCTAAAAATTTTAAAACTCTTTTCATCAGATATGAGGACTTAGAGAACAACAAATTTAAGTCTTTCAATAAAATTGTTACATTTATTAATAATCTTAAAAAGGATCAGACAAAAATTAATGAAAAAAAACTAATTAATTCAATTAACTCTACAAATTTTACAAATTTAAGAAATAAAGAGGAGATGGAAGGTTTTGAGGAGAGTAGATATATAAAAAATTCAGAAAAAAAAATAAGATTTTTTAATCTTGGATTTAATAACCGGTGGGAAAAAATTTTACCTGAGTATATTTTAGAAAAGTTAAATAAATCTTTTAATAATGATTTAAATGATTTAGGATATAATAATGAATGATTTAGCCAATAAAAAATGTATTCCTTGTGAAGGTGGAATTCCTAGTTTTGATTTGAAGGAAATTCATAAATATTTGAAAAAAGTTGATGGTTGGGATGTAGAATCACAAGATAATCAAGATTATTATATTATAAAAAATTTTAAATTTGAAAATTTTCTGGAAAGTCAATCTTTTGTAAATAAAGTCGGTGAAATTGCAGAACAAGAAGGTCATCACCCAGACATATGGTTTGGTTGGGGTTATGCAAAGATTAAAATACAAACCCATGCAATTAATGGACTACATGAAAGTGATTTTGTACTTGCTGCAAAAATTGATAGAATTAATTAAATCTTAATGTTTAAAATGTCTAGTTTTTGAAAATACTAGAATAATTCCTAACTTGTTTGCAAATTTTATAATTTCATTATCGCGTATAGATCCCGAAGGTTGAATGATGGCGCTTACTCCATTTTGAACTAAGGTTTCAATTCCATCCACGAATGGGAAAAATGCATCTGAGGCGCCAATGATTATGTCATTTTTGTTAATTTTTTGGAATCTGTTCATTTTCTCAATTGCTATTTTGCAACTATCTAACCTACTTGGTTGACCTGATCCAATTCCAACAGTCGAACTATTCCTAGTTAAAACAATTGCATTAGATTTCACATTTCTACATACATTGAAAGCAAACAATAGATCACCTAAAATTTTTTTTGTAGGTTTAATCTTAGAGACTACTTTAAAATTATTTTTATTAAAAATTTTGTTATCCATACTTTGAAGTAATAAAGAGTCGAAGTGACTAGTAATATTAACTGAGCTTTTGTTGTCTAATTTTGATGCATCAATTAATCTTAAATTTTTCCTCTTTTTTAGGATTTTAAGAGAGTCTTTGTCAAATCCAAGTCCAATAATTACCTCTAAAAATATTTTATTAAATTCTAAAGCTATTTTTTTATCTACTTTAAAATTACATGAAACAATTCCCCCAAATGCACTTACTGGATCGCAAGCTAGAGCCTCTTTGTAACTATCTATTTTACTATTATTTATTGAAACACCACAAGGGTTTGCATGTTTTACAATTACAGTCCCATTATTTTTTGGTAGTGTTCGTGAAATATTCAACGCTGCGTAAATATCGTTGTAATTATTATAACTTAATTTTTTTCCACTCAACTGCGATATATCTAAATTATTATTTTTATTATAAATTGCTGATTGTTGATGAGGGTTTTCTCCATACCTCAATACCTCTACTAGATTTCCATGAATAGTCTTTTTTTGAGGAAAATGATCATTACTCTTATTATTCAAATAATCTGAAATTACAGAGTCGTAGTAAGCTGTTGAATTAAATGCTTCTTGAGATAGTTTTTTTCTAAGTTCCAAACTTGTACTACCTTTATTTTTTTCAAAATCTAAAATAAATTCTTTGTATTGATGTGGAGAGGTTAAAACAGTTGTATACTTATAGTTTTTTGCTGCTGCCCTCACAAGAGTTGGGCCTCCTATATCTATATTTTCAATGAGTTTATTGTGATTTTTTGTACTTTTTAATGTTTCTTCAAATGGGTAAAAATTAACTATAACAAGATCTATTGCATCATAATTATTTTTTTTAAGTTCTTTCTTATGATTTTTGTTATCTCTCTTGCTCAAAATACCAGCATATAATTTTGGATGAAGCGTTTTAACCCTCCCATTCAAAATCTCATTTGTTCTTGTATATTCTGATACTTCAGTACATTTGTAGCCTAATCTCATAATGTTTTTAGATGTACCTCCTGAACTAATAATATTAACCTTATATTTTTTAAGCGTGTTTAATATTAACTTAATTTCTGATTTATCCGAGAGAGAGATAATAGCTTTTTTAATTTTATTAGTCATATTTTACTAATTTGCCATTCAATTAATTGTTCATTATTTTGAGTAATACCTGATATGAAAATATTCTGGTTCTCAATATATTTATTTTTATTGCCAAAGTATAGCCCAGTTTCGACCCCTATCAATCCATCTTTTGAAAAGAACCTCCAACCAGAATTTTCTAATTCAATTAAAACTGTTTTATTATCCTGAAGCTTAGTAATTTTAATATTTGGGAGAAGATGAAACCTTATTTCAAAGTTTGTGGCCTTAAAATTCTTTTTTTTAATAAGTTTTTCTTTTCCAAAAAGAATACATTTATTTATATCAAATTCTAGGTTTCTTTGATGAATTACCCCATATCGTGATAAATATCCATCATGTGAGCATTTAATACCCCAATAATTTTTTTCATAAGTCACTTCATTATCGAATGTTTTAAATCCCTTGGTAACTATACTTGGACCTTTACTATTTTTTTTAAAATTACAAGTTGAAGAGTTATCTAAAATTAATGTCGAGTGAGTTGCAGTCGATTTTGAAATCGAATTCAGTTGGTGGTTATGATCTTGAAAATAACCAGAGTTAGTAATTAGTTTTTTACCCTTAAAAAAAAATTCAAATGATAACGGTCCACTTTGATAATTTTCAGAGTACTTTCTTGTTGGGTTGGTCCCTGTATCCATAGCAAGGACAGCATTTTTATTTTTTAAGATTGTATACCCAGATATGTCGAACTTATCATTTTTAAACTTGTATCTAAAAAGAGATAAATATTCGTCAAAATCTTTATTATTTGAATTATTATTTCCATTAAATAATAAACTTTGCTTTAATGACCCACAAATAAAATCATAGGTTTTTCCAAGGAAATGAATTATTTCATCCAAGTATTCTGGAATATCATTAAAAGAATCTTTTAAAAGCTCTCTTATCAAAATAAAATATTTTAAATAGAAAATCATCTGTCTTATATTTCTTGATTTTGGAAAGTAGTTATTATCAAAAGAAGTATTAATAATTTTTTTAAGTAAATCTAATCCATACTCCAA